>Ga0268257_1000206_pt1 | contig 95592 bp, 87 predicted proteins | sample AgamicAtPrz_FD_200249 | JGI IMG/M metagenome (GOLD analysis project Ga0268257, IMG submission 200249) | Agave microbial communities from Guanajuato, Mexico - At.P.rz (v2) (version 3) | ecosystem: Host-associated > Plants > Phyllosphere > Phylloplane/Leaf | place: Guanajuato, Mexico | collected... | reverse complement strand
TGAACGGCAAAACCTACCCGGTCGACGACAAGATGCTCAACTACACCCTGGTGCAGCCGGTGGGCGTCTGCGCGCTGGTGTCGCCGTGGAACGTGCCGTTTATGACCGCCACCTGGAAGGTCGCGCCGTGCCTGGCACTCGGAAACACCGCGGTGCTGAAGATGTCTGAACTCTCCCCGCTGACCGCCGACCGTCTGGGCGAGCTGGCGCTGGAGGCGGGCATTCCGGCGGGCGTGCTCAACGTGGTGCAGGGCTACGGCGCGACGGCAGGCGACGCGCTGGTGCGCCATCACGACGTGCGCGCCGTCTCCTTCACCGGCGGCACCGCCACCGGACGCAACATCATGAAAAACGCCGGGCTGAAGAAATACTCCATGGAGCTGGGCGGCAAATCTCCGGTGCTGATTTTTGAAGATGCCGACATCGAGCGCGCGCTGGACGCCGCCCTGTTCACCATCTTCTCCATCAACGGCGAGCGCTGCACCGCCGGCTCGCGCATCTTCATCCAGCAGAGCATCTACCCGGAATTCGTGAAGCGCTTTGCCGAGCGCGCCAACCGCCTGCGCGTGGGCGACCCGACCGATCCGAACACCCAGATCGGCGCACTCATCAGCAAGCAGCACTGGGAGAAAGTCTCCGGCTACATCCGCCTCGGCATTGAAGAGGGTGCGACCCTGCTGGCGGGCGGCCCGGACAAACCGACCGATCTGCCTGCACACCTGAAGGGCGGCAACTTTCTGCGACCAACCGTGCTGGCGGACGTCGATAACCGCATGCGCGTGGCGCAGGAAGAAATCTTCGGGCCGGTGGCCTGCCTGCTGCCGTTTAAGGACGAAGCGGAAGGCCTGCGGCTGGCCAACGACGTGGAGTACGGCCTGGCGTCATACATCTGGACCCAGGACGTCAGCAAGGTGCTGCGCCTGGCGCGGAATATCGAAGCGGGGATGGTGTTCGTCAACACCCAGAACGTGCGCGACCTGCGCCAGCCGTTTGGCGGCGTGAAGGCCTCCGGCACCGGCCGCGAGGGCGGTGAGTACAGCTTCGAGGTATTCGCGGAGATGAAGAACGTCTGCATCTCCATGGGCGACCATCCGATTCCAAAGTGGGGGATCTGACCATGGGTAAATTAGCGTTAGCGGCAAAAATCACCCACGTTCCGTCGATGTACCTCTCCGAGCTGCCGGGGAAAAACCACGGCTGCCGCCAGTCGGCCATCGACGGGCATAAAGAGATCGGCAAGCGCTGCCGCGAGCTGGGCGTGGACACCATCATCGTGTTCGACACCCACTGGCTGGTGAACAGCGCGTACCACATCAACTGTGCGGACCATTTTGCGGGCGTCTACACCAGCAACGAGCTGCCGCACTTTATCCGCGACATGACCTACGACTACGACGGCAACCCGGCGCTCGGCCAGCTGATTGCCGACGAGGCGGTGAAGCTCGGCGTGCGCGCCAAAGCGCACAACATCCCGAGCCTCAAGCTGGAGTACGGCACGCTGGTGCCGATGCGCTACATGAACGCGGATAAACACTTCAAAGTGGTCTCCATCTCGGCGTTCTGCACGGTCCACGACTTCGCCGACAGCCGCAGGCTGGGCGAGGCCATCGTCAGCGCCATCGAAAAATACGACGGCACCGTGGCGGTGCTCGCCAGCGGCTCGCTGTCGCACCGCTTTATCGACGACCAGCGCGCGGAAGAAGGGATGAACAGCTACACCCGCGAGTTCGACCGCCAGATGGACGAACGCGTGGTGAAGCTGTGGCGCGAGGGGCAGTTCAAAGAGTTTTGCAGCATGCTGCCGGAGTACGCCGACTACTGCTACGGCGAGGGCAACATGCACGACACGGTGATGCTGCTGGGGATGCTCGGCTGGGACAAATACGACGGCAAGGTGGAGTTCCTCACCGAGCTGTTCGCCAGCTCCGGCACCGGCCAGGTCAACGCCGTTTTCCCGCTGCCCGCGTAAGGAGCCACCATGCCGCACTTTATTGCTGAATGTACCGACAACATCCGCGAGCAGGCCGACCTGCCGGGGCTGTTCGCCAAAGTGAACGAGGCGCTGGCCGCCACGGGCATCTTCCCCATCGGCGGCATCCGCAGCCGCGCCCACTGGCTGGACACCTGGCAGATGGCCGACGGCAGGCACGATTACGCCTTTGTGCATATGACGCTGAAGATTGGCGCCGGGCGCAGCCTGGAGAGCCGGGAAGCCGTGGGGGAGATGCTGTTTGCGCTGATCAAAACGCACTTCTCGGCGCTAATGGCGAACCGCTATCTGGCGCTGTCATTCGAGCTCGAGGAGCTGCACCCGACGCTCAATTACAAACAAAACAACGTGCACGCGTTGTTTAAGTAATACCGTCCCCTCTCCCTTTGGGAGAGGGTTAGGGTGAGGGGAAATCTCTGCGGCCTGATGCCCTCACCCCGTCCCTCTCCCACGGGGAGAGGGAGAAAACAAACGTAAAACAGGATATCGCCATGCTCGACAAACATACCCATACCCTGATCGCCCATCGTCTGCATCAGGCGGAACAGTCCCGGGAGCAGATCCGCCAGATCTCTCTCGACTACCCGACGATCACCATCGACGACGCCTACGCCGTCCAGCGCGAATGGGTCAGCCTGAAGATTGCCGAAGGACGCGTGCTGAAGGGCCACAAGATCGGCCTGACCTCCAAAGCGATGCAGGCCAGCTCGCAGATTAGCGAACCGGACTACGGCGCGCTGCTGGACGACATGTTCTTCCACGACGGCAGCGACATTCCCGTCGATCGCTTTATCGTCCCGCGCATCGAAGTGGAGCTGGCCTTCGTGCTGGCAAAACCGCTGCGCGGCCCGAACTGCACGATCTTCGACGTCTACAACGCTACGGACTACGTCATCCCCGCGCTGGAGCTGATCGACGCCCGCTGCCACAACGTTGACCCGGAAACCCAGCGCCCGCGCAAGGTGTTCGATACCATCTCCGATAACGCCGCCAACGCGGGGGTGATCCTCGGCGGCCGCCCGATTAAGCCCGACGAGCTGGATCTGCGCTGGATCTCCGCCCTGCTCTACCGCAACGGCGTGATCGAAGAGACCGGCGTCGCCGCAGGCGTGCTTAACCACCCGGCGAACGGCGTGGCGTGGCTGGCGAACAAGCTGGCACCGTACGACGTGCAGCTTGAGCCCGGCCAGATTATTCTCGGCGGCTCATTTACCCGCCCGGTGCCCGCCAGCAGAGGCGACACCTTCCACGTCGACTACGGCAACATGGGCTCCATCAGCTGCCGCTTTGTGTAAGGAGACAACCATGCAAAACGCATTCAAAGCGGCGCTGAAGGCGGGCCGCCCGCAAATCGGTTTATGGCTGGGGCTCACCAGCAGCTACAGCGCCGAGCTGCTGGCCGGGGCAGGCTTCGACTGGCTGCTGATCGACGGCGAGCACGCGCCGAACAGCGTGCAAACCGTGTTAACCCAATTACAGGCCATCGCGCCCTATCCCAGCCAGCCGGTGGTGCGCCCGTCGTGGAACGACCCGGTGCAGATCAAACAGTTGCTGGACGTGGGCGCGCAAACCCTGCTGGTGCCGATGGTGCAAAACGCCGACGAAGCGCGGCTGGCGGTACGTGCCACCCGCTACCCGCCCGCGGGCATTCGCGGGGTCGGAAGCGCCCTGGCGCGCGCCTCGCGCTGGAACCGCATCCCGGATTACCTGCAGCAGGCCAACGACGCCATGTGCGTGCTGGTGCAGATTGAAACCCGCGAGGCGCTAAAAAATCTGCCGCAGATCCTGGACGTTGAAGGCGTCGACGGCGTGTTTATCGGCCCGGCGGATCTGAGCGCCGACATGGGCTTTGCCGGCAATCCGCAGCACCCGGAGGTGCGGGCCGCCATCGAGCAGGCTATCGCGCAGATCCTCAGCGCGGGCAAAGCGCCCGGCATCCTGATGGCGAACGAGCCGCTGGCGAAACGCTACCTCGAGCTTGGCGCGCTGTTTGTCGCCGTCGGCGTCGACACCACCCTGCTCGCCCGCGGCGCCGAAGCGCTGGCGGCACGCTTTATCGAACAACCGGTTACGTCAGTTAATAACAATAAATCCGTCTACTAAACGTAAGATCTGGAGCGCACCATGACGACCTCTACCCTGCAAACCCATGATAATAAATCTGTTGAACATCGCGCCATTAACAAGCTGTTCCGACGCCTGATCGTCTTTCTCTTTATCCTGTTTGTCTTTTCGTTTCTCGATCGTATCAACATCGGCTTTGCCGGGCTGACGATGGGCAAAGATCTGGGCCTCACGTCGACCATGTTTGGCCTGGCCGCGACGCTGTTTTACGTCACCTACGTGCTGTGCGGGATCCCGAGCAACATCATGCTGGCGAAGATCGGCGCGCGGCGCTGGATCGCCGGGATCATGGTGGTGTGGGGCATCGCCTCCACCTGCACCATGTTTGCCACCAGCCCTGAAACGCTCTACGTCCTGCGCATGCTGGTGGGTATTGCCGAAGCGGGCTTCCTGCCGGGGATTTTGGTCTACCTCACCTGGTGGTTCCCGGCCTATCACCGCGCCCGCGCCAACGCGCTGTTTATGATCGCCATGCCGGTGACCATGATGCTCGGCTCGATCCTCTCCGGCTACATTCTGGCGATGGATGGGCTGTGGAACCTGAAGGGCTGGCAGTGGCTGTTCCTGCTGGAGGGGCTGCCGTCGGTGGTGCTCGGCGTGGTGACCTGGTTTTATCTCAACGACACGCCGGATCAAGCTACCTGGCTCGACGACGACGAAAAGCAGGCGCTGAAAACGATGATCGCCCGCGAGCAGGAGGTCGCCATTGCACAGTCCGTCACGCCGCGATCGACGCTGCGCGAAGTGCTGACCCCGGCGGTGCTGCTCTACACGCTGGCCTACTTCTGCCTGACCAACACGCTCAGCGCCATCAACATCTGGACGCCGCAGATCCTGCAAAGCTTCAACACGGGGAGCAGCAATATCGTCATCGGTCTGCTGGCGGCGATCCCGCAGTTTTGCACCATTCTCGGGATGATCTGGTGGAGCCGACGCTCCGACAGGCTGAAAGAGCGAAAAAAGCACACCATCCTGCCGTACCTCTTCGCCGCGGCGGGATGGATGCTGGCCTCGGCCACCGATCAAAGCCTGATCCAGCTGCTTGGCATCATTATGGCCTCAACCGGATCCTTTACCGCCATGGCGATATTCTGGACCACGCCGGATCGGGTGATTAGCCTGCAGTCCCGCGCGGTGGCGCTGGCGGTGATCAACGCCATCGGCAACGTCGGATCCGCCGTCAGCCCGCTGCTGATCGGCATTCTGCGCGACGCGACCGGCAGCTTCAGCTCCGGGCTGTGGTTTGTGGCCGGGCTGCTGGTGGTCGGCGCGCTGGTGCTGACGCGCATCCCGATGACGCAGCGGGATCAACAGAGGAACGAGCATGTGCCAGAGCCCTATCGCCAACATTGATATCAGCAAGGAGTACGACGAAAGTCTGGGCACCGACGATGTGCACTACCAGTCGTTCGCGCGCATGGCGGCCTTTTTTGGCCGCGACATGCAGGCGCACCGTCACGACCAGTATTTTCAGATGCACTTTCTCGATACCGGGCAGATTGAGCTCCAGCTCGACGATCACCGCTACTCGGTGCAGGCTCCGCTGTTCGTCCTCACGCCGCCGTCGGTGCCGCACGCGTTTATCACCGAATCCGACAGCGACGGACACGTGCTGACGGTGCGCGAGGATCTGATCTGGCCGCTGCTGGAGGTGCTCTACCCCGGCACGCGGGAAGCGTTTGGCCTGCCGGGGATCTGCCTCTCGCTGGCCGACAGGCCGGACGAGCTGGCGGCGCTGAAGCACTACTGGCAGCTTATCGCCCGGGAATCCACGGAACAGCTGCCGGGGCGCGAACATACTCTGGTCCTGCTGGCGCAGGCGGTGTTTACCCTGCTGCTGCGCAACGCGAAGCTCGACGACCACGCTTCGGGCGGCATGCGCGGCGAGCTGAAGCTGTTCCAGCGCTTTACCCAGCTGATAGATGCCCACTACCACCAGCACTGGACGGTGCCGGAATACGCCAGCGAGCTGCACCTGACCGAATCCCGCCTGACCGATATCTGCCGCCGCTTCGCCAACCGCCCGCCGAAGCGGCTGATCTTCGACCGCCAGCTGCGGGAAGCCAGGCGGCTGCTGCTCTTCTCCGACAGCGCGGTCAGCGACATTGCCTGGCAGCTGGGGTTTAAGGATCCGGCCTATTTTGCCCGATTTTTTAACCGCTTAGTGGGGTGCTCGCCGAGCGCGTATCGGGCGCAGAAAGTACCGGTATCGCCTGTTCCCCTCACTCCTGCCCTCTCCCAAAGGGAGAGGGAGTAACCGTCCCCTCTCCCTTTGGGAGAGGTTAGGGTGAGGGAAATCACACTCTGCGATCTCTCGCGAAAAGTACCCGTCGTTGTCCCAATCGTCCCTTCACGTTCCGCCCCTCTCAGGCTTCAATTAAACAACAAAAACAAAACATAAATTTAACAACCTTATTCCGATACGAGGTCCCTATGAAGCCTGAAGATTTCCGCGCTGATGCCAAACGTCCGTTAACCGGCGAAGAGTATTTAAAAAGCCTGCAGGACGGCCGTGAGATTTACATCTACGGCGAGCGCGTCAAAGACGTCACCACCCACCCGGCGTTTCGCAACGCGGCGGCCTCCATCGCACAGATGTACGACGCGCTGCACAAGCCGGAGATGCAGGACACGCTCTGCTGGGGCACCGACACCGGCAGCGGCGGCTATACCCACAAGTTCTTCCGCGTGGCGAAAAGCGCCGACGACCTGCGCCAGCAGCGCGACGCCATCGCCGAGTGGTCGCGCCTGAGCTACGGCTGGATGGGCCGCACGCCGGACTACAAAGCCGCGTTCGGCTGCGCGCTCGGAGCCAACCCGGCCTTCTACGGCCAGTTCGAACAGAACGCCCGCAACTGGTACACCCGCATTCAGGAAACCGGCCTGTACTTCAACCACGCCATCGTTAACCCGCCGATCGACCGCCACAAGCCGGCGGACGAGGTGAAAGACGTCTACATCAAGCTGGAGAAAGAGACCGACGCCGGGATTATCGTCAGCGGCGCGAAAGTGGTGGCAACCAACTCGGCGCTGACCCACTACAACATGATCGGCTTCGGCTCCGCGCAGGTGATGGGCGAAAACCCGGACTTCGCGCTGATGTTCGTCGCGCCGATGGATGCCGAAGGCGTGAAGCTGATCTCCCGCGCCTCTTACGAGATGGTGGCAGGCGCAACCGGATCCCCGTACGACTACCCGCTCTCCAGCCGCTTCGACGAGAACGACGCGATCCTGGTGATGGATCATGTGCTGATCCCGTGGGAAAACGTGCTGATCTACCGCGATTTCGACCGCTGCCGTCGCTGGACGATGGAAGGCGGCTTTGCGCGGATGTACCCGCTGCAGGCCTGCGTGCGTCTGGCGGTAAAGCTCGACTTCATCACCGCCCTGCTGAAGAAATCCCTGGAGTGCACCGGCACCCTGGAGTTCCGCGGCGTGCAGGCGGATCTCGGCGAAGTGGTGGCCTGGCGCAACATGTTCTGGGCGCTGAGCGACTCCATGTGCTCCGAAGCCACCCCGTGGGTCAACGGCGCGTATCTGCCGGATCACGCCGCGCTGCAAACCTACCGCGTGATGGCGCCGATGGCCTACGCGAAGATCAAGAACATCATCGAGCGTAACGTGACGTCCGGGCTGATCTACCTGCCGTCCAGCGCCCGGGATCTGAACAACCCGCAGATCGACCAGTATCTGGCGAAATACGTGCGCGGCTCCAACGGCATGGATCACGTCGAACGCATCAAGATTTTGAAGCTGATGTGGGACGCCATCGGCAGCGAGTTCGGCGGCCGTCACGAGCTGTACGAAATCAACTACTCCGGCAGCCAGGATGAGATCCGCCTGCAGTGTCTGCGCCAGGCGCAGAGCTCCGGCAACATGGACAAAATGATGGCGATGGTCGACCGCTGCATGTCCGAATACGACCAGCACGGCTGGACGGTGCCGCACCTGCACAACAACAGCGATATCAACATGCTCGACAAGCTGCTGAAATAGCGCAGCGGGAGGTTGCAATGCATTCAGATGAACAACGCCTGCGTTTTCGCGACGCGATGAGTAGCCTGTCGGCGGCGGTTAATGTGATCACCACCGAGGGCGAGGCGGGCCGCTGCGGCATTACCGCTACCGCCGTCTGTTCGGTCACGGACACCCCGCCGTCGGTTATGGTGTGCATCAACGCCAACAGCGCCATGAACCCGGTATTTCAGGGTAACGGCAGACTGTGCGTTAACGTACTGAACCACGAACAGGAGATCATGGCTCGCCATTTCGCCGGGATGACCGGTATGACGATGGAGGAGCGCTTTGCCCTCTCCTGCTGGCAGAAAGGGCCGCTGGCGCAGCCGGTGCTCAAGGGCGCTCTCGCCAGCCTTGAGGGCGAGATTAGCCAGGTGCAAACCATCGGCACGCATCTTGTCTACCTTGTTGAAGTTAAGAACATTATTCTGAGTGACGCGGGACACGGTCTGATCTACTTCAAGCGCCGTTTCCATCCGGTCATGCTGGAGGCGGAAGCCGCCGTGTGATCCCCCCTCGCGCTGGCCTTTTTCTTCGGCCAGCGCCGCTTTCTACAAAAACTCCTAAGGTTTCCGCTAAATCACGCCGTTATATACCCATAAGAGAAATTTTCTGTGACTGAATACTGACACCCTTTGTCAGTGCATCCGCATCATTCAGCGCATACCTAAATATACAGGATGACCTTATGGCTAAAACGACGCGGAGCCGCTCGGCTGAACGTCTGGTCGATATTCTGGTTGAGCTACATTTAAACGGTGTGGTAAACCGCAGTGCGCTAATGGAAAAATTTAAAATTACCGAGCGTACCGTCTACCGGGATTTAAATGCCCTCTCTCCCATTGTTGAGCATACCGGTAACGGGCTATATCGGCTGATCCATTCTGCGCAATCACCCGGCGGACAAGGCTTACATCACACCCTTGCTAACTTCCTGAATGCTGACAGCTTTTTCCCTGAAAGAAATATGGAATTCTGGCAAAAGCTTGAAACGCGCGTTGACGAAAACCATATTCTTATTCTTGGCAATGAGGCAGAACACACGGTAGAACGCGATATTCGCCGTCATTTAACGAAAATCGAGAGATCGATTAAAAACCATAATGTTTGTCAGATCGTTTATAAGGGAAAAACCCGTCTGATTAATCCCTATAAACTCATTAACAAAAAAAATATATGGTATTTACAAGCCACCGAAAATAGCCGCCTGAAATCCTTCTCATTGAGCCAGATTAGCTGGTTTGATATTCAGAAAACGACCTTCACGCCCGAAGAAAATGTCCTTGAGCTGCTGGAGAAAAGCCTCGATCCCTGGGTGTCTGAAAATACTTTCGCGGTGAAAATATTTATCAAAGATAATATTTCACATTACTTCCTGCGCCGCGATCTTCTGCCGGAACAGGAGCTGCTGGAGGAGCAGCAGGGCGGCGTCACGCTGCGCTGCCAGGCGGCGCACGAAAACCAGATCCTGCCGCTGCTGTTCTACTGGCTGCCCCACATTCAGATTCTGGAGCCGAACTGGCTGAAGGAAAAACTGATTAGAACGCTGGAGAACTATCTGGCGGTGGAGCGTAACCCGAATAATCAAGTGATCTCAATCACATAATTTCGCCCCCTGGCGGCGAGCCGGAACCGCTCGTCGCCCCCTTTGACCGCTCACCCGGCACTTTCAACCACTCATTCATTTACCGTCCTTTACACGCGCGAGGATCTGGCACGATCGCTCCAGCATTAATCAATACCTCCTCACAACGAACCCTGACCCTTTTTTCTTTACATAAAAAACCAGGTCTTACTATGGATACTAAAAAACTACTGAAGCACGTGCCCTGGGCCTTACTCGGGATCCTCGGCGCTTTCTGTCTGGCGGTTGTCGCATTACGCCGGGGCGAACACGTAAGCGCCCTGTGGATCGTGGTCGCGTCGGTTTCCGTCTATCTTGTTGCTTATCGCTACTACAGCTTGTACATCGCGCAGAAGGTCATGAAGCTCGACCCGACGCGCGCCACCCCGGCGGTCATTAACAATGACGGCCTGAACTACGTGCCAACCAACCGCTACGTGCTGTTTGGTCACCACTTTGCCGCTATCGCTGGCGCAGGCCCGCTGGTAGGCCCGGTGCTGGCCGCGCAGATGGGCTACCTGCCGGGAACCCTGTGGCTGCTCGCCGGCGTAGTGCTGGCGGGTGCGGTGCAGGACTTTATGGTGCTGTTTATCTCTTCTCGCCGTAACGGGGCCTCTCTGGGTGAGATGGTCAAAGAAGAGATGGGCCGCGTGCCGGGGACTATCGCGCTGTTCGGCTGCTTCCTGATTATGATCATCATCCTCGCGGTGCTGGCCCTGATCGTGGTGAAAGCGCTGGCCGAAAGCCCGTGGGGTGTCTTCACCGTCTGCTCAACCGTGCCGATTGCGCTGTTCATGGGTATCTACATGCGCTTCCTGCGTCCGGGCCGCGTGGGTGAAGTGTCGGTGATTGGTATCGTGCTGCTGGTAGCGTCTATCTACTTCGGCGGCGTGATTGCGCACGACCCGTACTGGGGCCCGGCGCTGACCTTCAAGGACACTACCATTACCTTCGCGCTGATTGGCTATGCGTTTATCTCCGCGCTGCTGCCGGTCTGGCTGATTCTGGCCCCGCGTGACTACCTCGCGACCTTCCTCAAAATCGGCGTTATCGTTGGTCTGGCGATCGGTATCCTGGTGATTAACCCGGACCTGAAAATGCCTGCGGTAACCCAGTACATCGACGGTACCGGCCCGCTGTGGAAAGGCGCCCTGTTCCCGTTCCTGTTCATCACCATCGCCTGCGGTGCGGTCTCCGGCTTCCACGCCCTGATTGCGTCCGGTACCACGCCTAAACTGCTGGCGAACGAGAAAGACGCGCGTCTGATCGGCTACGGCGCGATGCTGATGGAGTCCTTCGTGGCGATCATGGCGCTGGTTGCAGCCTCCATTATCGAACCGGGTCTCTACTTCGCGATGAACACCCCGCCTGCGGGCCTCGGCATTACCATGCCAAACCTGCACGAAATGGGCGGTGACAACGCGGCGCTGATTATGGCGCAGCTGAAGGACGCGAGCGCACACGCGGCGGCGACCGTCAGCTCCTGGGGCTTCGTGATTTCGCCTGAGCAAATCATGCAGACGGCGAAAGACATCGGCGAACCGTCCGTGCTGAACCGCGCCGGTGGCGCACCGACGCTGGCCGTCGGTATCGCACACGTGTTCCACAAGGTGCTGCCGTGGGCGGACATGGGCTTCTGGTACCACTTCGGTATTCTGTTCGAAGCGCTGTTCATCCTGACCGCGCTGGACGCCGGTACCCGTGCGGGCCGCTTCATGCTGCAGGACCTGCTCGGTAACTTCGTGCCGTTCCTGAAGAAAACCGACTCTCTGGTAGCGGGCATTCTGGGTACTGCGGGCTGCGTAGGCCTGTGGGGCTACCTGCTGTATCAGGGCGTTGTCGACCCGCTCGGCGGCGTGAAGAGCCTGTGGCCGCTGTTCGGTATCTCTAACCAGATGCTCGCAGCCGTTGCTCTGGTGCTCGGTACCGTGGTCCTCGTGAAGATGAAACGCACCAAATACATCTGGGTAACCGTTGTTCCTGCGCTGTGGCTGCTGCTCTGCACCACCTGGGCGCTTGGCCTGAAGCTGTTCAGCGCCAACCCGCAGCTGGAAGGCTTCTTCTTCATGGCTAACCAGTACAAAGAGAAGATTGCCGCAGGCGGCGCGGATCTGACCGCGCAGCAGATTGCCAACATGAACCATATCGTGGTGAACAACTACACCAACGCGGGTCTGAGCATTCTGTTCCTGGTGGTGGTGTACAGCATCATCTTCTACGGCATCAAAACCTGGATGAACGTGCGCAACGCCGACGGTCGTACGGATAAAGAAACCCCGTACGTACCGGTGCCGGAAGGCGGCGTGAAGACCTCTTCACACCATTAATCCGCAATCCTCCCCCTCTCCCTTTGGGAGAGGGCTGGGGTGAGGGGAACACAAGCCCAGCGGACTCACATCGCCGGGCTTTTTCTGTCTGGAACCCACAATGTTTGGTAACTTAGGCGAAGCAAAAAAATACCTCGGTCAGGCGGCGAAAATGCTGATTGGCATTCCGGACTATGACAACTACGTTGAGCATATGAAGACCAACCATCCGGATAAGCCCTACATGACCTACACCGAATTCTTCCGCGAGCGTCAGGAAGCGCGCTACGGCGGAAGTGGAGAAGGCGGCGTTCGCTGCTGCTAAAGGAGAGACCATGACCCCGATTGCCGTTACCCTGCTGACCGGTTTCCTCGGCGCCGGTAAAACCACCCTGCTGCGCCACATCCTGAACGAACAGCACGGCTTCAAAATCGCCGTCATCGAAAACGAATTCGGCGAGGTCTCCGTTGACGATCAATTGATCGGCGATCGCGCCACCCAGATCAAAACCCTGACCAACGGCTGCATCTGCTGTACCCGCTCTAACGAATTAGAAGACGCCCTGCTGGATCTGCTCGACAGCCGTGATCGCGGCGAGATCGACTTTGACCGCCTGGTGATCGAGTGCACCGGCATGGCCGACCCCGGCCCGATTATTCAGACCTTTTTCTCTCACGAGATCCTCTGCCAGCGCTACCTGCTGGACGGCGTGATTGCCCTGGTCGACGCGGTTCACGCCGACGAGCAGATGAACCAGTTCACCATCGCCCAGTCTCAGGTGGGCTACGCCGACCGCATCCTGCTGACCAAAACCGACGTGGCGGGCGAAAGCGAAAAACTGCGCGAGCGCCTGACGCGCATTAACTCCCGCGCGCCGGTTTACACGGTGACGCACGGCGACATCGATCTGTCTCAGCTGTTCAACACCAACGGCTTTATGCTGGAAGAGAACGTCACCGCAAAACCGCGCTTCCACTTTATGGGAGACAGGCAAAACGACGTGGCGTCGATAGTGGTGGAGCTGGACTACCCGGTGGACATCGGCGAGGTTTCGCGCGTGATGGAAAACCTGCTGCTGTCGTTTGCCGACAAGCTGCTGCGCTACAAAGGGATGCTGTGGATTGACGGCGAGCCGAACCGCCTGCTGTTCCAGGGCGTGCAGCGCCTGTACAGCGCCGACTGGGATCGCCCCTGGGGCGAGGAAGCGCCGCACAGCGTGATGGTGTTTATCGGTATCCAACTCCCGGAAGAAGAAATTCGGGCGGCGTTTGCGGGTCTGAAGAAATAACAGCCATGCATCCCCTCTGCCCAGTAATTTATTAACCTGAAGCGATGAACGTTGCTTCAGGTTAATTAATGACTTACAGCGACGCCCTGGTCCGGCTGTAAATCGCCGAAGCGTTTCCGTAAGGCCGGGGCGAGGCGCAGGGATGCGCCGAGAGGGCGTGGCCTGCAGGGATGCAGGCTCATGCCCGACCCGATAGCCTGAAGGAATAAGCTGAGGGCACCGCGAAGCGGCGATTTACCGCCGGGAGCCCGGGTCGCCAGGGTGGTGGCGATTGAGCCACCCTGGCACGTTCACCGGTCATGCCGTTACAGAGTAGCAAGGAACATGAAGTGAACGGAATGACCACTAGAGCCGTATGTTCCCCCTCACCCCAGCCCTCTCCCTCAAGGGAGAGGGGGCGTCTGTGCAGGCATTATTTTGTGGGGATACTTATTTCACCGCCTCCGGCAGCGTCACAATCCACAGCTCGCTGTCCGACTCCGGCTTCTTCAGCGGCTTCACGCTGAGCGTGGTTTCCACCGGCTTATCATCCAGCGTCAGCTTGCCTTCCGCGTTCACCCGATAATCCTTGAGCTTCTTGCCCTCGACCGGGTTTTGCATCGCCACCTTCACGCCAAAGTCGTTATCGTTCGCTACCGCAAGCGTTTTGCTGTCGATCAACGCCAGCCCTTCGGCCTTCTCCTGCTGCCAGCCCAGTGCGCGGAGATCGACGACCTGCGTTTTAGCCGCAAGGGTAATGCCGCGCTGCGCCAGGGTTTTCTCATCATCAAACTCCGGGTACTCGCCCGGCTTGTCGAAGGCGGAAAGGTCGCTCGCCTTGCTGAGATCCACCTTGTAAATCAGGTTACGCATCCCGTCGTTTTTATCGCTTCCCTGCTCAATCAGCAGGATGTGCTGGTCATCGAGCACCACGATGTCGCCGATTTTGGCGTCGCTGTTTTTGCTGTAGGCCGCGCTGTCGATAGGGTAACCGTACATCGCCGTTTTCCCGGTCGCCGGGTCGAAGCTCACCAGACGCGTAAACAGCGCCTGCTTTTTGCTCTTGCCGTCAATATCCAGCGTGCTTTGCACGGCGGCGATAATCCGCCCGTCCGGCATCCGGGTCAGGCCTTCAAAGCCCCGGTTCGCCTGGCGCCATTTGATGATGTTTGGCAGGCCGCCCGCGATGGATTTCTCCCCTTCCGCGGCCTGCGGCCCGTGGATCGCCAGGATCTTCCCTTTGCTGTCGACGTTAATCAGGAACGGGCCATATTCGTCGCACAGCCAGTAGCCGCCTTTGCCGTCCGGGGTGATGCCTTCCGTGTCCAGCCCACGGTTGTCACCCTTCAGGATCTTGAGGGTATCGCTGAACGCCACTTCATTGGTGGAGCCAATCACGCCGCTTTGCAGCGGCAGACCGTTGATCTCGCCTTTATCATCATGCAGCGGGCGGGCGTCGACAGCCTCCGCTTTGCCGTTCTGAACGCGGATGGTCATCAGCAGCGGCGCGAAATCTGGCGTGACAAATATTTTGGCTTCGTTTTTACCCATTTTGGGCGCATCGGCGTTTGGACCGCGATCGGTCACGGTCGCAAAGGTCAGGGCGTCGCCCTGCTTGCCCGTAAACAGCAGGCCGGAGCCGATTCCCACAGGGAGTCCGTTTGGAAACGCGCTGGCAAACGCGCCGCTGTAGCTCACGTGGGAGCCTTCAGGGAAGCTGACGACATAGCGCTCAGCAGTGGGCTGCGCCGCCAGGCCAGAGAAAGAGAGCGCACAGCCGATTAGCACAGGAATAATTTTTCTTTTCATATTGTTAGCATCCAGTTAGTGAAGCCAACAACGTAAAGAATAAACGTGTCAGAAAAATGACATGGAAGGGAAAACGGCCTGCGCGATTGAACGTATATTCATCGCTCGAAATGTAAGGCTTTGTTGTTTTGTGTGACAGGCGAAACATTTTTGGAAATTATTAGAAACCCAATTAATTCATCTCAAATCACTATCCCCGCCTCGTTCAGTTTATGTTTAGTCAAAAAACTAAACGGTTCCTAAACGCTAAAAACATCCCCTGTTGACACCCCGACAATCAAACATCATTGCAACAACTTCAATAAAAAAGTTAACAATATCAGTATAAAACCGCGATTTATATCACATTTGCAGTCATTAACATCGCTTGTTAAGGTGCGCCCAGATGAATTTAATGACGAGGCAAAAAACATGAAAAAACTGAATATCCTTCTTCTTTCTGCTCTGGCTGCCGTATCGGGTTCCGCACTGGCGATGGGCGGCACCGTTGAGCAGGGTAAAAACTTTACCAACCTCAACCTGGAAATGGGGAAATCCTCATCCGGTGTTTATCTGGAAAGTAACTGGCTGAAAAACACCGACGACGGTACCCAGACCGGCGGCGTGGGCGCAGGCTACAACCTGGGTCTTGGCCCGGTGATGCTGAACGCGGGCGCAAAAGCCATCTACCTCGGCCCGAAAAAAGGCGATAACGGCGTGGCGTTCCCGATTGGCGGCGGCGTAAACGTTGCCCTGACCGACAGCATCCACGTGTACGGTGAAGGCTATGTCGCACCAGAAGGCCTGAACAACAGCGTGAAAAACTACGTCGAAGCCAACGGCGGCGTAAGCTGGACGCCGATTACGCCAGTGACCCTGAAGGTGGGCTACCGCCACGTGAGCGTGGACGGCAAAGACGGTCGTCCTGGCCACACGCTGATTGACGGCGCATATGTAGGCGGTGGAGTCACCTTCTGATGAAACACCGCATTACCGCGCTTTGCGTTCTGAGCCTCACGCTGATGCTCGCCGGCTGCGTCCAGTACAAATGGGTGAAACCGGGCGTCAGCGATGTGGAAATGAATAAAAAGCTCACGGAATGCGAAGCGCAGGCGCTAATCGATCTGCCCCCGGATAACGTCGTGACCGGATCCAGCTCGGAAAAAACGGACAAAAAGAACAAGAAAAAGGATATTTCCACGAGCTACACGGTTGAAGACGCGAACGAATATCGCCGGGATACGTTAGTTGACAGCTGCATGTTTAAAAGCGGCTGGGACAAGATCGAAGTGCAATAATCCCTTAAAAAAAACCTGCCGGCTGGCAGGTTTTTTATTATCTCTTACTTACGCACCACCACCAGCTTCTGGTTCACAAACTCTTTGATCCCCAGATCCGACAGCTCGCGTCCGTAGCCGGAGCGCTTCACGCCGCCGAACGGCAGCTCCGGCGCGGTATCGGTGAGCCAGTTGATGTACACCATCCCGGTTTCAATCCGCGACGCCATTTTCTTCGCGCGCTCGATATTCTGGCTGAATACCGCCCCGCCCAGGCCGTAGTGGGAGTCGTTCGCCAGCGCGACCGCCTCGTCGTCGTTTTTCACCACGTACATCTGCGCCACCGGGCCGAAAAACTCTTCGAAATACGCCGGGTTATCGCGGGAGATATTCGTCAGGATCGTCGGTTCGAAGAAACTCCCGTCGCGCTGCGCCGGTTTGCCGCCATAGTGCAGCGTGGCGCCGTTTTTCACCGCCTCGTTAACCTGTCTGGTCAGCGTTTCGAGCGCATCTTTAGACGACAGCGGCCCCAGCGTGGTGCTTTCGTCCAGCGGATCGCCAATCTTCACCTGCTTAAACGCCTCGGTGAATTTGCTCAGGAAGGCATCCGCAATCTTTTCATGCAGGATAAAGCGCTTCGCCGCGGTGCAGACCTGCCCGGCGTTGTTGAGTCGCGCGTTAACGCCAATTTTCACGGCCTTCTCAAGGTCTGCGTCATCCAGGACCACGAACACGTCATTACCGCCCAGCTCCAGCGTGGATTTCTTGATGTGCTTCGCCGCCTGCGCGGCCACCACGCTGCCCGCCTTTTCGGAGCCGGTTAATGCGGCGCCCTGCACGCGATCGTCGGCAATGATGTTTGCCACCTGCTCGGACGAAATAAACAAGTTGGTCCATGCCCCTTCCGGCGCCCCCGCCTCGCGCACCAGATGGGCAAAGGTCTCGGCGCAGTGCGGCACGATGCTGGCATGTTTGGCGATGACGGGGTTACCCGCCGCCAGGTTCGGCGCCAGGACGCGCATCAGCTGGTAATACGGGAAGTTCCACGGCTCAACGGCCATCAGCACGCCGATGGGGTGATGCTCCACCCAGGCTTCACCGAGTTCTGAGTCATATTTCACCGGGGCCAGGAACTGCTGCGCGTTGTCGGCGTAGTAGCGGGCGATCTGCGCGCACAGCTTCACCTCGCCGCGGCTCTGTTCGATGAGCTTACCCATCTCCTGGCTGGCGATTTTCGCCAGATCCTCCACGCGCTCGTCGATCAGATCGGCAAGCTTATGCAGCACCGGCAGGCGCTGGCTGATGTCGCCTTTCGCCCAGTCCGAATGATAAAGCGCATAGGCCGCGCTGAGCGCCGCTTCGATATCCGCGTCGGTATGTGAGGGGTATTCTTTGATGAGCTGGTTAGTGGCAGGATTTACTGTCTGATAAGCCATGTCGAATCTCCTTGTTTTACCGCTTAGGGTATTAAGGGTAGTCAACATGACTGGCTATGGACGTAAAGTTGGGTATATCCGGAAGGTTCTTAATGAAGCGCTGCCGGACGGTTCGCTGACGTGGTATAAAAAATCTTCAGAAGGAGCGCCCATGACCGATACCCGACATATCCGCCAGACTTTTCACCGCGCCTCAGGCCTTGAGCTGCGCAGCACCTGGCAGAGTACGCAGGCGTACAAACGCCACAGTCACCCTCAGCTCTCCATCGGAGCGATTGTGGAGGGCCAGACCCGCTGCGTGTGTCATGACAGAGAGTTCATCCTTAACCCCGGGGACCTCATCGCGATCCCGGCCGGTGTGCCGCACAGCTGTAACCCCGTCGCCGGGCAACCGCGCAGCTACCATATGCTCTACATCGACACAGGGCTTCCGCTGGCGCTACAGGTGATTCGTAGCCCAACCCTGTTTGCCCATTACCTGGACGTTGTTGAGACCCTGTCTCCGGCATCACTGGAAACGCTGCTTTCTTCCCTTCCCCGCGCCGCGGATAACGCTGACGCGCTTCGCGCAACCAGCCAGCAGGTTCAGCAGGCGTTTCTTTCCGATCTCACCTGCCCGCCTTCCCTCGACGAGCTTGCCCAACGCTTCTCGCTGCGCAAGGAGACGCTGATCCGCACCTTCAGGCAGGACACCGGCCTGACGCCGGGCAGCTTTCTCAACATCTCCCGCGTGGAGTACGCCAAGGCGCGGCTGCGTGCCGGGGATGATATTGCCGACGTTGGCTACCAGAGCGGCTTTGCCGACCAGAGCCATTTTCATAAGACCTTCGTCAGCTATACCGCCGCCACGCCGCGCCAGTACGCCACCGGCCGATCAATATCAGACAATAAATAGGTTCTGCAGCGCCGTACTCTGACCTCGGATTGTTAACCGAGGTCGCTATGGAACTGTTCTTCCCTTCCGCTTTTCTCGCCCTGGCGCTGGCGCACTTTGTTGCCCTGTTAAGCCCGGGCCCGGATTTCTTCCTGCTGGTGGGCTACGCCGCGCGCTATCGGCTGCGCGGCAGCGCCGGACTGTGCCTCGGCATTGCCGCGGGCAACGCGCTTTATATTCTTCTGGTGATTATCGGCTGGAGCGCGCTGCGCCAGTTTACGTGGCTGTTTACGCTTATCGAGCTTTGCGGGGCGCTGTACCTGCTGTGGATCGGCTCGCATCTGATTCGCAGCCGCCAGCAGGCGCTGGCGCTGAATGAAACCCACCAGCGCTTCCCTTCGCTGCGCAAGCAGATCCTGCTGGGGCTCGGTTCGGCGCTGCTAAACCCGAAGAACGCGCTGTTCTATCTGGCGCTGATGACGGCCTTGCTGGGGCCGGACGTCACGCTGCTTCAGCAGGCGACCTGCGGCGTCTGGATGGTGATGGTGGTGCTGGCGTGGGATGTCGCGCTGGTGTCGCTGATGGGGCTATCGGCGGTACAACAGAAGCTCAGCCGTTCGCTGTGGTGGATTGAGCGCACGGCGGGGGTGGTGCTGATGGGATTTGGCGGGTGGGTGCTGTGGCGGCTACTGGAAAATATACGCTGAGATAGCGGGCAGCCTGACGCCGCCCGTTGCTTATTTTTTGTTTTGATCGCGCAGCATAGCTTCACGCAAAATGGCATTGAGCCTCGTCTGGTAACCTTTTCCAGGCCGTTTAAGCCACTCCATCACGTCAGCGTCGATACGTACAGACGCCTGAGTTTTGAGTGGCCGATAGAACTTCCCTCGCACCGCCCCTGACCACTGTTCATCTCCCGTGGCAGGGATATCGCTGTAATCAATCTCTGCTTCCGATTTTTCGGCTAGTGCTTTGAGCTCAGCCTCACGGCGAGCACTCATCTCAGGCGCACTACCGCGTTTATGTTTAACCATGCTCATAACGGCTCCTCTCTTTACGGTCCGCCTTTCGTGCGCTAATGATTCGAATGACTTCGTCACCACTTTCAAAACGTACCGTGTGTGCGACCATAATGACAATTAGACCATGTACAAGGCCAATGGTCTGCCAACGGAACTCTCCATTTTCATGACGATCCTGCAAAGATAAATGGTAAGGATCGTCAAACACCAGAACAGCTTCTTCAAAGCGGATCCCATGCTTAATGAGATTGCTTTTCGCTTTGTTGGTATCCCATTCAAACTCCGTTGGCATAGTGTACCCTTCCCTTATTGTATATACAAAAAAGCATATACAAAACGTTCGTAAATTGAACCGGTCGACATCGTTCAATTTCAATATCTGAAGGCGCATTCCAGAAGCTGAAACGCGGAGGTCCTTCTCCTTCTTTGCACTTTCCCCCCGCTTCCCTCTATCCTTAACCCATGGAAAAAATAGCTGAACTCAAACGCGCCAAGCTGCTGGCGCTGTCGCTGCTGCTGGTTGCCGCCGCGGCGTTTATCACCACCCTGTTCCTGCCGCAGACCTTCTGGGTGCGCGGCGTGAAGGCCATTGCCGAGGCGGCGATGGTCGGCGCGCTGGCAGACTGGTTTGCCGTGGTTGCGCTGTTCCGCCGGGTGCCCATTCCGTTTATCTCGCGCCATACGGCGATTATCCCGCGCAATAAAGACCGGATCGGCGACAATCTCGGCCAGTTTGTGCAGGAGAAGTTTCTTGATACCCAGTCGCTGGTGGCACTCATCCGCCGCTATGAACCTGCCCAGATGATCGGCGCCTGGTTCAGCAAACCGGACAACGCTCAGCGCGTCGGGCTGCACTTGATGCAGGTGATGAGCGGTTTTCTCGAACTCACCGACGATGGACGCATTCAGCGCCTGCTCAAACGGGCGGTGCATAAGGCCATCGACAAGGTCGATTTCACCGAAACCAGCGCCGTGATGCTGGAGAGCATGACCAAAAACAACCGCCACCAGGTGCTGCTGGATGCGATCATCAATCGTCTGATTACCCTGATTCAGCGGGAGAGCACGCGGGACTTTATTGCCGATCAGATTGTCCACTGGCTGAAGACCGAACATCCGCGCAAGGCGATGGTGCTGCCCACCGAGTGGCTGGGCGATCAAAGCGCGGAGATGGTGTCGAACGCGGTGAACGCGCTGCTGGACGATATCAGTCACGACCGCACGCACCAGATCCGCCAGGCGTTCGACCGCGCCACGCTGAAGCTTATCGACAACCTGAAAAACGATCCGGAAATGGCGGCGAAAGCCGACAACATCAAGCACTACCTGAAAAACGATGAGGCGTTTAACCGCTATCTGGGCGAGATGTGGGCCGACCTGCGCCAGTGGCTGAAAGCGGATATGCAAAGCGAGGATTCGCGGGTGAAGCAGCGCATCGCCAACGCCGGGCTGTGGTTTGGCGAAACGCTGTCTAACGACGCCAGCCTGCGGGCGTCGCTGAACGAGCATCTGGAGCAGGCGGCACACCGCCTCGCACCGGATTTCGCGGCGTTTCTGACGCGCCACATCAGCGACACGGTCAAAAGCTGGGACGCCAAAGACATGTCCCGCCAGATTGAGCTTAACATCGGTAAAGATCTGCAGTTCATCCGCGTCAACGGCACGCTGGTCGGCGGGACGATTGGCCTGATCCTGTTTTTACTCTCGCAGCTGCCTGCCGTGCTGGGACATTAATCTACTTTGGGCGGCGCGATAACGTAGCGCGTCGCCTCGAAGCGGTTGAGGATCAGGTGCACCAGGAAGACCATCGTCAGCGTTGCGACCAGCGAAAAGGTGACGGAGGTGATGCGGTAGAGATCGCTGAACACCAGGTCAGTGTCCGGGTGCATGTTCTGCCCGAACATAATGCCGATGGTCGTGATGCTGGAAAATCCCACGCCCGCGCCCACCTTTTCCATCACGTGCAGGCGCGCGCCAAACGCCAGCCCGAGGCCGATCAGCGGCATCATCAATAGCATATGGCTGCTGTGATCGTAGAGAATCAGCTGCACCACCAGAATGTAGAGACAGCCCAGCACCACGCCGACCACGCGCCAGATCGAGCTCATCACCGAACCGCGGTAGTGCATGGGGAACAGGATCAAAATCCCCGCCATCAGCGCCGAAAGCGAATCGCTTAAGTCGCTAATCTGAAACACCACGAATATCAGCGTCGCGACGGTGCCGGAGAGCAGCGACTCGTGGCGCACGCGGGCATCGTCTTTCTCAATCAGCGGCGGCGGCCTGCGGGGCTCCACGTCCGGCAGGAGATAGTTCATCAGCGCGCTCAGGCACACCGCCATCACGCTCGCTTCGATGTTGGAAAACAGCAGCGTGTGCCAGCTGGTAGTGGGGTAGCTCATAAAGTTGAGCATCACGCTCTGGCACACCACGCCCATTGAGCCAAACAGGAACAGCGGCCCCTTGCTCATAAAGCGAAAACGCATTACGTACAGGGCGAACACCACCAGCGTCATGATGACCGGCCATTGCGACAGATAGCCGATAATGAAGATCATTTCGACGCAGTTTAGCGCGGCGCTGAAGATAAACTGCTTCGCCACGTGGCGGTTAAACACCGGCACCAGCGACAGGAGCATGATCGGGTAGACCACGAAAAATACGCCGTAGCTGGTGTTGTAGAAGCTGGAGATGCTCAGCGCAATCATCCCGGCGAAGACGATGCGCAGGGTCTGGCGAAAGTCGTTTGCCGTATAGACGATGTTGCCGTGCGGGGTAAACACCCGCGCCAGGGTGCTAATAGACATAGTGAAGCAGGCTCACCAGGTGGATCTGCATCCCGGAGAAAAAGCGCGCAAACGGCCCTTCGCTGTTGTAGAGCTGCACGGTCGCGCGGGCGCCGGTCGGCAGATGCTTCGGCAGCGCTTCATCCAGCGTCACGTGAATGCGCATGCGTTGGGCATCGCGCACCCAGCGGTTGGAGGTTTCAGGTTCGGACAGCTGACCGTTAACGGCCTCCTGACCCGCCAGTATACCCGCGTCGCTGCTGGTCACGTGGGCGCGGAAAACGTGCCCCGGGAAGGCGTCGAACACCACGGCGGCGTCGGTGCCCTGATGGGTGTGGCGCAGGCTCTTCTCGCGAAAATCGGCGACGATATCGGTCTGGTTGTTCACTAGCGCCAGCGCGGCTGAACCCGAGGAAGCGTAAAAGCCCGGGCTTAACTGCAGGTTACTGACCGTGCCGTCCGCCTGGGCATAGACCTTCGTCCAGCCGAGGTTAAGTTCCGCCTCATCCAGCGCGTTACGGTATTTTTGCAGCGTCACGTTGCGATGCTCGTCCCGCTCGCCGCGCTGAATGCGCAGGTTATGGATATTGGCCTGAATGGAGCTGACGGACTGCTCGCTGCTCTGCCAGGTGGTGCGAACCTTATCCAGATCCGCCTGCGAGACGTTCTGCAGGGTGCTCAGCTTCTGGTAGCGGTCGAAGGTCACTTTGTCGTTACGCGCGGTCAGCACGGCGGTTTTCAGGCTGGCCTGCGCGGCAGCGATCTGCGCATCCAGCTGTTCGTTGGAAAGGCGTGCCTGCTCAAGCGCGATTTGCGCCGCTTCCACTTTATTGCGAAACGGCGTGTCGTCGAGCTCAAACAGCAGATCGCCTTTTTTCACCTGGCTGTTGTTGTGGACATGTACCGCCGCCACGTAGCCGGAGACGCGCGGAGAAACCGGCGTCACCACGCGCATCACGGTGGAGTCCGGCGTCAGCGGGATCCAGATATCCGCGACGATAAAGTAGACAAACATCAGCAGGAAAGAGGCAATACTCACCCTTACCCAGCGGGCAAACTTTTGTTCAGGGGTCATTATTTTTCGGTCTTGTTATCTTCTTCGCGGATTGTCCGCAAATTGCAGGCGAATTGATTCAGGGTGGCGCTGAAAATGTCGATATGTTCCGGCGCGATGTTTTGCGATACGCGCGCCTGATAGGTCTCAATCACCCGAGTGAGCCTTTGTAATAGGGCTTTTCCCTCAGGCGTCAGCGTCAGAAGCCGGATGCGCTTGTCATAAGGCGATACGGAGCGCAGCAGGTAACCCTGCTTTTCCAGCTGTGTCAGGGTGCGCATCAGCGGCGGCAGTTCAATGCCCTGCACCTCCGCCAGCTCACTCACGGAGACGTTATCCCCGAGCTGATGAAGCTGCATCATCACCGTCCAGCTCGACTGGGTTAACCCGGTATCGAGAATGGCGTCGTCGATTACCGCACGCCACTGGCGCACGATCATCGCCATCCGCATGCCCATCGGCCTGCGGCTAAACAGTTCTTCTTCGCTCATGGGGAAACCTCTCGTCACACGCGGTAACGATAATAGTTATCAGGGTAAGTATCAAGAAACGAGAGGTAAAAGAGCAGGAATTGCGAAACGATTTTCTCCCTCTCCCCGTGGGAGAGGGTCGGGGTGAGGGCACCAGCCCGCAGCAGAGTTTAGCGGCTAAAAAGTCTCTGAACGGCACTTTTCCCCGAAGCCGTCACCACCACCTCCCTGTACCCCGCCACCCGCTGGATCCACCCTTTGCTTTCCAGATGAATGAGCAGCGCCGCGCCCGCCTCACCGCCCAGATGAAACCGCCGCTCGCTCCAGTCCAGACAGGCGCAGCAGGCTTTTCGGCGCGGGTGAGCGCTTAACGAAACGCCGAGCGTCAGGAACTGCTCGCGGCCATACGGCGTGAGCGCTGAACCGTCTGCCTCCAGCCAGCCTTCCGCCTGCATAAAATCGTAGATTTGCACCGCAACCCTTCCGGCAAGATGGTCGTAGCAGGTTCGGGCCTCGCGCATGGCTTTCGGCGCGGTTGTTTCCGGCGGGGTGATGCGGCTCCAGGAGAGCCCCATCATATGCTCGACCAGCGCCGCCACGTCGTGCCCCGCCAGACGATAATAGCGGTGCCGCCCCTGCGACAGGCAGGTAACCAATTGCCCTTCCACCAGCCGGGCGAGATGGCCGCTGGCGGTCGACGGCGCAACGTCTGCCGCCGCGCTCAGCTCGGTAGCGGTCCACGCCCGCCCGTCCATCAGCGCGCACAGCATCTTTACACGCGACGGATCGGCCATTGCGGCAGCCACCGCGGCAATGGCCTGTTCCAGCGCCGCGCCGTTCTCAGGAGGTAGGCTCGTTTTTAACATGTGTTGCCCAGGGTTCGGTGATCTCTGCGGCCAGCTTATCATCATCCGTCAGCAGAATAAGGTGATTCGCGTGGTCACTGTACTGGGTAAGGATAGACACGCCGCGTGCCGCCAGCGCCGCCGCAATTTCACCCAGCTCGCCGGGGCGCTCCTGCCTGAGTTTCCGGATCACCGGCTTACGCAACGCCTGCACGGTAAACCCGGCGTCGAGCAGCACGCGTCGCGCTTTTTCCCCGTCTTCCACCAGAAAATGGGCATCGGTACCAAATACGCCGCCGCCCTCCAGCCCCACGCCGTTGTGCCCCAGCAGCTGTCCAAAGCGCGCCAGCTCGCCGGGCCTGTCGCTAAAAATCACATGAACGTCATACATCCGCGTGCCCTCCGGTTTCGGAACTGTACTCCCGCACCAGCTGCGCCACCCGGATACGGTAGTACGCGAAAATCGACTCCCGCCCTTCGGCTTGCGCCGCCTGATGGAAGACGTTCTGCTTCCAGCGGCGGACGGCCTCTTCGTCGCGCCACCAGGAAAGGGACAGGATTTTGCCGTCGGTCGTCAGGCTCTGAAAACGTTCGATATCAATGAAGCCGTCGATGTCCGCCAGCAGAGGTTTGAGTTCGGCAGCGAGCTGCAGGTAGCGCGCCTGATGGGCGGGCGCGGCTTTGGCTTCGAAAATGACTGCAATCATGATGGTCTCTCCGTTGTGATGTCGGGGAGAGGATGCAGGGTAGAGAGGAATGATGCTTCGGCAAAGAGCGAAATGTTGTGCCGGATGGCGCTGCGCTTATCCGGCCTGTAGGCTCCTGTAGGCCCGGTAAGCGCAGCGCCACCGGGCAGGTTTTAGCTCAGAATCGACCTGGGCTCCATAAACGCCCGGATCCCCCACTCGCCCATCTCGCGCCCCATGCCGGAGTGCTTAAACCCGCCAAACGGCGCCTTCGGCTCATGGGCAAGGGTATTCACCAGCACGCGACCGGAAACAATCTGCTGCGCCACGCGTCGCGCGCGGTTCGCATCGCCGCCCAGCACCATCGCGCTCAGTCCGTAGTCGGTATCATTGGCAATGGCGATCGCCTCCGCCTCGTCGCGATAAGGGATCGCGCACAGCACCGGGCCGAAAATCTCATCACGGGCGACCGTCATCCGATTGTTCACGTCGGCAAACAGCGTAGGGCGCACAAACCAGCCGTCTCGCGTGCCGTCTGGTCTCCCTTCACCACCCGCCAGCAGGCGCGCCCCATCTTCGATTCCTTTACGGATATAGCCCTGCACCCGCTGCCACTGCTTTTCGCTGACCATCGGGCCGACGTCCGTCGCGCTATCGCGCGGATCGCCCGATTTCACCGCCGCCACGGCCTGCGCCAATGCGGCTTCGATCTCCGCCTTGCGCGCCTGCGGCACCAGAATGCGCGTTCCGGCCACGCACGCCTGCCCGCTGTTCATAAATCCGGCCTGAATCACCAGCGGGATCGCCTGCGCCAGATCCACATCATCCAGCAGGATCGTCGGCGATTTACCGCCTAACTCCAGGGTAACGCGCTTAAAGCTCTCCGCCGCGTTGCGCAGGATCGCCTTGCCGGTATTCGTCGAGCCGGTAAACGAGATTTTTGCCACGTCCGGATGACGGCTGATGGTTTCACCGACGGTTTCGCCGCGTCCGGTGACGATGTTAAACACGCCCGGCGGCAGCGCGGCATCGCGCAGCGCTTCGGTGACAATCCGGGTTTGCAGGGCGCTCATTTCGCTCGGCTTGATGACTGCCGTACAGCCCGCAGCCAGCGCGGCCGCCAGCTTGCCGCAGATAAACCCCGCGTCGCTGTTCCACGGCGTGATAAGCCCAGCCACGCCAAGCGGCGTCATCTGCACCGTCGCTGCGCCTGCGGGGGTGATAAATTCAAACGCCTCCAGCGCCTCAATGGCCTGAGCAATCACCTCCGCCGGATAGCTGGCCATCCACGCCGAGCGCGAGGCGGGCGCGCCGTACTCTTCAATGACCGCTTCCAGCAGATCGTCGTGACGGGCGGCCACGGCGGCGTGCATACGTTTTAGCGCCGCGAGGCGTTCCGGCTTTGTGGTCTGCGACCACGCCGGAAACGCCGCTTTTGCCGCCGCAACGGCGCGCTCCGCGTCAATCTCATCCGCCAGACGAACCTGGCCGATGACCTGCGCCGTCGCCGGGTTGTACAAATCAAACCACTCGTTGCCGTGCGGGGTAACAAATTCGCCGTTAATAAAGATCTGTTCGATGGTGTGCATATAAACCTCCTCAGGCTGTGTGAGCACAGTCTGTCACGGCTTCTCCGTTGCGATAATCCACGCTATGCTGCAAGGGTTGTTTCGATTTTCAGGATAATATATGCATCGTTCAGGTCTGACAGAGCTGGAAGTGGTGATGGCGGTCGTGCGACGCGGCAGCTTTCGCGCCGCCGCGCAGGAGCTGGGCATGTCAGCCACGGCGGTCAGCAACGCCATCGCCGGGCTGGAGAGCCGCCTTGATACCCGCCTCTTTAACCGCACCACCCGCAGCGTGGCGCTCACCGACGCCGGACAGCGCTACGTGGCACGTATCGGCCCGGCCCTGCAGGAGATCCGTCTCGCCAGCGAGGAGATCCACAGCGACACCGGGGAACCCGCCGGCACGCTGCGTCTGAACGTGCCGAACCATATCGGCACCCTGTTTCTGGACCAGCTGCTGATCGACTTTATGATCCGCTACCCGAAGATGCGCGTAGAGACCGTCAGCGAAGCGCGAATGATCGACATCGTCGCGGAAGGCTATGACGCGGGGATCCGCCTTGAAGAGTCCGTGCCGCAGGACATGATCGCCGTGCCGCTGACCGGGGAGATCCGCCAGCTGGTCACCGCCACGCCGGACTATTTTGCACGCCACGGCATTCCGCAGACGCCGGACGATCTGCTTTCGCATCAGGGGATTGGCATGCGCATGGCCCACGGCGGGATCTACCGCTGGGAGCTGGCCCGTCGGGGGGAAACGTACGCCCTTGCCGTGCCGCCGCGCTTTGCGACGTCCGATCTTTTTGCCTCGATCCGGGCGGTAAAAGCGGGATTAGGGGTGGGATTTTTGCCGGAGCTGTATATCCGGGAAGAGCTGGAGCGTGGAGAACTGGTGAGCGTCCTAAACGACTGGGCGCAGCCCTTTGCCGGACTGCGCCTGTACTACCCCGGCCATCGCCACGTTCCGCCAGGCCTGCGGGCGCTGGTGGCAACGATCCGCGAGCGCGGGATTATTCCAGGTTAGCCTTGTTCAGCCCGTAAGCCGCGTCCAGCGAGCCCGGTGCCATGCGGGAGGTGATCCCCAGACGGTTCCAGGCGTTGATCGCCACGATGGCGAAGTTCAGCTCTGAAATCTCCACGTCCGAGAAGTGCTCCGCCACGCTGCGGTACAGCGCGTCGCTCACCCCGTGAACGCCAATCTGGGTCAGCGCTTCGGTGAAGGCCAGCGCGGCTTTCTCGCGGGCGCTGAACAGCGGGGACTCGCGCCAGGCCGCCAGATGGTACAGGCGCAGCTCGCGCTCGCCGGCAATTTTGGCCTCTTTCGAGTGCATATCCAGGCAGAAGGTACAGCCGTTCAGCTGCGACACGCGAATGTCGATCAGGTGCTTCAGCGCCGGGTCGATGGAGGTTTTTGCCACCTCCATGCTCAGGGCAGACAGCGCGTTGGCGAGGGCGGGTGTAACTTTGTGGTGGTTAACGCGAGTGCTCATTGTCTTTCCTCTTTTTTGTGCGGCATATGTCATGCGATGCGGCAAATCTACGCCATTCATGACATAGTAAAAAGATACAAAAAGCGTGAAACGAGGTAGGACATGAAGCCGGGCTATCACGAGATTTATTCCCGCTATCGCGACAACATCACGCGCGGCGTGCTGAAGCCGGGCGATAAGGTGCCTGCCATCCGCGTGCTGGCGGAAGAGCTGAAGGTGGCGCGTAAAACCGTCGAAACGGCGTATGCCATTCTGACGGGGGAAGGGTATCTGGTGAGCCAGGGGGGGCGCGGCACGCGGGTCAACCCGGATCTGCTGTTGCCGGATAAGAGTGCCCCTGCGGAACAGCCCACCGGCACGCTTCCGGCCTCGCTCATCAGCCAGCGCGAGCGGGCCGGGTTTCTGCGCCCCGGCATTCCCGCCCTCGACAGCTTCCCGTATAAAAAATGGCTGTTGCTGGCGGGTCAGGCGACGCGCGCCATGCGTCAGGAGGAGATGCTCAATCCGCCCGTTCTGGGCTGGTATCCGCTGCGCCAGGCCATCGCCAGCTATCTTAATATCTCACGCGGGCTGTCCTGCAGCGCCGAACAGGTGCTGATCACCAGCGGCTATAGCGGCAGCCTGCGGCTGATCCTCGACACCCTTGCCAGCCGCAGCGACAAGGTGGTGTTTGAAGATCCGGGCTACTTTATGGGCCAGCAGCTGCTCAAGCGGATCGTGCCGCGCCTGCACACGGTGCCGGTCGACCGCTGCGGCATCGATACGGACTACCTGCTCCGTCACCATCGCGACGCCCGTTTTGCCATCGTCACCCCGTCGCACCAGAGCCCGCTGGCGGTCACCCTCTCGCTGCCGCGCAAGCAGCAGCTGCTCGACTGGGCCAGCCAGAACGAGGCGTGGATTATCGAAGACGATTACGACGGGGAATTTCACTACACCCGCAAGGTGCTGCCGTCACTGAAAAGCCTCGACCAGCACGATCGGGTGATTTTTATGGGCACCTTCAGTAAAACCATCATGCCGTCGCTGCGCATGGGCTACGTGGTGATGCCCGCCAGCACCGTCGGGGCCTTTACCGACTGCGCGGACATTACCACTAGCGGCCAGCCGGTGCTGACGCAAAAGATCCTCACCGCGTTTCTCAACGAAGGGCATTTTTTCCGTCACCTGAAAAAGATGCGCGCGCTGTATCAAACCCGCCGCGACTGGATGATTGCGGCTCTCCGCGAGGTGTATGGCGATCTGTTTTTCACCGAGCAAAACGACGGCGGGATGCATATTGTGGCGTTCCTGACCAGAGGCAGCGGTGACCGGGAAGTGGCGCGCTGCTGGCAGGAACAGCAGCTGCAGGTGAATGCGCTTTCGGAGTGGTATTGCGGGTCGGGCAAACGCTACGGGCTGGTGATGGGCTATAACAACGTGCGGTCGTATGAAGAGGCGCTGGCGTTGCTGGAGAGGCCGAAACGGGAGACGCTTGAAATATTACTCTGAAATCAGATATCTGCCCAATTAGCACCGATTTAAAATATCGATATAATCTGATGGCTTTTTTACATTTCTAAGGAAAAGAAAATGAAATCAATTTTGGGATTTGATTATTTATTAACACCACGCGTGCTGGTCTTATTTTACTGGATCGCCATGCTGCTTATTTTTGCGGGCGGTGTGTATACCATGTTCAGCGACCACCTCATCACGGGCTTTATCGGTACGATATGCAGCCTGGTCGGATGCCGCGTGATGTTCGAACTGATTATGGTTGCGTTCAAGAACAACGAATATTTGCGCCGTATCGCTGAAAACACGTCGGTAAAATCTGCCGAATAATCCGCTTTTTATATGCCGGGTGGCGGCTAAGCCTTACCCGGCCTACGGGATCGAGCAGGCCCGGTAAGCGTAGCGCCACCGGGCAATCCTATGCTCACACATCATACCGCGACAACCCAACGTCCTTGAGCTGCTCGTCGCTCATCTGGCTCAGGATGCGGCGGGTACGGTTGATGCGATACCAGTTGCAGATCGTTTTGCCGATCCAGACAAACACGACGAACGGACGTTTTGAACGGTTCTCATAGAATTCCATGATGCTCTCCTCACTGTACCAGTGGGGTTATCATCCTGGAAATTGGCCTGTGCAATACAGACTCAAAAACAGCTTTTGTTTAACATACAGATCCGCTAAAACAGTATCTGCATGCCAATTTTTACGGCAATCTGTACTGGTTTTACAATCTGTATGGTGAAAACAAAGGATACAGCATGACGCGCTATCAACATCTCGCCAACCTTCTGGCAGAACGCATTGAACAAGGGCTGTATCGCAGCGGCGAACGTCTGCCGTCGGTGCGCACGCTGAGCCAGGAGCACGGCGTGAGTATCAGCACCATACAGCAGGCCTATCAGATCCTCGAAAACCTCCAGCTGATCACCCCTCAGCCGCGCTCCGGCTATTTTGTCTCGCAGCGCAAGGCCCAGCCGCCGGTTCCGGCCATGACGCGACCGGTGCAGCGCCCCGTGGACGTCACCCAGTGGGATGAGGTGATGATGCTGCTGGACGCCCGTGCCGATAAAGAGATGATCTCCTTCGGCGGCGGCTCGCCGGATATTAACCAGCCGAGCCTGAAGCCCCTGTGGCGCGAGATGAGCCGCATCGCGCAGCACAACCCTGCCGAGATGCTGAGCTATGACGTGCTCGACGGCCGCCTGGAGCTGCGCGAGCAGATCGCCCGCCTGATGCTGGACGGCGGCTCCACCGTGGCAGCGAACGAGATTGTCATCACCAACGGCTGCCACGGCGCGCTGTCGATTGCCCTGCTCTCGGTGTGCAAGCCGGGGGATATCGTGGCGGTGGAGTCGCCGTCGTTTCATGGCACCATGCAGATGCTGCGCGGATTTGACATCAAGGCGATTGAAATTCCTACCGATCCCGAGACCGGGATCAGCATCGAGGCATTAGAGCTGGCGCTGGAGCAGTGGCCGATCAAGGCCGTGATTCTGGTGCCCAACTGCAATAACCCGCTCGGGTTTATCATGCCGGAAGCGCGGAAAAAGCAGGTCTTAGCCCTGGCCCAGCGGCACGATATCGTGATCGTGGAGGATGACATTTACGGCGAGCTGGCGGCGGAGTACCCGCGCCCGCGCACCATTCATTCGATGGATATCGACGGCCGCGTGATCCTCTGCAGCTCGTTTACCAAAACCGTGGCGCCGGGCCTGCGCGTCGGCTGGATTGTGCCGGGGCGCTATTACGACCGGGTGATGCACATGAAATACGCCGCAGGCGGGTTTAACGTGCCGGGTACGCAGATGGCGGTGGCGGCGTTTATTCGCGACGGCCATTACCATCGCCACGTGCGCCGTATGCGCCAGATTTATCAGCAGAATATGGAAACCTACACCTGCTGGGTGCGGCAGTATTTTCCGGCAGAGATTTGCGTCACGCGCCCGCAGGGCAGCTTCCTGCTGTGGATTGAGCTGCCGGAGAAGGTCGATATGGTGTGCGTCAGCAAGCAGCTGTGTCGGCTGAAGATCCAGGCCGCGGCCGGATCGCTGTTTTCCGCCTCCGGGAAGTACCGCAACTGTCTGCGGATCAACGTGGCGCTGCCGCCGACGGAGAAGAATCGCGAGGCGTTGAAGAAGATGGGTGAAGCGATTGTGATTGCGATGGAGGAGTAGTGCGGCCTGATGCCCTCACCCCGACCCTCTCCCACAGGGAGAGGGAGAAAACCGATCCTGTAGGCCCGGTAAGCGCAGCGCCACCGGGCAACAGGCAGGTTACTCGTCGAAGTACCAGTATCCCTGGTTAATCAGCCCGGTGAGCTCTTCAACAAACGCCGGGTTATTCAGCGCATCGCCCAGCTCGGCCTGGCCGAGTTCGGTGTAGCGGCACAGCGCATCCGCCGCTTTCGCGTCTACCGTCTCCAGCTGTTCGCTGTTGATAAAGAAGCTGCCGTTGACGTTCAGCACGCGCAGGCCGCTCAGGCGAGACAGCGTTTCGCCGCCCTGCAGCGCGTCCAGCACCTCTTCCGGCGCGTACGGCGGCTCGGCGGTGGCGATATCCAGCTCGTGGCGCGGCGTGGAGACAAAGCTGCCGAACCATTTTGTGAAATCATCCGGCTTGCTAATCATGTCGAACATCATCTGGCGAATGCGATCGAGTTCGTACTGCTCCACGCGGCCCGGGTGTTCGCGACAGGTCAGATCCGGATCGCTGTAGTGCTCGCCCCCCAGATCGTTTTCCAGCGCGTAATCGGCGAAGCTGCTGATCAGATCGCGACCGTTCGGCCCGCGGAAACCGACGGAGTAGTTGAGCGCCGTCTCATGGGTAAAGCCGTCGTGCGGGAATCCAGGCGGGATGTAGAGGATATCGCCCGGGGCCAGATCTTCGTCGATGATCGGCTCAAACGGATCGACGTGCAGCAGCGCCGGATGCGGGCAGAACTGACGCATCGGCAGCTTGTCCCCCACGCGCCAGCGGCGACTGCCCATCCCCTGAATAATAAACACGTCATACTGATCGATATGCGGACCCACGCCGCCACCCGGCACGGAGAAGGAGATCATCAGGTCATCCAGACGCCAGTCCGGCAGGACGCGGAACGGACGCACCAGCTCCGCGGCGGGCATATGCCAGTGGTTCACCGCCTGCGCCAGCAGCGACCAGCCGGTTTCGCCCAGATCGTCAAAGTGCTCAAACGGACCATTGCTGGCCTGCCATTTGCCGTTGAAATGGCTCACCAGACGGCTATCGACTTCCGGCTCCATCGCTAGCCCTGCCAGCTCGTCCGGGGTGATCGGGTCGACAAAATTCGGGAAGGCATTTTTCAGCACTACGGGTTGTTTTTGCCAGTATTTCTCAAGAAATTCCGGCCAGTTCAGGTTCAGTTGATACGCCATGGGTAGCACCAGTGAGAGGGGAAACAGGCGCGATTATGGTGGAGAGCGTGGAGGGCTGCTTTGTCGTGGGTCAAGCGCAGATGATTTGCCTGCCACGCGCGTGTTGGCAATGATTAAACCTGGTCATTAGGTGAAGTGGTATTAAAGTAAAACTTAAATGATAATTTTTCCTGAACCTTTTCCCCCGTCCGACGTTTACTTTTACTCAAGGCATCTTACCTCTTAAAACTGGTAGTTTTTTAATTTTAAGAACAAGATTAGCATTAGAGATTGTCATTCTTTATATTTAGCTCTAAGCTATTTTCTTTTGCATACCTGGCTCATTAAAGGCAATGATTAGAATCACAAGGACTGTTGAAAGCGAACATTGCTTACAAGAATATATTTCAACGTTTTCTGCCTTAAATAATCTTATTGACCGACACCTTTCTAAAACTTATCTCAATCTTTTTGCCCGCCCTCAGCAGGCTGAAGATGGTGCGGTTGAATGGTATAGCGAAATAAATGGTAAACCCCAACGCTTTAACGCTTTAAACGTCGTTGAGCGAGACAAAATCGCCATACTCCTCTCACAAAAGCTGGCGGCACTCACTCAACTTCATCAAACACTCTCGACTAGCGCGCAGACTTCTCCCGAAACACTGCAGTTACTGGCAAAAATAGCCAGACAGCCCTCACCAGAAAGAATATGGATCGTTGACGGTCAGCCTGTGATTACAGGCTGGGACATCATGCCTGAAACTAAGTTGCCGGCAGAACCGCTGGCTAAAAAGCGTGGGTGGTTATGGCTGGGGCTTTTAGCACTGGCTCTGCTTCTGGCTCTTGTTCTCCTGCGCGGCTGCTGGCCGACTGTCAAAGTAGCCACTCCTGCCGTTTCTCCCGTCCAGCCAGCCCCTGAGCATCAGGTCAAAATGCTCTGCCCGGCACAGCGGACAAAACAGCAGGCACCTGAAATGGTTATTATTTTTGATGCTTCTGGCTCTATGGCCATGAGCATGGATGCCACACCAGAAGAGATAATGCGGTGGATGCAGGATAAACCTGTACCCGGTATCGATCGTGAACCTCGTCGCATTACGCTCGCGCATCAATCCGCTAAACACATTATCGATGACGTGCCAAATGACATGGACATTAGCCTTATTGCCGCAGCTAATTGCCACCAGGTGAACGCAACTCCGGCTTTCCTGCCGGAACAACGCGCTGAGCTAAAAAAGTTAATTGATAAAATCCAGCCGGTGGGTAAAACCGCTCTGGCAGAGGCGTTAGAAGAGGCGGGGAAACGAGTTAATGGCGTTGACCGTGATGCCATAATTCTACTGGTGACGGACGGGGAAGAGACATGCGGAGGCTCGCCTTGCGATGTCGCGCTTGAGCTAAAAAAACGTAAGCCCCGATTACAGGTCAATGTTGTCGATATCATGAATACCGGCGCCGGAAACTGTATTGCCAGCAATACAGGTGGAAAGGTATTTGCTGTCAATAATACGCAGGAGTTTAATAAGATGATGAACAACGCCGTGAAGGAATATATACCGCAGGGTTGTGATTAACACATTAGAGAAAATGAATACATTGCCAGAAATATAGTTTCACAGCGAAACCTTTTTTGCGGCAATCGGATATGCGCACGTCCCAATAATAAGTTTAGTTTAGGTCTAAACGTTTTCGGCCATTTGCCGATAATACTCAATATTTTGTTGCCATAAACAATTGACGCAGATTACCCGGCGTATTTGCGGCGTCCTTTTCCACAGTGGAACTTGCTTTCACTTGTTCGTTTAACAGCAAAGGCATGCAGCGTGAAAGAAATTTTTCTATGCAGTGACAAGCTCGATAAATATCAGTCGATGGGTGAGAATGGACAGGCAGTATATATTTCCGCATTACAGCTGCGTGAAACCCTACGACTTAGAAAACAAACGGCGGTTGCTGACACTTTAGCCATCCCGCAAATCAGCGAGCATGGCGATCGAATCGACTGGTATGCCCCGCTGGCCGGTGACGTTATTCCATGGACGGCCGCAACGGAAGCTGAGCGCCAGGCCGCGCTCGCGCAACTCGAAACCACCCATGCAGCGTTTCGCCAGATAAGTAATGAATTTGCCCAAAGCCAGCAGCCGGAACGCCGGCTCTTTGGGAAATTACTTGAAAAAGCGATGCAATTCCCCGATCAGCAGCACGTGTGGCTGGTAGGTGGAAAGCCAGTCATCAGTTTTTGGGGATTTGTGAACGCCACTAACCAGGCCCGCATCGAGCCGTTAGACTGTTTGCGTCCAATATCTACAGCCTTGCCTCCGCAATCAGCCAGTATTGAACCGGTGATACCAGAACGCACTTTCACGCATCAAAAGCACGCCCAAAGACGCTGGTGGTTGCTCTTACCCGCATGGTTGCGTTGGCTACTGCCGCTACTTCTGTTACTCCTTTTAGCGTTACTGTTCTTACGGGGTTGCATGCCAGGCATAACGATCCCTGGTATTTCATCTTCCGTACCCGCTTTGCCCGCGCCCCACCTTCCAACAGCCGAATCTCTTGCGCCGTCGTCAAGGGCCATCATCAGCACAACAACGTCTAAGGCGAACCTGCATTCGACAACGGGCAGTGAGATTTTAAGCACCACGGGCACTTCACTCACAACGTCACAAGAGCAATCAGCATTACAAACGCCGTCACAAAGCGCAGCAGCAACGGCATCTGCTGTGGATCCTGCGTCAGCCACGAATAGCCCTCATCCCGGCGGAACAGCACCTGCTCTCGAAGCGCCATCGGCCAATACCTCAACTGGCGCTAAAGTCCCGTTGACCCTGCCCGCATCTTCACTGGCCCAAGGAAACACCCGTTTTCTGGACGGGAACTGGCACGCAGGGGCTGGTATTCAGGATCAACGCACAGGAAAGCCCCTTAGTCTGAGTTACCAAATCAATGACGGTAAGGGCGAAGTACAGATGATCCGTGGCGACGGTGTGACCTGTCGTGGCGCGGTCAACGCGGCCATTCAGTCAGGTCATCTCGCCATTAACAATCAGGGAGAAGCACAGTGCTCCGATGGCTCACGCTACCAAATGCCAGAAATTCTGTGTGCTCCCGGCGCGCAAAACATTGCGGATTGCAAAGGCCGTTACGACGCCAAAACACTTTTCCCTATTTCGATGAAGCAGGAGGCAAGTCAGTAAATGCTCGCTGAACTCACTGATTTTAAAAAACAGGTCAAACTTATTCGCGACAGCGGGATCCAGTTCCTTGATTTCGCCTTTACCCTGCCCACGCGTAAAGAATATGGGGAATTTCTTCGTCAACAGGGTGACGAGGCTATTATGCGGCTTATCTATAATGAGAGGGAAGATAAGCTGCAGATCCCTCAACCTGACAGCGAACCTCCTCGCTACGCAGACTCCGACTACACATTGACGACCGAAGAGTCGCTACGCCTCTATCGCGGCCTCTGGTTACCGCTGCCATTTTTCCGCTTCAACCCGCCACGAGCCTTTGCTCACGGGCCGTATAACTGGTCACGCGTCCAGTTCCATGAGCTGCCTGAGCCGGATGAAAAGGGCAATACCTGGCGCGCTACTCTGATTTTTGATACCAAAATTTTCCCGGATCGCGAGAATACGCAGTATCTCGCACCGGGCGAGGATGATATCCGTTCAGGCGCGGGATTTGCTCTGGCACGCCATCCTCACGAGATGGGGGAGTTTCTCTCACTGCCATGGGTGAATGAATGGCTACGGGAAATTTTCAGTACTCAGGCTCGCGAAGTATTACGCCAACATATTGATGACATTGATGAACAACTACTGCAGAAGGAACATCAGGCGCATTATCTTAACCTGCTGCATGTCCTGGCGACGACGATTGTCGTTCCTGAAGTACAGGTCAACGACGTAAAAATCCGGGACTCAGCGATACCTGTAGATCTCGTGCTGGACATTGGTAACTCACGTAGCTGCGGCATCCTGATCGAAGAACATCGTGACGACAATAAAGGGCTTTCTCAACTTTATCAGCTTCAGCTCCGAGATTTGAGCCAACCGCAATTTGTTTATAACGAGCCTTTTGACAGCCGTCTCGAGTTTGCCCAGGCCGAATTCGGCAAGCAGGATTTCTCGCTAAAAAGCGGGCGCAGCGATGCCTTCACATGGCCAACCATTGGACGCGTCGGCGGAGAAGCCTTCAGAATGGCGGCTCAACGCCTGGGTACCGAGGGCTCAACAGGGATCTCCAGCCCTAAACGCTACCTCTGGGACGATCAACCCTATTCACCGGGATGGCGCTTTAGCCAGGCCTTCGTGAAAAGTGACAGAGAGCCGTTAGCCACTGCAGCACCGCTGCTGTATATGGTCAACGATCAGGGGAAATTGCTCATTCGCCTGAAAAATGAAGAAGACCGTATGCCCGTCTTCACGCCGGTATACAGTCGTAGCTCGCTGATGACGATGATGTTGTCAGAGGTATTAAGCCAGGCTCTCATGCAAATCAACAGCCCTTCACAGCGGCTGAAGATGAACCACGCCAGCACACCGCGTCGTTTACGAAATGTCATTATGACTGTCCCTCCGGCGATGCCAAAGCCTGAGCGCGCTATCTTTGAGGAGAGCATGCATGACGCTATCCGCATGGTCTGGAAAGCGCTCGGCTGGGAAGAGATGGATTATGAAGGCGATGACCCGCAGTGCTTGAAATACGCCCATCCAGGCGTACACGTGAAGTGGGACGAAGCCACCTGTGGGCAGTTGGTATATCTCTATAACGAAACGCAGAACTACTTTGGCGGTCGCACGGACGAATTTTTTGCAGCTACTCGCCGTCCCGATACTCAAAAGGACACCAGCGATACACGCTCATTAAAAATCGCGTCGATTGACATTGGCGGAGGAACGACCGATCTCGTCATTTCTCGCTACACGCTGGATGAAGGCCAGGGCATTAACGTCCGGATTACCCCGAAACAGCTTTTCCGTGAAGGGTTTAAGGTAGCAGGCGACGACATACTGCTGGATGTTATACGGCTTTTCCTCCAGCCAGCAGTAAAAGCGGCCATGACCAAAGTCGGCCACAGCGATCTTGCAGCCGAATCAATGATGTCACAACTGTTCGGTAGTGAATCGATCGAAGCCGGAAAACAGGTATTACGTCAGCAGCTTACATTGCAGATCTTCGCGCCTCTGGCGTTATCTATTTTGCATCGCTATGAAGAGTACTCCCCGGAAAATGGTCGGGAGATACTGAATTACACTTTCCGTGAGCTACTTGCCGATAATCTTCCAACCGAGAAAGTACAGGATTACGTCAACGACGTTGCCCGTTCCGGACAGCTTGCGAGCGAAGTACCGTTCTCCATTCTGGATGTACCGCTGGAGTTGGATCTTGCGCGTCTGCACAATGAATTTATCGACCCTCGCAGCGGGCGAATGAACATTTGCCACAGCCTGCGCGCGTTGTGCGAAGTGCTTTGGCACTACAACTGCGATGTATTACTTTTAACCGGTCGTCCATCCCGCCTGCCGGGAATTCAAGCGCTCATTCGCCAGCTTCAACCTGTTCCCCCTTCTCGCGTGCTGCCACTCCACGGTTATGAAACCGGTGGCTGGTATCCGTTTAACAAGAAAGGATGCATTGACGATCCGAAATCGACAGCCGTTGTGGGGGCGATGCTGTGCCTGTTAGCGGAGAAATCCAGGCTCAACAACTTCTTCTTCCGCACTGCGAACTTTAAGCCTTATTCAACCATCCGCTATGTCGGGATGCTTGATGGAAACAATGTGATTAAAGACAGCAATGTCGCCTATCGCGACGTTGATTTGGACTCCGCTGATTTCCAGTTACCGGAAGGGAAAGGCTTTGAAGCACGGGGGGAAGTGCGTATCGGTTTCCGCCAGCTTGATAACGAACGCTGGCCATCGACCGCACTTTACACCCTAAAAATTACCAGTGCGAACCTGGCAAGCGAGCTGTCGGGTGATGCTGTAATAAGCATCGGTTTAACCGCAGAACAGGGACGTGGACGTAGTAGCGAAGAACCGGTCAGTCCGGAGCGCTTCCAGATTGGCTCGATGGAAATGAAAAACGCACAGCGCGGCTATGGTCGTAGAGATGTTGCATTCCAGTTGAACACAATGGTCGGTAATGGGCTGAGTGAAACCCATTACTGGCTGGATAGCGGGAGTATTAAAAGCTAATGAGCACTATTCATCCCAACACCATTATCCAGGGCTGGAATGGCGTCGAACAAGGTGCAGGCCGGGCCATTGACTGGATCGCAAGCGTTCGTCAGGACGCGCCGCGCCTGAACACTGAAGCCGATCGCCTGACCATGAACTTGCGCCGCAGCCGTAACAAAGCACGCAGATTGGCGCAGGCCGCAGCGAAACCGATGACAATCGGCTTCTTTGGCTTGTCGCAGGCAGGCAAATCGTATCTCATTTCCGCGCTGGCTGCGGGTGAAAACGGAAAGCTGGAAACACGCCTCGGCGGCAATCAGCTCGATTTTTTGACCCACATCAACCCGCCTGGCGGCGGCAAAGAGGCGACGGGTCTTGTTACCCGGTTTAGCCGCAGTGCTCAGAGCTCAGACGACCGCTGGCCTGTCACGTTACAGCTCTTCAACGAAGTGGAAATGGGGAAGATCCTCGCCAACGCATTCATCCATGACTTCAACCAGGAAAAATTTGACTGGCAGTTCGATGAAAAACGCATCAGCGATCTGTTAACGTCCCTGTCGAAACGACGCCTGACCTCCCGCAGCCCTGGCGTGACCGAAGATGACGTAGTTTCTTTTTGGGATTACCTCATCCGCCATGCTGAGAAAACGCAAAGCCGTTTTGCCCTGACCTACTGGCCACAGGCAGTAAGCCTCGCACCATGGCTTTCTGTTGAAGATCGCGGCCAGCTTTTCTCCGTTTTATGGGGCGAAGTACCAGAACTAACCAATGCCTATATCCGTTTTGCCAACACGCTACAGCGTCTCGGTGGAGTGCAGGAGCTGCGTGCCCCGCTGAGCACGCTGGTTCGTAACGAAAACGGCCTGCTTATCCAGCGGGATAGCATCATGAACGTCGATATGCTGGAGCGGCTGAATACCCCGTCGGATCAGACTATTGAAGTCTGTCCTGTGGTAAATGGGCAAACGGGTGCGTCTATTTCGCTATCGCTGGCAGAGCTCACTGCGCTTACCGTTGAATTGCATATCCCGTTAATGGCTCCGCCTCGCGAAACAATCTTCGAAGCCGTCGACTTGCTTGATTTCCCGGGTTATCGCGGCCGTCTGGCGGTGGAGTCCATGAGTGATGTCACTCGCGAGGTTAAAAATGCAGAGAGCAACCCGCTAGCGCAGTTAATTTTGCGCGGAAAAGTGGCCTATCTTTTTGAACGCTACACCGAAAACCAGGAGATGAATGTCCTGGTGGTGTGTACGGCCTCAACAAAACAGTCCGATGTCAAAGAAGTGGGCGGCGTTCTGGACGAGTGGATCCGTTACACCCAGGGCGCCGATGCCGACGCGCGTGGTCGTCGCTTACCTGGCCTAGTCTGGGCATTAACCATGTTTGATCTGCGCATTAGCCAAAACCTTTCCCATGACGAAGCACTTCTTCGCCAGTCCTGGGGGCTTGGCGGGATGATCAAAATGGCGATGACCGAGCGTTTTGGCCAGTACAAATGGATGCAGGAATGGAGCCAGGGTCAGGCGTTCAATAACACGTTCCTGGTACGCAAACCGCGCCAGCAAACGCCCTTTATCCGCATGAACGCAGGTAGTGAAGCGGCTTTCAACGACGACAATGGCGGGCAGCTAGCACTGATGCGGAAAACCTTCCTTGAAGATGAAGCTGTCGCTCGCTACATCGCGAACCCTGCTGAAGCCTGGGATGCGATGCTCACCCTCAACGACGGTGGTATGCGCCGAATGGCCGATTATCTGGCCCGCGTCGCCCGCCCTGAACTGAAACTGGAGCGGATCGCAGAACAGCTCGACGAGATCCGCCACGAACTGGTCGAAGGGGGACTGGGGAACTGGTACCAGCCGGACGGCGAAGAAGAGCTGTCCAGAAAATCCCGAATTGCGCAAGAGATCCTTGCCACCCTGAAAAAACGCAGCGGCATGCACGGCGAACTGCTGGCGCGGTTGGTTCCGGCACGCCGCGATCTCCATGCACTTTACATGCAGCAAACGACCCTGTCTGCGCCTGAAGCAGAAGAAGAAGATGCAGGATTCTTTGATATCGGTGTGGAAGATGCTTTCGAAAGCAGCGCAACTGCGGTGACGACGCACAGCCATGAGATCGCTTTCGCGCACCAGAGCGTTCAGCTCTGGATTAACCATCTGCGCGGCCTGCCTGAAACCGCCGCCATGCTCAACTACATCAGTCTTCCGCGCCCGATTGCCGAAGCGCTGGTAGACGAATTGATCACGGGGTTATTGCGTTCACGTGTCGAGGACTCGCTGGTCAATGCAATGAAAAATACCGAGCAGGCTGGCGTTCGTCGCGAACGTATGGTCGAGCGTCAGGTTTCACGCGTGCTTCACGTGATGAGCGATTTCATCACCTGGCTGGGCTATCAAAATATGCCGGAATCGAAACGCCCGGCCCGTCTCAACCAGCCCGAACAGCCGATCTTTACCCGTCCACCAACGTGCGACAGCGTGGTCTGGAAAGGTGATGAACGCCTGGCACGCCTGACGCCGCAACAGCTGAACTACAGTGCCTTCTTTATCATCGACTGGCTGGTTGGCCTGGAAGCACTCATTACCGAAAACGCAGGTCATTCTGCCGGACGCGAGATTAGCGTCGCGCAGAACGAAAATCTGGGCGTCATTCTCCGCCAGATTAAATTGGCAAAGGAGTAACTGGACGTGATCAAACCTGAACTTAAGACGCTGACCCCTATACAACCAGGATTCGCATTGCTCTTGTTGAAAGGCTGGAAAGGCGATGCCGAGGGCGTCACAATCTCGGTAGTACGTAATCAGGATCGCCTGTATCTGGATAGCCACGGTGATTGGGTCAGTGGCGAGATTTTCCTCGCCCTTCCTCCACTGATACAAAATGAGGAGACGCCCTGCGTTCAGGTCGGCCCTTCTCTGATCGATCCACTACTCGCCAACCGCCAGGCGGCCTATCGCATCACCATCAAAGATGGAAGTAATAAGGATATGGGGATTCTGACCATCGCTGAAGGGCTACTCAGCTCCCAGGCCGGTGGTGAAAACCCACTCCCGGAAAATATACAGACGCTGAATGATACCCCCATCGTGCAGCCGATGTCCGTTCAAGAACCGGAACCTGTCGTTTTAGAACCTGTCGCAGAAAAGCCTGTATCTCAACAGCCGCATAAGCCGAAAAGTAAGCTGCCGTTATTTGCGGGATTAGCCATTCTATTGCTCCTGCTGGCCGCTGCTGGGTGGTGGTTTACCCGTAAGCCAGAGCCTGCAATTCCAGCGGCACCTCCCGCGCCCGTCGCGAAAACTACCGGGCCGTGTGGTGATGAACAAATGGCGAGCGGCAATGAAATGGCGTTCGTTAAAGGGTGCCTGCGTAGCCAGCCAAGTAGTGCACAACTGCTGGACGTCATCGCAAAAGCGAAAGCGGCAAAACATTGCGATATCGCTCAGCGCCTTTACGCCTATAAAGCCCAGTCCGGCGATACGCAGATGGCCGTTCGTTATGCACAAGAATATGACCCGAAAACCGCAAAACCAGGGGGATGCTTCAATCCTGACGCAGAGACAGCGGCGTATTGGTATGAGTCGGTTGTAAATCTGGATCCGCAGAATAACGAGGCCAAAGCCCGTTTAGCTGAGCTGAAGAAATAGGATAAACAATGAAATACATGCATTGGTTCAGTAGCCTGGTGTGTGCCGCAACGCTGGCATCCCCCGCCTGTGCCGCGGGTAAACAGCCGCTTTTGCAGGAAGGTAAACATGCGTTATTCCAGCGGGTACTGACTTACCCAGGCTGCCAGCTGTCCGCCAAAGCAGGTGAAGCAGGTAAAGAGCAGCCGGCCTTTAGTCGATTCTATGTTTACCAAAGGACAACGCTGGGTCAGGACACGTGGCTGCAGGTTGGGCCGGACAGCTTTGGTCATACCGCTGGCTGGATGAAATCCTCCTGCACCGTTGACTGGAAAATGCAGCTGACGCTGGCGTTTACCAATCCTGCTGGCCGTCAACCGATGCTGTTCTTTAAAGAGAAATCCGACGTTGAGTCTCTTCTGAACAGCAAAAACCCTGCGGCAACATTGCAACCAATGCTCAACAGTTTGAGCAGCCATAAACCGGTCCCGCAGGTTCTGGCACGCGAGCCTGATTACATGGTGGATCAGTTAAAAAACTTTTATCTCTTACCTGTTCTTGGCTCAGATGATGTGTTTACCGATACCGGCTTCCAGGTACGTGTACTCAACGTTGCCTCCGTCAGCGAAAAGTCGCCCGCAAAAAAGGCCGCGTCCGCTGCTGATGAAAAGAACATGATGAAAGGGTTCTCCGCCTCGGTTGTCTTTGTGATCGACTCCACCATCTCGATGGGGCCGTATATCGATCGCACTAAAGAGGCGATCGATAAGATCTACAAGAGGATCGAGAAGGAACACTTACAGGATCAGGTCAAGTTTGGCCTGGTAGCTTTCCGCTCCAGCGTGAAAGCGGTTCCGGGTCTTGAATACGACAGCAAGATGTATGTCGACCCCAATACCGTTAAAGATGGTAAAGACTTCCTCGCTAAAGTACATGACCTGAAGCAGGCTACCGTTTCCAGCAGCAAGGTTGATGAAGATGCTTACGGCGGGGTCATGACAGCGCTGGACAAAGTGGACTGGACGCAGTTTGGCGCCCGCTACGTTGTACTGATTACTGACGCAGGCGCGCTTGATGGCACAGATAAGCTCTCGTCAACCCATCTGGATGCCGCCCAGGTGCGTCAGGAAGCCGCCTATCGTGGCGTTGCGCTGTATGCGTTACATCTGAAAACCTCTGATGGTAAGAAAAATCACAGTTCTGCTGAAGCCCAGTATCAGGAGCTGACGTTAAATCCATTCCTGCACAAACCGCTCTACTATCCTATTGATTCAGGTGATGTAAATAGCTTCGGTAGTATGGTCGATAACCTGGCGAATGCCATTACCGGCCAGATTAAAACAGCTTGGAGCGGCGAAGAAACGGCGGGGAGCGCGCTGGGGGCAAGCCCTAAATATGCCGGTAAGAAAGAAGATCCCCTGCTCAGTGATGCAGACAAGTTAAGTAAGGCAATGCGTCTTGCCTATCTGGGTGAAAAGCAAGGCACCACGGCACCACCGGTATTCAAGTCATGGATAAGCGACCGCGATCTGATTGACCAAAACATCCCGGCGACCGAGGTGCGCGTACTGCTCACGAAAAGCGAGCTCAGCGATCTGAGCGATGTCATGAAGAAGATCGTCAATGCCGCCAATGAGGGGATGATCTCTCCGGATGACATGTTTGCCAGCCTGCGTTCTCTGGCGGCAACCATGGGCAACGATCCAAACCAGGCGAAAGGGAAAAATGCGACCCGACTCGGAGAGATGGGACTGCTCGGTGAATATATCGAGAGCTTACCTTACCTCAGTGAAGTATTGAGCCTGGACGAAGAAACCTGGAAAAGCTGGGATGGCCTTGAGCAGGAGCGTTTCATCCGCAGGCTGAATACCAAGCTTAATTACTATCAACGCTACAACCAGGATGTAGACCGTTGGGTGGCATTAGCGCCCGATAGCGACCCACGCGATAACGTTTATCCGGTACCTCTGGAGAACCTGCCCTGATGTTGAGGATCCGCGATATGGAGATCAGCCGGGGCGGGACGCATGGCTATAGCGTCGCCCTCCCGCACCTCTCGTTGAAAAAGGGAGAGGTGGTCGCTCTAACCGGGCCTAGCGGGTGCGGTAAAAGCACGCTTCTGGAGATGATAGGGGCGATCCTCCGCCCAGCGCATCTTGCCGAATACCGGCTCGCCGGTCGCGATATTTCAATACCGCTCATGGCTGAAAACGAGCCTGTCCTGGCCGCGCTTCGCGCACGCGAGCTTGGGTTTATGCTACAGCACGGCGGCTTGTTGCCCTGGTTACCCGTGATAGAAAACATCACTCTGGTTCGCAGGCTGGCAGGACTTAGCCTACAGTCAGCCTGGCTCGATAAGGCCATCGACAGCCTGGGCGTGCGGCCGCTGCTGACAAGAATGCCTTCCCGGCTTTCTATCGGCGAGCGCCAGCGCGTTGCCTTCATCCGTGCGATTGCCCACCAGCCACGCTTACTCCTTGCCGATGAACCGACTGCGGCGCTGGATCCTGATAATGCAGACCGGCTGTTTGACCTGATGATCGGCATGGTGCGCTCACTGGATATGGCAGCCATTGTTGTGAGCCACGACTGGCAGCGCGTGACGCATTTTGGGATTGACCGATATCAGGCCGTGACCGGAGAGGGAAAAAGTGTCTTCTTACCCAGCTGATATGCCAGCGTCAGGCACCCTGCTATGCCGTATGGCTCTGCGCGATCTCATTCACGATCGCAAGGTCGCGCTGTGCATCATCTTCTCTTTGATTGCCGTTATCGCACCGTTATTGCTGCTGTTCGGATTGAAGAATGGCATTGTCAGCCAGCTTCGCCATCAGCTTCTCGACGACCCTCGCACCCGGGAAGTACGTATAACGGGTAATGGTAATTATGATTTTGCCTGGCTTGATAAGCTCGCCCGCCGTTCAGAAGTCGGATTTTCGATTCCGTTAACCCGTTCGCTGAACACTCAGGCCGATCTGGTCCGGGACGGGCAACACTTTGTCCCGGGTGCTGAAGTGATCCCGACGGCCAAAGGCGATCCTCTTTTGCAGGATGTCAGAGCACCGGTCAAAGACAGCGATACCGTACTCAGCGCCAGTGCGGCACGGCGCCTTGGCGTGCAGCCAGGAGATATCCTGCGCCTGATGGTGAGCCGAAAAAGCGAAGGGAAAAACCAACGCGCCACGTTCGCTTTAACCGTTACCGGCGTGCTGGATGACGCAAAATTTTCACGTCAAGGTGCCTTTATTACATTGCCTTTGCTTGTTGCTCTGGAAGACTACCGCGATGGCTTTCAGGTTCCCTTGCTGGGGGTCAGCGATGGCAAGCCGCCCAGAGAGAGAACCCGCTATTCAAGAGCACGTATCTATGCCAGTTCGATAGATGACGTTTCACTCCTCGCGCGGTGGCTGGAGACGCAGAACATTGAGGCTATCACTCAGTCAGCTCAAATTGAGTCTGTGCGTGCCATCGACCGTGTGCTGGGGATTATCTTTGGCGTGATAGCCTGGATCTCTGCATCAGGGTGCATCGCCTCGTTAGTCGGTGCCTTCATCGCCAACATTGATCGTAAGCGCAAAGATATGGCCGTGCTGCGCCTTCTGGGTTTTCGCCGTCGCGCTGTGACGCTTTTTATTATTATTCAGGCGCTGTGTTTGACCGGCGTCTCATACGGACTGGGTGTGATCATCTACCTGCTGGGCAGCGCATTGTTCAACCATGTGTTGGGCAGTTCTTTACCGGACCAGGCATTCATCTGTCACCTTGACCCCCTTCATTTTATCGCCGCATTGCTCTGTGTCCTTGCCGTGGCGTTAGGCGTGGCCGCTATCGGAGCACTGCGCGCATTGAAAATCGAACCTGCGGAGAGTTTACGTGAAATCTAAACTGGCGATGAGCCTGGCTATCATTGGACTCGGGTACGCCTGCGCGGCGAAAGCCACCTGGGATGAAAAGTTCTGGAACCCAAAACCTCTGGCCGATGACGTGATATTGCCTATGCCGTGCGACGGTGCCATGGCATTTCGCAAAGTCGCTATCCCGCTGAATAAACCGCTGGAAGATTACAACATCACGCTGGGGCAAGAAGGCGACGACTGGGGATACGTTGAACAATCTCGCCAGGAACACATTGCAGGCAGTTTCCCGGAGAAGGGTGGTAAGGGCCGTTATTACCTGATGGCCAAATATGAACTGAGCGACCTGCAGTATCGCGCGCTTTCTGGGGAATGCCCGACGACGGATATGAAAGGACGTTTACCGAAGGTGAGTATTGGCTGGATGGATGCCATGGTATTCGCAAATCAATACAACCTGTGGTTACGAAAAGAAAAACTTTCTGCACTGCCTGAAGATGATGGTCAGGCGGGATTTTTACGGCTTCCGACAGAAACCGAGTGGGAGTTTGCCGCACGCGGCGGGCTCGCGGTTTCCCCCGCAGAGTTCCGCGATCGCCACTTCCCCATGCCTGAAGGATTAAACGGTTATGTCTGGTTTGCGGGGGCACAGTCTGCAAATGGAAAACTTCAGCTTACCGGCCTGCTGAAACCTAACCCGCTCGGATTGCACGACATACTGGGCAACGCAGCAGAGATGATGTTTGACCCGTTCCGCCTGAACAAGCTCGATCGCCTGCATGGTAAGGCTGGGGGCTATGTCGTTCGGGGGGGCAGTTATATGACTCCTCAGGCGGATATCCGCAGTTCACTGCGTGGAGAGGAGCCGTACTATGCCAATGCGGGCGAGAATACAACCAAAAGCACCGGTGTTCGTCTGGTTTTAGTTTCCACAACCCTGACATCACGCGAGCGGGTGAAAGAGATTGAAAAAGAGTGGCAATCATTAGGCACGGGTAAAAAGGAGACACCTGCAGGCAAAGCTGATGATTCGCTAAAAAACCTGAATGCTATCTCGGCAAAAGTCCAGGATGACGCACTGAAGAAACAACTTGAGCAACTGCGCGGTGAGCTGCGCGCAAATAGCCAGCTTCGGGATGAACAACGGGATCAGGCAATACGCACATCGTTACAGTTGGGCGCCTTTTTGTGCACAAAAATGAAAGATGACGGCGAGTTTTACGATCGTCTCAACCAGCTCTTCACCAAAACCTGTGCCGCAGGCAGCCAGCTTGATGCTAATTGCTCCCGCCGTCAGGAACAGCTTGGTCAACATCAAAAAGCCCTTGATTTTATTACCAGTTATTACGCTGACACCCTGGTAGACATGGGCACAACCTATGACAAACCCCTCATCGAACCGCAGGTCGCTGTCGTATTGCAACAGATGGCTGCACGCGGAAAAACCAACCTTAACGGTTATCTCGATACCTACTGGAAGAACCTTCAGGGGTACTGGAAAGATGGAAAAGTTGCGCGCGAGGCGTGGCTTAGTTCATGTAAAAAAAATAATTAAATAGTTCAGGAGATTGGAATGTTAAAGGTTATTCGCACAGCAGTGATAGCAGGAATGATGGTATTTCTGGCGGGGTGCCAGAATGGCAGTACGGGAAGTAGTGGCGGCGTCGACCCGCGCCTTGCCAATAATCAGGACGTTGAGTTTTTCAATAAATCAGGCTGGCAGGCCTGTGCTGGCGGCGCGGTAATCGGCGCACTGGCTTGCGCTGTCAGTAACTCCAGCAACAAAGCGGTATGTATGGCCGCCGCCGCTATCGCCGGTTGCGGTGTGGGTATGGGGGCTAACGCCTATCTGGATAATCAGCGCAAAAAATACGCCTCCCAAGAGCTGCAGTTAAACGCAACGATTAAGGATGTTGAAGCCGAAAACAAACGCATTCAGAACGCAACCAGCGTTGCAAAATCGGTTATCGACTCTGATAAAAAGACCCTCGCTCAAATAGAAAAAGATATGGCTGCAAACACGGTGAAAAAAGACGCCGTACAGAAGCAAATTAAAGGAGTGGATGCCAACATTGCTTACCTTCGCGGCACCATCACCGACATGAAAAAACATGAGAAGCAGTGGCAGGACGTTTCTGCAGACATGAGCAAATCCGGCAGTGATACCCAAAATCTGGATAGCGAGATTGCGTTGATGCGCGACAAAATTGGCTCTCTGCAGGGCGAGCTCGATAGCCTCTATACCCAGCGCACCGCGCTGAAAGTCGGTTGAGGGGAATAGCAATGCGTTATATTTTTCTTGCACTCAGCGCACTCATATTAGCCGGCTGTGCCACTAACGCGCGAGATTGTGACCCGACAACCGGTGATGTCAGCATTATTACCAAATTTAACTGCAACTACTCCGGCACCTGGGATAAGCGCGTTGAAGATAAACAAAAAACGCTGCAACACGATCAGGAACTGAATAAAGAGTTCAAAGCGGTGAATGATGCGATTGAAAAAGAGAAAGCACTGAGCAATGCCAACGTAGCCAGTAAACAAAAATCGCAGCAAGAACTGCAAAAGTCGATGAACAATCTGGTCGCCCAGTTGAAGAAAAAAACAGCTGGCCGGGCTGATGCTCAAAAGCAAGTTGCAGACCTGGAAAAAAGTATGAAGGAGGCGCAAAACAAACCAAGCGCTTCCGAATTGCAAAAACAGATGGAACTGCAGAAGCTGCAGGGACAGCTGAATGAATTACAAGAAACACTGGCTTCACAATAATAAAATAGCAGCCGGATTACCGGCTGCTTTACCTGCTAAGGAAAAATAACGTTGAAATCTCAATTACTCTCTGCTGGATTATTGACACTTCTGGCGACAACTCCAAGCGTTCATGCTGCACCGCCTGAGCCTGAACTTATTTTCAACTGCGAACTCACGAACGGAAAATATGTTATCGTCCGTCTGGATCACGATGTTCCTACTTATTATTACGGCTCACTTGAAAAAGTAGAAATGACTCTCCCCCAAAATGAGGGAGACAAAACGCAGGTTCGCCTGGGTGAAATGACGTTCTCAGGTGGAGGCGCTTATTATTATCGTTTCATCAATGGCAACTACAGCTATGTTGTTTATAGCGGTACGGGAAAAGGATGGGATTATACCGGCCTGAAAGTATATAAAAACCAAAAGCTCATCATGAAAAAAGAGTGCACTAATGGGGGGTTTTTACCTAATGAATATCGCGGTCAAGGCCTCGTAAAAGAAGCGGACACCGGTGATGATGCAACATACGGTTATGTTGATTAATACATCATTTTCAGGATGGTAAAATATGATGAGCCGTTACTTACACTGTAGCACAGTATTCGCATGTCTTTTATTCGCTGCTCCAACTCATGCGATTGAGATCTGGCACTCAAACACCGTCTGGGCAAATCAAGGGATGTGCAGCGCCACTTTCACGCTGGACAGTGGCATGGAAAGCGTTGGTTCGTTAGAGATAGGCTTTGACCTCGTTGATGCAAAAAATAACCTTGTAGCTCATGATACTTTGCAGGTAGACCCATTCGGCGATTCTGATGCCACGCGATACCAAACGGCTTTCGCCGAAGGCGAGCATTATTGCGAAAGCAATCTCACGCTGCGCCTGACGTCACTGGCATTAGTTAACGGAAAGACCAAACAGCCTTTACCTCTCAGTTTGCTTACACCAAGGGCATTTATTCCATTCCCTATCATTAACCCACAGGCAGATCACTAATATGTCTATAGACGCTGAAGCAAACTCAACATCTGACAATAATGGACCTGGCCTTTGCTTTTTGTTATTACTTATCTTTGGCGGGTTCGTTTTCTTTATACCTGCAAGCGTTGTGGTCGCCTTCCCGGCCGTTCTCGCCGGTTCCTTCCTGTATTTTATCTGGTATCTTATTTCGGAAGGGCATTTAGGCAATATTCTTGGCAGTATGATCGTCAGCATGATACTTATGGCTATCGCCGCAGCTATTCCTGTCATTGGCTGGATATTGTTACTTCTGTGGATCTTCTACAATATTGCGAAAGCCTTTGAGACGATAAAAACATTACTTCCCGATGCGCTCTTTAGCGCTGTTCTTTATGGATGTTTGCTCTTTCCCGTTATCCAGGAAATGGCAATGGACGAGGAGAGCAACATGGCTGCCACTATCGCTTGTGGTGTCGTGTACGTGATAACTGCAGGGCTTTATTGTTCCAGGTTAACGCAGCTGGCAACCAACACTAAGCAAAGTATTTTCTATTTTTCAATTATGTGGCTTTCGGTCCCACTTATCGCACTTCTGATCGTCTCGATTGTGGCATCCTTACGCGCGGCATTCAGAACCGTGCTGACCCCGGTGCAGACCGTGGTCAAAACCCCGCAAAACGTATCAGCGCATATGCGAGGCGGGAGCCATGTCAACGCTTACACCCGAACTGTGACCACCATTCAACATAGCGTGACCTCCCAGACGCTTCCGGGGATGGGAGCTGTTGGGGCCTCTATGGTTGGTTCCGTATCGGAGGCAACGATAACAACACCACAACAGCCACAGCAAACCTTGCCAGCGCTGGAACACAAACCAGCCGGGGGTGAATTAACACAGTATGCGACGAACAAAGACCACAATTTTTACCGCTACGACAATCTCAACGCGAAAAAAATAAATAATTTCGTCCAGGCGGCCAGTCATCGTCAATTGCTGCCTCCTCTCACGGAAGATGCGATCCTGTTCTACTACGACGAAACGGTTTTCGGCCAAGGGGATCATGGTGTGGTATTAACCGATGACGGTGTTTATTGCGTGTTAGGAAAATTGTATGAAACTTTCTACGCCCGCTTCAGCGAAGTCAGTAGCGTAGTCATAAAAGGATCCTTTAATAAAAAAATTGTCCTGCATATGAAGAATGGCCAGAAACATAATATTGAACTGACTCAATCAAATGCCGGGGCAAAAAAAATCTACGAACTTATCAGCATCGCAGCCCAGAATTAAGTAATCCTCCAGGCACCCGCTCAACGGGTGCCTTTCAGACTTCTGCATGACACATTCTGACAGTTTCACGCTTTATCGTGATCGCCATATCTACAGCGGCTTATATCGTTACGTTAAGAGAGAGCTGTCATGAGGCCTGAAATGAGCGATTTCACTGAACTGCCGGTCACTGGCTTTGTTAAGACCACAACAGCGGTCTACACGCGTAAACAGAACCCCTCGGTATTCTCGCCCGTGGCGCGTGAACTCCCTGCGGGAAGCCAGCTGACGGTGCAGGCTGCGGTGATGGGGGATGCTGTGGAAGGCAACGCGCACTGGTATCGCATTGATGAGGATACATACATCTGGGCGGGGGCATGCACACGGCTCGATCCTTACCCGGCGTTTCCGCCAGGCACGCGAACGAACTGGATGGCGGTGGTGTTCGAGGTACGCTAGGTCCGGTGTAGGTCGGGTTAGGCGAAGCCGCCACCCGACTCAAACACGCCGCGAAAACTTAATCCAGCTTCAGCTCGTCATAATGGGTAATCAGTTTACCCACGATGCCGTAGTCCAGCGCTTCTGCCGGAGACATCCAGAAGTTGCGGTCGGTGTCTTTTTTCACTTTTTCCAGCGGCTGGCCGGTGGCGTCGGCGATCAGCTTGTTCACGCGATCCAGCATGCGGATGATCTCGCGCGCTTCGATCTCAATATCCGTTGCCTGACCGCGCACGCCGCCCAGTGGCTGGTGGATCATAAAGCGGGTATTTGGCAGCGAGTAGCGGTGCTCTTTTTTCGCCGCCAGGAAGATGGTGATCCCGGCGCTCGCCACCCAGCCGGTGCCGATGACGTGCACTTCCGGGCGGATGAACTTGATGAAGTCGTGGATGGTATCGCCCGCTTCCACGTGGCCGCCCTGGCTGTTGATGTACAGCTTGATCGGATCGTTGCTGACGCTTTGCAGCAGGATCATCTGGGTGATGACCTTCTGCGCCAGCTCCTGGTTGATCTCACCGGAGATCACAATCGAACGAGACTCCAGCAGTTTTTGCTGCAGAGCGCCCGCGCCGTTTGCCCCTTCCGCTTTTTCCTTGTCGCTATCTTTCAGTGTGTAGTGCATTGTTATTTCCTCAGCTTGTCGCGCTCAAAACCAGAGTGTAGCCTGTTTTACCGGTGAAAGTCCTCACAGACAAATAACGAGGGAGCTTATGAATATTGCCCATGTCGCACTCTGGACCCGCAGCCTGAACGCGCAGGTTCAGTTCTGGGAAACGGTGTTTGGTGGCCGCAGTAACGAACGCTACGTCAGTAAAAATCGTCCCGGTTTCGAATCACACTTTATTACGCTGAATAACGGGCCGACCATCGAGCTGATGACGCTGCCGGATCTGCCCGACGCCCCTGCGCACCCGGAGTTTATCGGCTGGGCGCATATCGCCATCAACGTCGGCAGCAAAGCGCAGGTCGACAGCATGGCGGAGCGGGCACAGGCCAACGGCACGCTGCTCAGCGCCCCGCGCATGACCGGGGACGGCTTCTATGAAGCGGTAATTGCGGATCCGGACGGCAACCGCATTGAGCTTGTGGGTGCATAAAATCAGCGTTTCGTTGCTTAGCCGCCCCGGTCACGTATCGCTATACTTCATCTTCATACGGTTATCATATTGTTAAATGATAATGATAGTTAATGTGTTAAGATGAAAGTCAGCATAAACAGTCCCTTACGTAACCGGCGGGATTGTTTGCATCCTCGACATGTAAATCAGCACCGGGGCGGTGAATGGAACACATTGTGTATGTGGTTGATGACGATGACGCAGTCAGGCAGTCCGTGATCGGGCTGCTGGATTCGGCGGACCTGAACGCCGTCGGCTTTTCATCGGCAGAAGCGTTTCTTCAACACCGCTTTGAAGAGCTCCCGTCGTGCGTGGTCCTCGATATGCAAATGCCCGCCATCTCGGGCTTTGAGGTGGCTGACGCCCTAAAGGACAGCGGGCGCGAGATCCCGATTATTTTTCTTACCGGCCACGGCACTATCCCGATGTCGGTGCGCGCCATTAAAGGCGGCGCGTACGAATTTCTCACCAAGCCCGTCGAATCCACCGCGCTGATCGACGCCATCGAGTCCGCGCTTCAGCTGGCGGAACACAACGCCGAGCGCAATAAAGAGCACTACGCCCTGAAGCAGCGCCATCTGTCCCTCACCCCGCGTGAACATGAGGTGCTGACGCTGGCGATAAGCGGCATGCTGAACAAGCAGATTGCCGCCGAGCTTGGCGTCAGCGAGATCACGGTTAAGGTGCACCGTCGCCGCGTGATGGAGAAAATGCAGGTGCGCTCCGTGGCGGAGCTGGTCAGGGCCGTTGAGCGCCTGACCTAAAGCCTGTCTGCGGAGTAAACTTTACCCTTCCTGTGCCGCCAGCGGCAGCGCAAACGCAAACACCGTGCCGAACGGCTCCCGGCGGCGCGCGCTCAGCTTCCCGCAGTGGCGCTCGATGATGCTGGCGCTGATGGTCAGCCCCATCCCCATCCCCTGCGCTTTGGTGGAGTAGAACGAGTCAAAAATCTGCTCCAGCCGTTCGGGCTCAATGCCGCTCCCGGTATCGGCGATCTCGACGATCACTTTCCCGTCCGCGTTGGCGGTGCTGAGGGTAATGGTGCTGGCGCGATCCTTGACCTCGGCCATCGCCTCTACCGCATTCATCACCAGATTCAACAGCACCTGCTGGATCTGCACGCTGTCGCCGGTGATAAAACTGTCCTGCGCCCTTAACAGATAATCAACGCTAATGTGTCGCTGCTCCAGCTCGCTGCGCGAAAGCGTGATGATATGGTGGATCAGGTAGTGCATGTCGATGCGCGAGAAGGTGGGGTCCTGCTTACGCGTCAGAGACTGGATGCTGCGAATGATCTCCCCCGCGCGCGCGCCTTCCGCGGCGATCTCCTCCAGCCCTTCGCGGACCTTATCCAGCCGGGCGGGCTCGCGGTTGAGCCAGCGCAGGCTCGCCCCGGCGTTCGAGACGATCGACATCAGCGGCTGGTTGATCTCGTGGGCGATGGAGGAGGTCAGTTGCCCGACGGTGGTGGCGCGGGACACCCGCGCCAGATCCGCCTGCGCCACCCGCATGGCATCCTCCGCGGCGCGCTGGCTGGTGATATCGGTGATGATGCCGTAATACTCGTTCACCTCGCTGCCCACGCCCACCGGATCGCCAATCCCGAGGATGTAGCGGGTTGAGCCGTCGGTACGCTTAACGCGAAACTCCGCGCGCATGGAGAGTCCGTCACGCACGCTCCGGGTGACGATGGCGCTGATGCGGGCGTAATCGTCCTCATGAACGAAAGTCAAAAACTCCGCCATGGAGATCATCTTTTGCTGCTCGGGCAGGCCGAGAATGCGGGCGTACTCTTCCGAGACAAACATCAGATCCTGCTCCAGCTCCCAGCGCCAGCTGCCGGTGTGGCTGATCTGCTCGCCGAGCATCAGCGAGGTCTGGCTGGATCGCAGCTCTTTCTCCACCCGTCGGCGCTGGATGTTCTCCGCCAGCAGCTCGGCGTACAGCCGCGCCGTCTCAAGGGATACCGCGGCCTGCGCGCCCAGCAGGCTCACCACGCGCGAGTGCTCGGCGGTGAAGACCTCCGGCATCAGGCGGTTTTCGAGGTAGAGCACGCCTACCAGCCGCGCCTGTTTGAACATCGGGACGCACATGACCGCCGCCCCCGAGGTCACCAGATAAGGGTCCTGACTGAAGGGATGGAACTCCTCCGGCCTGCCGGTGCGGATCTCCTGCCCGGTGCGGATCACCGCCGCCAGCACCGACAGCGGCAGGTCGGTCGCCGTCGGCACGTCTTTCAGGATCCGCACCCGCACGCCCTCGGTGCTGGTCCAGGCGCTGGCCTCAATCTCCGGGATGAGGCTCTCGCTCACGCGCAGCAGCAGACCGCGCTGCGCCCCGGCGCGTTCGAGCAGGATGGTCATCAGGTTTTCGATTAAGCGTTCAAGGTTAATCTCTTCCGACAGCGCGCGGGAGGCTTTGATGACGCTTTGCAGATCGCGGATGGTCTCGTTCTGGGCGAACGCCACCGTGTCGTAGGCGCTGGCCTGCCCGGAGGCCAGCAGGTGCGGGAAATCCTGCTCCAGCTGGCGCACCTTGGCCTGCGCGCCCGTGCGGCCCCAGGCGGCAATCGAGCCGCGGAAGTGCGCGTCCGAGGCGGTCGGGTAGCCGCAGGACAGCGCAAAGCGGCCCGCCAGCTCGTGGGCCAGAGCGTTGATCGGGTTAAAGCCGCCCTCGCGGGAGAGCCGGACCGCCTTCTCATACTGCTCGAGCGCAATGCTGTTCATTCCGTCCAGACGCACGATTTCGGCGTAAATCAGCGCCTCTTTATCCGCGAACGTGCCGGGATTAACGCGCGCCCAGAGGGCGATTTTGTCGTAGTGGGCGTGAATGCTGCGGCGGTGGTTCGCCGAGAAGGTCTCCGGCGTCAGCTGACGGGAGAGCGCCAGGGCGCTGTAGAGATGGTAATCCAGCAGATGGATGTGGCCCGGCGCAGACCACGCGTACCAGCCCGCCATCTCAAGATCCGCCTGCGCGTCGGCATATTCGCCGCAGGTAAAGTGCGCCATGCCGCGATACAGCCAGTACCAGAACAGCATGGTGGAGTTCTTCTCCGGCGCCTGCTCCGGCGACGCGGGAAGCAGCGCCTCCGGCAGCACCTGCGACGCGCTCCAGGTGCCGATGACCGGCGTGCACAGAAACTCAACGTAGCCGCGCTGGACCATCAAAATGGTCTCCACGTCCTGGAAGTGGGTTTTACGCACGAACGCCAGGCCGCGCTCGATGCTGGTCAACACCCCGTCCAGGTGATCGCCCCGCGAGAGGAAGTTAATCACCTGGTGGCAGGCCGCAAAGCAGGCCATCGTCATATCCCCGTGGGTCACCGCCGAGGTGAAGCAAGCCTTCGCGCATTCGATGGTAAACGATAAAGGCTGGGTCCAGACGCTGAGCTGGTCGAGCGGCAGCAGGGTTTTGGCTTCGAACGCGTCGTAGCCGTGGCGATTCACCAGCTCGCGGGCAAGGGTGCCGTACTGGAACCCGAGGCGATACTCGGCGTAGCGGTGGCCAATCAGCACGCCAAACCAGGCCATTGCCGTGGTGGACGCGCCGGTAATGCCGTGGTCGAGGGTCAGGTGCATCATGCGGCAGAGCAGCAAAAAGTGCAGGCGCGGGCAGATGAAGCTGGCGCAAATGCTGGCGCTGTAGAGCAGGTTCATCACCGCTTCGGTTTCCGGGTTATCCATCCGCGACGGCTGGGCAAACAGGTTTTGCGGCGCGTCGGCCGTGCGGTTGCAAAACAGCGCCCAGGCCTCGTCGCAGTCGGCATCTTCCGGATAGCGGCTAATCTGGATCCCAAAAATCCCCAGCCAGCAGAGTGCCGCCTCCAGCGCCAGACGGCTGTCCGACTGGCGAATGTACACCTCCACCAGCAGGTTCGCCGCCAGCGCCTTTTCGGTCAGCCCGCCGGGGCAGCCGAGAATGGCATCACACAGCTCGCGGGTCCGCTCCAGGTGCCCCAGCGCAAACTCGCAGCCCGCCTCTTCGATATCGAGCATAAAGTCCGACACCGTCCCGGCGTTGCCCAGCGCTCTGGCGGTCTGGATATAGCCGAGCGCCGAAAGGTAATCTCCCGAACGCTTCGCGCGCCGCGCGGCCAGCAGGCTCAGCTCGCGGAACATCTCGCGCTGCGGGGCGGGCTGGATGCTGTCCAGCGCGGCCGTGACGTGGTGCACGGCGCGGAACAGCAGCTCGTTCCCCGCCGCCTGGCGCGCGGCGTCGGCCAGCAGGCTGGCGGTGGTCAGGTGAATATGGCTTCTCTCATGCCGATCCAGCAGCGCAAAGGCGGCCTCCTGCACCCGGTCATGGGTGAAGGCGTACTTTTTTTCCGCCAGCACGATGAGCTGGGCCATCACCGCCGGGTGCAGCGCATAGCGCATTTCCGCCATCGACATGCCGACCACGCGGCAGATCATCTCCATCTCGCCCGTGCCGCCGAGGCAGGCGATGCTGCCCAGCAGGCGGCGCGTCTCGTCGGGCAGCTCTTCAAGCTGCTCCAGCACCAGGGTGACGAGGTTTTCGGTGTAGTGCCTGGCGCGGATCGCCTGCAGATCGTAGTGCCACTTGTCCTGATATTTGTTGTGCACCACCAGGCCGTCATCCACGATGCGGCGGAAAAACTCGTGCACAAAGAGCGGGTTGCCACCCGTTTTCTCGTGGATCAGCGTGGCGAGATCGGTCGTCGCCGCGCTGCGGGTGCGAAATACCGTCGCCAGCCAGCGCGCCACCGCTTTCACGGAAAGCGCCTGCGGGACAATCTCCCTCGCGTTTTGCGCCGCCTCCGGCAGGCCCGCCAGCAGCGCCTGCAGGGCGGCGTCGGGCACGGCGCTGATATCCCGGTGGGCCGCCACCACCAGCAGCGGAACAGCGCCGCAGTTCATCAGCAGATATTTGAGCGTGTGCAGGCTGGCGGCGTCGCTCCACTGGAGATCGTCGAGCACCAGTACCAGCGGGCAGCCCTGCGAGGCAAAGGTTTTTACCAGCGCCAGCACCATATGGCTGAAGCGCGCCCGGGCATCTATGGAAAACGTATCGGCCGAGAAGCGCGGCTTGCTCTCCAGCAGCAGGCCCAGCTCGGGCACCAGGCTGACGGCCAGCGCCTCGTGCCCCTCCAGGGCGCGAGACAGGCGGATTTTCCACTTCGCCACCTCGTCTGCGGGCAGCCCCAGCAGGTGCAGCGTCAAGGTGCGGAACGCGGAGCTTAATACGCCGTAGGGCAGCGACGGCGAAAACTGGTCGACTTTGCCCACCGCCAGCAGCACCGTACGCTGCTGCAGCGTTTTAAGCGCCGTCGCGATAATTGAGGATTTGCCGATCCCCGACGGCCCGCCAATTGTCACCAGCTCCGGCACCAGGTTCTGACTCACCCGCTCAAACGCCGCAATAACGTCGTTCGCCTGCGGATGCGTCGCGAACAGGGAGTCCGCCAGATGGATCGCCGGAGTGCGGTCCTGCTGGCCGGGCGTAAAGGCGACGATCTCGCCCTCGCAGGTCAGCGTCGCCTGGCAGCGGCGGAGGTCGGCAATCAGCCCGTCGACCGTCTGGTAGCGGTTATCGGGGTGCTTTTCCAGCAGCTTCAGGATGATGGTCGACAGCATTCCCGGCACGTCCGGGCGGATCGCGTCCGGGGCCAGCGGCGCGGAGGCAATATGGTAGTGCGCCCAGTTGTCCCGATCGTCCTCCCCCAGCTCAAACGGCAGGCGTCCGGTCAGGAGTTCATACAGCACCATGCCGAGGCTGTAGAGATCGCTGCGGCCGTCGACGGGGCGCTGGGTGCGGGTGGTGTGCTCCGGCGACATATACGCGGGCGTACCGCCTGAAACGGCAAGCCGGGTCTGGGTGATGGCATCGGAGAGACTGCTGGAAAGGCCAAAACTGCCCAGACGGCAGGTGCCGTCGTGATGAACAAAAATACTGCCGGGCTTGATATCGCCGTGGATCAGGTTTTGCAGATGCATCTGGCGCAGGGGAACGCAGATCTGGATAGCCATCTCGAGAAAGCGCGTGATGCCCGAGATCGCCCTGCCCGCGCGCCGCGCCAGCAGCTCAAACGAAAACGGGGCGTACACCAGCGCGAAGCGCCCCCGGTACTGCGTTGACGCAACGGCGCGAATGGCCCAGCTGTCCTGCAGCACGTCGCGCAGCGCAAACTCGTTTTTGAGCAGCCGGGTGGCCCGCTCTTCCTCTTCGTCGCTGACCGCGGTAGCGATAATGAACGAGCCGCCGGAATGAGGATGTCGCGCGTGCATCCAGGCGATTCCGCCCTCCTGCGCCAGCACGGTAAAAATCACATCCTCTTTAAGGACAAAAACCCGCCCCTGGTGAAGATTCCCCAGGGCGGGCCAGAATGCAGGCTGCTCGTGTTCGTTCATCCGCGATCCTTATTGTCGGCGGGCCATCTCCCGCTGAATATGATCCAGCAGAATATCGATGTTAATGGGCTTACGCAAAAATGCAGCGGCGCCCAGATCAAGAGCGTACCGCTGCATATTTTCATCAGCATGACCGGAGATAAAGAGCACGGGCGGAGGCGGTACGGCCAGCAGCCGCAGCTTTTCAAACAGCTCCAGGCCGCTCATGCCCCGCAGCTTGATGTCGGTGATCACCAGCGCCGCACCGGACAGGGCGAAAGGATGGCTCAGAAACACCTCTGCCGAATCAAACGTATCGGCGGCATAGCCTTCCGACTCCAGGAGATTACTCAGCCCGCTGCGGACGGATCGTTCGTCATCAATGATGGCAATGCGCCACGGCAGCGTCATGCTCTCTTTCCTCTCACAAATCATTAAACGTCGCGATCGTCCTTCGCGGGCGCAGGGGGCGCCGTGCCGCTGATTTTCGGCACGCATTCGTGACGAAACCAGGCGAGGGTAAGCGGTTCGCGACTCAGTAAACGCCGTCCCACCGGGATGAGCTGCTCGCCCACCAGCATGCCAAACAGACCAAGCAGGGCGACAACCGGCGGTGCCGGGGAATGCACGTCGAGCAGGGCGTAAATTACCCCAGCAACCACGCCGCACACCAGCGAAATTATCCATGCTTTCATGACGACGCTCCCGTCTGCGAGTTGACCTGCGGAACGGTCACCGGAGGCGGCGGCGTGCCGTCGCGGGATAACAGATGTCGCGTCGCCTGTTCACCCGCCAGCATCCCCAGCAGGCCAATCAGCGCCAGCGCGGGCGGCGCGGGGGAGCGCACCTTCAGCACGGCATACATCAGGCCAATCAACACGCCTGCCGCAAGGGATATCAGCCCAGTACTCATTATGAACTCCAGAGAAAGAGGCAGCGGCGAGCCGGATGAGGGACCAGCCCGCCAGCGGAACTTAGCGTGCCGGGACCGGCGCTAAGGTGCGGTGCTCGCTCTTCTGGCGAGACGGCGCTTTGTGCACCATGGTGTAGGCGTAATCCACGCCCATGCCGTACGCGCCGGAGTGCTCGCGCACGATATCCATCACCGCGGTGTAGGTCTCTTTACGCGCCCAATCGCGCTGCCACTCCAGCATCACCTGCTGCCAGGTCACCGGGATCACGCCCGCCTGGATCATGCGCTGCATCGCGTAGTCGTGGGCTTCTTTGGAGGTGCCGCCGGACGCGTCCGCCACCATATAAATTTCGTAATCGCCTTCCAGCATCGCGCACAGGGCGAAGCTGTTGTTGCACACTTCGGTCCACAGGCCGGCAACCACCACCTTCTTCTTGCCGTTGGCCTTCAGCGCGTCGCGCACCTTCTGGTCGTCCCAGGAGTTCATGGAGGTACGCTCCAGAATGTCCTGGCCCGGGAACACGTCCAGCAGCTCAGGATAGGTGTTACCGGAGAAGCTTTCGGTCTCAACGGTGGTGATGATGGTCGGGATGTTGAACACCTTAGCCGCTTTCGCCAGCGCCACGGTGTTGTTTTTCAGCACCTGGCGGTCAATAGACTGCACGCCAAACGCCATCTGTGGCTGGTGATCGATAAAGATGATCTGACAGTTCGCAGGGGTTAACACTTCGAGCTTTGAAGAGGTCATAGCATTTTCCAGTGGTTAAGGGTGAAATCGCCGCGAGCGCCGCGACGATAAAGTCACCCTCATCCTGCGGTTTTCCGTCTTTGCGCGTAATTATCTCTTCGTATAGTTAACCTTAGGTATAGTTATACTTTGGTATACCTATCCTATTGTATAACTGGATCTTTGCCGAAACCGGTTCCCATAATCCTGACCATTCCCCTCTCAGTCAGGAGCAGTTATGGTTACCCTCGGTAAAGCCGATCTCATTCTGGTTAACGGCCAGTTTCACACCGTCGATCGCGAAAACCCCGTCGCGGAAGCCGTTGCCGTGCGCGACGGAAAATTTCTGGAAGTGGGTACCGTCGCCGAGGTGATGCAACACCACTGCGACGGCACTAAGGTGGTTGACTTAAAAGGCCACACCGCCATCCCCGGCCTGAACGACTCGCACCTGCACCTGATCCGCGGCGGGCTGAACTACAACCTCGAGCTGCGCTGGGAAGGCGTACCGTCCCTGGCCGACGCCCTGCGGATGCTGAAAGAGCAGGCCCTGCGCACACCGTCGCCCCAGTGGGTGCGCGTGGTGGGCGGCTGGACCGAGTTCCAGTTTGCCGAGCGCCGCATGCCGACCCTCGACGAAATTAACGACGCCGCGCCGGACACCCCGGTCTTCATCCTGCACCTGTACGACCGCGCCCTGCTCAACCGCGCCGCGCTGAAGGTAGTCGGCTACACCAAAGACACGCCAAACCCGCCGGGCGGGGAGATCCAGCGCGATGCCAACGGCAACCCGACCGGGATGCTGATTGCCCGTCCAAACGCCATGATCCTCTACGCCACGCTGGCCAAAGGGCCGAAGCTGCCGCTGGAGCAGCAGGTCAACTCCACGCGTCAGTTCATGCGCGAGCTGAACCGCCTGGGGCTGACCAGCGCCATCGACGCGGGCGGCGGCTTCCAGAACTACCCGGAAGATTACGAGGTGATTGCCGAGCTGCACGAGAAAAAGCAGATGACCATCCGCATCGCCTATAACCTGTTTACCCAGCGTCCGGGCCACGAGCTGGAAGACTTTGAAAAATGGACCGACATGCTCACGCCGGGCCAGGGCAGCGACTTCTTCCGCCACAACGGCGCGGGCGAGATGCTGGTCTTCTCCGCCGCCGATTTTGAAGACTTCCTCGAACCGCGCCCTGACCTCGCGCCGGGCATGGAGGACGAGCTGGAGCGCGTGGTGCGCCATCTGGTGGAGCACCGCTGGCCGTTCCGCCTGCACGCTACCTACAACGAATCCATCAGCCGCATGCTGGACGTCTTCGAGAAGGTGAACCGCGACATTCCGTTCAACGGCCTGCACTGGTTCTTTGACCATGCGGAAACCGTTACCCAGGCCAACATCGACCGCATCAAAGCGCTCGGCGGCGGCATTGCCGTCCAGCACCGCATGGCGTTCCAGGGCGAGTACTTTGCCGAGCGCTACGGCATCGAAGCCACCCGCCACACGCCGCCGGTGGCGAAAATGCTCGAGACCGGCGTGCCGGTGGGCTTAGGGACGGACGCCACCCGCGTGGCGAGCTACAACCCGTGGACCGCGCTCTACTGGCTGGTCTCCGGCCGCACCGTCGGCGGGATGCAGATGTACGACCATAGCGCCCGTCTGGATCGCGATACCGCCCTGATGCTCTGGACCCAGGGCAGCGCGTGGTTCTCCAGCGAGCAGAATCAGAAGGGGCAGATCAAGGTCGGCCAGCTCGCCGACTTGGCCGTGCTCAGCAAAGACTACTTCCGCGTGCCGGAAGAGGAGATCAAGGGCATCGAGTCCGTCCTGACGGTGGTCAACGGCGATATCGTTTACGCCGCAGGCGCTTTTGGCCCGCTCGCGCCGCCGGCCATTCCGGTTCTGCCCGAGTGGTCCCCGGTGGTGAAGGTGCCGGGCCACTACCGCAGCGCGCCGCCGCAGGCCGCCCGCGTCGGGATGAGCGCCATCCATCACTGCAGCGGCCCGTGCGGGGTTCACAGCCACCAGCATGATTTCGCCCGCACGTCAGAGATGCCGGTGTCCGACGATAACGCTTTCTGGGGGGCGCTGGGCTGCAGCTGCTTTGCATTCTGATGAAAAACACCTTTGCTCCGCCCCGGGTCGACCTGGGGCTGTTCTTCCTGCGCCTGACCGGCAGCCTGCTGCTGCTGTACGTGCACGGCCTGCCGAAGGTGCTGCACTTCAGCGAAGAGCTGACGCGCATTGAAGATCCGTTCGGCTTCGGGCCCTGGGCGAGCCTGATCCCGGCGATTGTCGCCGAGGTGATTTGCCCGCTGTTTATCATTGCGGGGGTTTACACCCGCCTGGCGTGCCTGCCGATTATCGCCGTGCTGCTGGTGGCGATGCTGGCGGTCCACCCGAACTGGTCGATTGCCGAAGGGCAGTTTGGCTGGCTGCTGCTGATTATCTTCACCACCCTTGCCTTCACCGGGCCGGGCCAGTGGCGGCTGCAGCGTAAGGCAACGGAGAGGTTCGCATGACCCAGGTTAACGACGTTCGCGACGCCCACGTCGAGACGACGTCCGCACCGACGGTTTCGCCCTGGCAGCCGCTGAGCCAGCCGGTGTTCCGCATGCTGTGGATCGCCACGGTGGTCTCTAACGTCGGCTCATGGATGAGCGACGTCGGCATCAACTGGAGCATGCTGACCCTGAGCGCCGATCCTCTGGATATCGCGCTGGTACAGGCGGCCAGCAGCCTGCCGATGTTCCTCTTCGCCCTGCCGTCCGGGGTGATGGCGGACATCGTCGACCGACGTAAATACCTGCTCTTCTCCCAGCTGTGGGTGTTCATCGCCGCCGCCGGGCTGACGGTGCTCTCCTTCACCGGACACGTCACCCCCACCGTTCTGCTGGTGGCGACGTTTCTGCTGAGCGTGGGCGCGGCGATGAGCTCGCCGCCGTTCCAGGCCGTGGTGCCCGATCTGGTGAGCAAGCCGGAGCTGGGCGCCGCCGTGGCGCTGAACTCGCTCGGGGTGAACATCAGCCGGGCGATTGGCCCCGCACTGGGCGGTTTTCTGCTCTCGCTCGCCGGGCCGTGGATGGTGTTTGCCCTGAACGCGCTGTCCGTGGTCGGCGTGGCGTGGGTGCTGTGGCGCTGGCGTCCGGCCCCGTCCATACAGCGCCTGCCGCCGGAGCACTTCTTCTCTGCGGTGCGCTCCGGGATTCGCTACGTGCACGCCGCGCCGGTGCTGCGCAACGTGCTGGTGCGCACCGTGGCCTTCTTCGTTTTCGGCAGCGCGGGCTGGGCCCTGCTGCCGCTGGTGGCGCGCCGCGAGCTGGGCTTAGGCCCGGCGGGCTACGGCGTGATGCTGGCCTGCATTGGCCTGGGGGCGATTGCCGGGGCCATCCTGCTGCCGCGTCTGCGCCAGCGGCTGAACGCCGACCGCCTGATGGTGGCCGCCAGCCTGACGTTTGCTCTCACCATGCTGGCGCTGGCGTTCGTACGCCACTTCTGGCTGCTCAACCTGTTTGAGTTTTTCACCGGCTTCGCGTGGATTGCGGTGCTGTCGACCCTCAACCTCGGCGCGCAGCGCAGCGCCGCCCGCTGGGTGAAGGCCCGCGCGCTGGCGGTTTACCTGACGGTGTTCTTCGGCTCGATGACCACGGGCAGCGCCATCTGGGGGCAGATCGCGTCGCAGTTCGGCACCCCGACCTCGCTGGTGGTCGCCACGCTGGGGATGGTGCTGGCGAGCGCGACGGTATTCCGCTGGAAGCTGGGCAAAGATCCGGACCTGAACCTCGACCTGAGCGGCCAGCCGCTGGACGGCGTGGAGATTGACCTGCCGAACGAGCGCGGCCCGGTGCTGGTATCGCACGAGTACATCATCGACCCGCACAACGCGAAGGCCTTCCTCGAGGCGGTCCACGAGCTGCGCCGGGTGCGCCGCCGCGCCGGGGCGATGAGCTGGGCGGTATACGAAGATATTGAGCGTCCCGGCCTGTTTATCGAGACCTTCCTGATGGGCTCGTGGATTGAGCATCTGCGCCAGCAGGAGCGCCACACCATGAATGACCTCCTGCTGCAGAGCCGCGTTCTGGCTTTTCATCAGGGCACAACATCACCGGCAATTCGCTACCTGGTCGCGCCGGTATAACCATAATCATCACCTGCACAGGAACACACTATGGCAACGTTTAAGGCAAAAGACGGCACGCAGATTTACTACAAGGACGGCGGCGCGGGCAAACCGGTTCTCTTCAGCCACGGCTGGCCGCTGGACGGCGACATGTGGGATAGCCAGCTGAACTACCTGGCGGAGCGCGGCTTCCGCGCCATCGCCTTTGACCGTCGCGGCTTTGGCCGCTCGGATCAGCCGTGGAACGGCTACGACTACGACACCTTTGCGTCCGACATTAACGACCTGATCACCACCCTGGACCTGCAGGACGTGACGCTGGTGGGCTTCTCCATGGGCGGCGGCGACGTGACCCGCTACATCAACAACTACGGCAGCGCGCGCGTGGCCGGTCTGGCGCTGCTGGGCGCGGTGACGCCGATCTTCGGTAAATCCGACTCCTTCCCGCAGGGCGTGGATCAGAGCGTGTTCGACGGCATTCGCGACGGACTGCGTAAAGATCGCGCCCAGTTCATCAGCGACTTCGCGACGCCGTTCTACGGCATCAACGCCGGGCAGACCGTCTCTGCCGGTGCCCTGACCCAGACGCTGAACATCGCCCTGCTGGCGTCGCTGAAGGGCACCATCGACTGCGTGACCGCGTTCGGCGAAACCGACTTCCGCCCGGATATGGCGAAAATCGACGTGCCGACGCTGGTGATCCACGGCAGCAACGACCAGATCGTACCGTTTGAAAGCACCGGCAAGCTGGCGGCGGAGATGATCAAAAACGCCACGCTGAAGGTGTACGACAACGCGCCGCACGGCTTCGCGCTGACCCATCAGGACCAGCTCAACGAAGATTTGCTGGCGTTTGTGAAGTCGCTGTAATTTTTCCAGGCCGGGTAAGGTGCAGCCGTCACCCGGCGCTTTCGCTCCGCCAGCGTCACGTAGCCAGTGATCGCTGAGACAGGATCTGCAGGCTGAAGGTGCGCGCCTCAAGCCTCGTCTGAGGTAAACACCATACCCGCGTAGGGCTTCTCCCGACACGCCGCCAGCCGCGCGGCGAGGCTGCCGACGTGCAGCTCCAGCTTGTGCCCGTCCGGGTCGAGAAAATAGAACGACGCCCCCTCGCTTTTGTTCTGCTTCCAGACGGTGACGCCCGCCTGCTCAAGCCTTTGCGAGAACGGTTCAAAATCCGCTTCCGCCACGGTAAACGCGTAGTGGGTGTAGTCGCTCTCCTGCGGCGGCACATATTCGCGAGCCTCGTCGTACGACAGGCAGACCCACAGATCGCCGCAGGTGAGATAGGCCCCGGTATTCCAGCGGGCGTGCAGCGCAAGCCCCAGCAGCTCGTGCCAGAAGGTGACGCTTTTTTGCAGGTCGCTGACCGCGAGGGTCAGGTGGTTGAGTGATTGCAGCATGACGTGCCCTTTTGTTTTTCTCGCCGGACGTGGTACGGTAAAGAGATGAACATAAACCACGCCGTGCTCACCGTAAACCGCTGGTGGCTGCCTTCTTAAAGGCGGCACGGAGTTGTTTTCCCCATTTTCAGATAGCCGCCGAAAGGCGGCTTTCACATTTCTAAGACCCCTTTCGGCAACTGCACATTAAGGAGTCTTTATGAACGCAACCACCATCCTCACCGGCGACCGCCCAACCGGCCCGCTGCACCTTGGCCACTTCGTCGGATCGCTGCGCCAGCGCGTGGCGCTCCAGCAGACGCACAGCCAGTTTGTACTGATCGCCGACCTGCAGGGGCTGACCGACAACGGCAGCAACCCGCAGAAAATCCGCGACAACATTCCCGAAGTGCTGGCCGACTACCTCGCCGCGGGCATCGACCCGAACCTGACCACGATCTGCCTGCAGTCCGCCCTGCCCGCACTCGCCGAGCTGACGATGCTGTATATGAACATCGTCACCGTCGCCCGCGTGGAGCGTAACCCGACGGTGAAAAACGAGATTGCGCAAAAGGGCTTCGCCCGCTCGCTGCCGGTCGGGTTTATGGCCTACCCCATCAGCCAGGCGGCGGACATCACCGCGTTTAAGGCCGAGTGCGTGCCCGTCGGCGACGACCAGCTGCCGATGATTGAGCAGACCAACGAGATTGTGCACAAGATGAACAGCCTGCTGCCCGCTCCCGTGCTGCGCCACTGTAAGGCGATGCTGAGCGACACCAGCCGCCTGCCCGGCATCGACGGCAGCGCCAAGATGTCGAAATCGCTGGGCAACACGCTGCACCTTTCGGCCAGTGAAGAGACGATCCACCGTGCGGTCAGCGCCATGTACACCGACCCGAACCACCTGAAGGTGAGCGACCCGGGGCAGATTGAGGGGAACGTGGTGTTTACGTACCTCGACGCGTTTCATCCGGACAAGGAGAAAGTAGCGGCGATGAAGGCGCACTATCAGGCGGGCGGGCTGGGGGACCGGGCGTGCAAGAACGAGCTGGAGGGGTGTTTGCAGGAGCTGATTGCGCCGATGCGGGAGCGAAGGGCGATGTATATGCAGGATAAGGGAGAGCTGATGGCGATGCTGAAGCGCGGAACGGAACGGGCACAGGGGGTGACGCAGGAGACGTTGAGGGAGGTGAAGGTTGGGCTGGGGGTGCCGGTGTTTTAAAACTCAGCTTAAATAATAATCCCGGCGCAGGGCCGGGATATTTATCAGGCGTTACGCTTAATCACCGGAATATCGCCGGTGTCATTTAATGCACCCGGAAATGTTTTCAGCCACTGCGCGACTTTCTGCTTATTTATATTCACCACACTCATACCCTCCAGGCATCCCCATAATTCTCTTGTATGCTGTGGTGTAATCACAATGCAGTCTTTCATGGCGCGGATTTTTACGGGCATGCCGTTGATAAAGCCCGCACGGGTTAACCAGTCCCCGCCCAGCAGAAGATATTTCATGTCTATGCGTGCATACAGTTCGCAGCAGGCGGCACTGTCCTGCGGCGTTTCCGCACGGGGATGGACGGGCGCCGCGTTGGTCTGGTTGCCGTGAAGACGGCGGGCGCTGTTTTTGCGTACCAGCTCGCGGTTTTCAATCACGCCGGTGAAAGCGTCTGATTCTGTTTTGCAAACAGTAAACTCTGGCTTAAAATTCGTCGCAGCCATTTTCAACTCCATATTAGTTGGTTGTGGTTAGCGGTATGGGGGTGTTGCAGCACCTTCATATCGCGAATTCTTCGTTAAATTCTCTTTGATACTGCCTTTGCCGTTTGGCGTAATTTCTGGTGACCATTATACAGGGCTGAATATAAATACAGCGGTTTTGGGTGGGGGAAATTTGGAATTTGCGAGGGAGATTCAGGAAATAGTGTTTTGTATGGAAGGTCATGTTTTTATTGATTGTGGGTTGATTGGTCTGGGTTTTGCGAGCATCATCGCAAAACTACTGGCTCCTGTAACCGAACTATGACCATCGCAAAATCTCTTAGTCAAAAAATTGCCGGGATGAAAACAGCCTGGTACAACAAAGCACCAGCGTTGAATAAACCCTTACTTGTTCTGTACGTTCTTTCCCAGTACAAGAAAGGGCATGAGCGACTTTTCCAGTTTCAGGATGAAATACAAGCTCAACTACGAGATTTGCTAAAACGCTACGGGCCAAAACGCAGCAACTATGAAGTTGTTATGCCATTCTGGCGGTTAAAGCATGACGGCTTCTGGGCACTGGAAGGAACAAACCCTGCTTTACTTAAAAGCCCTGAGGAACCGAGGCTGCAGACGGTCTTAGAAAACCACGTACGCGGTGGCTTTGATATTATTTCCTTTTCGCTGGTACAAAATCAGAAATCCTTGATAGATTCACTGGCACAACAGGTTGTTGAACAATACTTACCTATAAAATTTCACTCTGAGTTGTTCAAGGAACTGGGATTTGAAACACCTGAGCCATTTGAGGTAAATGAAAGCCCGAACGACCGTATAGCTCTCGTTCAACCAGACATTGATATTATCACTCAGGATCTCACGATAGACTAAACAACCCGAACAGCATTAATTCAGGCCAGAATCGGACAGGGTAATTTCCGGGCAGAATGCCTCAGACTGTATCCCGCCGGTCCTGTAACTGGTATTACCTTTCAGCCATTACTGAGAGCGAGCCATATCAAGCCTTGGTCCGCATGCCAAACTGCGAAAGAAAGATTAGATCCGCATAACGGTCTCATGCTGGCGGCTCATATTGATACTTTATTTGACTCTGGCTGGATTTCATTCGCTAACGAAGGTGACATTCTGATAAGCAATCACCTTGATTTTGTAACATGCGATAAACTGAATTTACCAGAAAGGATCATTGCATTGCCGAAATCTTCATACAACTATTTACAATGGCATAGGGAATATATTTTCAAGGGCTGAGACAGCCCTTTCTTACTATATCAATAGACAAAATGTTTTTATCCCCCCCAAACACAAGCTGTTTTGGCATCAAATAGAGTAACTTTCGCATGAAATTTTTCTTTTATGCTTAAAATATGTTTAGCATCTGCTTCAGAATAAACGCCAATGTATACACTCCACAATTTAGGTTCTCTTTTTGAAGGAGCATGAACTGCTTTATTTATCGCATCAATAATATGTTCATCATATTCACCGAAATTAAAACCAAAAGTTATCAATGAGCCGTTCAAATTTGACAACTGTTCAAAACAATGTGATAGATATCTGTTATGTCGGATATGATTAAGTTTTTCGTCTCCATTACCAGCAGTTACGAATATTGGATAGTCACCAACCTCAAGGCGTTTCTTTACTTTTTCTATTAGAAATCCATCATTACTATACTGTTCTTTTTCAATATTAATCCCTACATCAAAAATATGTAACGCACCGTGTAAATAATGTATGTTCTGATGATCTTTATTAGGCCCCCAAATTAAATCACCATACTCAGCCACTGCACCACGAAGCACCTCTTCAGTATTTTCACGTTCTCGTCCAAATCCATCAGTTGCATTCTCAATATGTTGACGCATTAAAACCCAATAAAGAAGCATATCATAATTAGTTGAAAATATATGACCACCACTATTAATAAACAACTTTAAAAAATTAGCACATGCTTCAGCCTTGTGTTCTGGTATTTTAAAAACATGCTCAGGATGCAGTTGATGTATTGAGCTAAGCAATCCTGCTTTTAGTTTATCGCTCGCATTTCTAATATTTTCTTGAAGAGCTTTACTGGAGTCAAAGGCTTCGAGCAATGCAAGCGTTGTATCTAGTTGTTGCATAACGACTTCGAAATTTTTAGTCTTTATAACATCAAATAATTTATTAATTAATGGATCATCCCTTGATGACAAAAATCTACTAAGTGCATTATAAGAAAATATTTCGCTATCATATGCCATACTAAAACCATTCCCCATTAATAAAGAGAACGTTCTTTTTTGTTTAATTAAATGTTTTATTACTTCATCAAACTTCATAAGTTCCATAGCATTCTTTCCAGTCAGAGTTAAATATCACTGCTTTTTCACCTGTTAATTTTATATAAAATATAAAAATATAAATGCAATCCATATCACAGATATAAAAAACTATTAATGACAAAGAAAAATAACAAATTGACTGTATGAATAATCCTTCAAGAAATTATTCATGGAACAAATTAAAAGTGGCAGCAATTATGAATCAATGGAGATTGCCAAAATACTCAAATCACTAGCTATTTGATTAAGTGAGTCGTTTTATAATAATGAGAATGTTAATTAACTTAACAGATAAAATTGAGAGACCTATAATGGTCTCTCTGGCTGAATAATTTATCTCTCAACAATAAAATCAGTAATGCTCTTCAATATACCCATAAGCTTTTTGAAATAACTCACCATCTTTTCCTAAACCGAACTGTGCCAAAGTGAGCATTAACGCTTTTTGTATTTCACGCGGGCCACTGTTGGAACTTTGCCAGCCATCAAAGCGAGTTGCTTTGACGATTTTATCGATTTGCTCAACAACGTCACCGATTAACTTAGGGGTAGTTTCCGGGCGTGTTTCCAGGAAAAGTTTGGTCAAAGCCTGTTTATTGTCAGCTTCAGTTACTGGGCGCTCACCCGTTTCGCGCTCGGCTTGTACGGTATCTTTCGCAGCATCCAACAGGCCTTTCAACCAGTCGATAGCCTTGATAACACCAGCTTCATAATCCTGACGAAGTTTTTCCAGGCGCTCGCCCAATGCCACAAATTTAGGATCATGGCTACCGCGCAAGCGCCCCATAAGATCAATCTCCAGACGCTTGGCGCGTTGTTCCTGTTCTTTAGCGGTCAGGGTAAAAATAGCGTGCTCGTCCATGATCAACTCGTCAATATCATCGCGAATACGATTGATATCAGTATGCTCATGGATCATTTTGATGGTTTCAGGACCAAGCGCAGCCCAAACAAGCGCACCTGTCTGCCCCACCGGACGCACCGATTCATAAATTTGCGCCAGCCATTTATAGTCCTGACGATAAGGGGTTAAAGAAGGATCTGGATTGATAGCTGACCATAACTTGGATAACACTCCAAAGCTGGCAGCGAATTCATCACGTTTCTCGTTGGTCGGCAGGCATTCCTGCGCAGCCATAATACCTTCAAAACCTTCTATAGACCGATCCACACCAGGGAAGAATGACAGGCATTTATTCAGTTGTAACGGCAATAGCTCTTTAAATGCCTCGATTCCCTCTACAACCCCTTCAATTTCCTCAGGATTATAGGCCAGAGCGGTACGCAGATTTTCGAAAACGCCGAGGTAGTCGATAATTAATCCCATGTCCTTGTGTACATCATCGGTTTCATACAACCGGTTGGTTCGGCACATGGCCTGAAGAAGAGTATGATCGCGTAGAGGCTTATCGAGGTACATGCAGTAGCAAATTGGCGCATCAAAGCCCGTAAGCAGCTTGGCGGTAACGATGATAAGCTGTAACGGATGCACAGGATCTTTAAAGCATTCAATAAGATCCTTCTGTACCTGCTCTTCCGCATCGATGTGCTGCCAGCGTTCGAAATCGGCTTGTTTAACAGGTAGCTCCAATTCGTCATGCCATTTGAGCCAGTCCTTGTTGAGCTTATCTTTTTTACCACCCTCTTCAGCTTTAACCGGAGCCTGGTCAACGTTCATAACCACTTCAACCGCATCAAAACCGAGCTTTTCACCGAGCAAATAATACATCTGCACACAGGCTTCGCGATCGTATACCACAACCATGCCTTTCATCTTTTTCGGCATAACATGACTGGTAAAATGCTCAACAATATCATTACTCACCGCAGCCATGCGTCTGGGGGATTTAAGCATGATGGCCAGCTTGCCGGCGCGTCTGGATAATGCTGCCTTTTCTTCTTCATCCAGGTTGTTTTCAGTAGCAAGTTGCTCGAACTCTTCATTGATGGCGTCACGATCTACTCGGAGTTCGGCCAGCCGAGGTTCGAACTTGACCGGGTTAGTCGCGCCATCCCGGATCGACTGCTTATAGCTATAGCGACTCATATAGCGACCTGGATCTTCCTCGGCACCGAACAACTTGAATGTATTACGATCAATGCCAGAAATCGGTGTGCCAGTCAGGCCATAGAAGTGGGCATTGGGCAACGCCCAGCGCATTTTCTCGCCTAACCCACCTTCCTGAGTACGGTGGGCTTCGTCAACCAACACAATGATGTTGTCACGGTTGTTCAAGCCATTGGGGTTGCTATCATCAATTTCGATATCTTTAAATTTAAAGATGGTGGTGATTAAAATGCCACGGCTGTCTTGCTCAATGTATTCACCCAACTTTTTGCAGCTTTGCACTTTAATCAGATTCTTAACGTCGGCTCCACCAAAAGTTTCATTAATTTGGCTGTCCAGATCTCGCCGGTCCACAACGATAAGTACCGTCGGGTTTTTTAACGCATTATCGGCGCGCAGCATTTTAGCAGCGTAAAGCATCAGCAAGGATTTGCCCGATCCCTGAAAATGCCAAATCAGACCTTTCTTTGGATAGCCTCTGCGAACACGCTCAACGATTTGTTTTGCTGCTTCAAATTGCGGATAACGCGGCAGGATTTTAACGCGTTTAGGTGGGGTATTTTTGCCCGTTTTGACGGTTGAAAATAATGCAAAAGATTCCAGTAACTGCAATAAGGTTTGCGGATTTAACAAACTCTCGCAGCTGTGGAGTACCGATGCTAATCCCGGCAGAATCTCATCACGAAGCTCAGTATTATGCCAGGGCCCCCAGTCTTTAACTCGGGCATTAATTGCGCCATAGGCAAAGGTTTTTCCTTCGCTGGCAAAGCACAGCAAGTTGGGGACAAAGAAAGATTCAACGTTTTTCCAGTAGTACTTTTTGCCACCCATAAAGTCGGCGGCGCCGTCTTGCCAAGTCACGCTCGGGCGCGTTGCGGTTTTAACTTCGCCCACTACCAACGGTATGCCGTTCACATAAAGGACAATATCAAAATAGACTTCAGTGGCCGCGATATAGTGGACCTGCTGTGCCACCACAAAGTGGTTGTTCTCTATGTGCTCAAAATCAATCAGATTGATGGTGATATGGTCGCCATTTTCGCCAAACGGCAAGGTTTTGTCAGCCATCAACCATTCCTGGAAGTTTTCATTGGCCTTTACCAGACCGGTATGGCGGGCCTCTAAAACCACTCCCCGAAGTTTGTAGATCACCTCATCAGCATAGTCAGACTGTCTGCCGATATCGGGGTTTAACGAACAAAGCGCGTCTTTTAGCCACTCATCAACGAAGATATCCTGCGCTTGTTTAGGCAGATTTTCTCCGTGGCAGTATGTCCACTTGATCCCGCTTAAACCTTTTAAGCGGTCGATAATTCCATTTTCTGTGACGGTTTGTTCGTTAAACATGGCATATATCCTTTAGATACTATTTTTTAGCGAATCAGCCAATGTCTGCATTTTCAATGCATGATCATTATTTATGAGAGAAAGTTTAGACATATCGCAAATACCTTTTGCTATCATTTCTTGTGACGTTAATGAAGGCAGATCAATAAGCATATCCTTAAGAGCATTAACGTTAAAATGCTGCTGGGCTAATCCTCCAGCCCCCTCCAAAACCTGCCCTTTGCCTAACGGGCTATTGATAAATGCACTAAGGTATTCAGGGGAAACTAATTCTTTATTTGGTCTGACAATCAATATATCAATACAATTGGCAGCAATTAATGTCTCTGGAATAACACTTGCAGTTCCTGGATATCCAGTTCTAACAATAACAACATCTCCTGGCTGAAGTTGTGATTTTTTATTGTTATCGTGTCCTTCCTTAGTAATGTAAACTAGATTATCCAATGCAATTCTTCCACGTTTCACATTCTGTGATCTTAAGGCAGGAATACCTGTTTCACAATAAAGATCCGCCGGTTTATTGACAATGCCAACTGTTATTTGCGTGCAAATATCCGATAGCTTAACTTTTTTTGGTGACAATGACTTTATTGCTTCCAGAAGTATCAAGTCTTCAATTTTCTCTGAGTTGTTATTAATAAATTCAGAGTGATCTTTTATTCTTTCAATTTTATCTAAAATAGTTAATAATGAAATTTGTTTTTCATGAGATGGAACTTGAAACTCAAGATCTACTAACGACTTAAATTTGGTCCTTGGAGAAAGCGAGCCAGATGAAGTTAGCGAAGCTCTGGACCACATTTTATTACTTTGAATAAGGTGTGGTAGTAATCCATGCACAAGCCTGTCACTACTTCCTTCCATAACAATAATGTCACTAGAGCAAACACCATCAAATTCTGCGACTGCAGCTTTTTTTAAATAAGGCCGGCGCTTACCAAATAAAATATGTCCTTTTTGGAAGACACGAGTAAAAGTTGGGTTATCTTCTTCAATCATTCCCCAGCGCTTGATCTTCAATGAACCAGAATCTAAATGCTCTAAACCTATGTAACGTTCATAACCATCAGCAATGGGATCTTTTGTAGACAGCTTAACTTCCCGGCATATATCCCCGAATCTAACATTTTGTTTATCAGTCATACTTTGTTACCTTGTCACCCAACAACACTAGGCTTTCAAACAATTTATTAGCCTGTTTTTTCAACTGCATACGGCTTACTTTCCACGCTTCAATTGCATGTTCAATATTATGTACTTCACCGTTTTGTTGCGCTTGCACATACAGCGGGATCGACAGGTTGCAGAAATTCTCTTTAATAATGTCGATATCCACCAGTGCAGTGATATTATTTTGGTTTTCAGGGATAAAATAAGCCTCGCATAACACCGCTAAATCATCTTTGGATAAGCGACTATGAGCGCGTTCGCGGGTGACATGATCCACTCCGTTAATAAACAGCACCTTATTTTTGCGTTCAGCAGGCTTATTGCAATTAAGCACTACCACGCAAGATTCCATTGGCGAGTTGTAAAACAGGTTCGGCCCCAGTCCAATTACCGCTTCAATGATATCCGATTCAATCACCTGTTTACGAATGGTCTGCTCAGAATCACGGAACAGCACGCCATGTGGCCAGAGCATGGCGGCGCGACCGGTATCTGGTTTTAAGCTTTTGATTATATGGGTATAAAAAGCATAATCAGCGCAGCCCTGCGGCGGTATACCATAAAGATTTCGACCATACGGGTCGGCAGCAAATTTATCGCGGTTCCATTTCTTGATGGAGTACGGCGGGTTGGCAAAAATCACATCAAACTGCTTAAGCCGATCGTTTTCAATAAATTTGGGCTCAGCCAGAGTATCACCGCGCAGCACATCAAACTCTTCAATATCGTGCAGGAACATATTCATACGGGCGATAGCGGAAGTCAGTAGGTTAACTTCCTGGCCATAAAGGTGCACAGAGCGCCACTCTTCCCCTCTTGCACGAAGATCCATCACTGCATTTAGCAACATCCCGCCAGTGCCACACGTTGGATCATAGGCAGTTTCACCCGGTTTTAAGCCCATAATGCGCGTCATTAAATGCACGACTGTTCGGTTGGTGTAAAACTCCGCAGCAGTATGACCGGAATCATCAGCGAATTTTTTAATCAGGTATTCGTAGGCTTCACCAAGATCATCCTGGGCGACAGATTTAATGCCGAGTGGGATTTTACTGAAATGTTCAATCAGATCAGCCAGTAGATGATCGGGCAGACGCTCTTTGTTGGTCCACTGTGCATCACCGAAGACACCATGTAAACGTGGGTTATTGGCTTCAATTAGTCGAAGCGCATTCTGGATCGCTTCACCAATGTTTTTACTGGTATTTCGGACCTTTTCCCAACTAGCTTCAGCAGGAATGTTGAAACGGTGAAAGATCGGCATGGCAGCGTATTCTGCATCGCCTTCATGGAGTTCCAACGCTTCGTTATATTCTTCCAGATAGACATCAGACAAGCGTTTATAAAACAGCAATGGGAAGACATACTGCTTATAGTCAGATGCATCGATTTGTCCCCTAAGAAACTCGGCGGCTCCCCAAAGCAGCTCTTCCAGCCTTTTATTACTCATAGTACTCATACCTCGAACCCTTCTTTGATAAGCAGGGCTTCCAGCTCCTCTTCCGCTTTTTCCAACTCAGCCAGCTTCCGTTGAAAATCTTTGAGCGCCTCTTTCACAGTGATTGTTTCTTCTTCGAGTGGCTTTTGCACATAACGAGCAATATTTAAATTGAAGTCATTTTCTTCTATCTCCTTCAGAAGTACCCAGCGTGCAACGCCTTCGATTTCTTTTGCATCTGGCCCCTGCTGAGACTGGTCATGGTAGATTTGGTATATGTCATCAGCCTGTTTGTTGGACAGCGTATTCTGCGCACGCCCCTTGGTATAGATTTCTTCAGCATTGATAATCAATATATGATCTTTATGCGCTGCCGGGCGAGATTTGCGCAGCACCAAAATACACGCAGGAATACTAGTGCCATAGAACAGATTGGAAGCGACACCAATTATCGCCACAATTCGATTCTCTTGCAGCAATTTGGTTCGAATTGCCCCCTCAGAGCCGCCACGAAACAGCACACCATGAGGTAATACGACTGCCATACGTCCATTGTCGTTAAGTGAGGCAAACATATGCTGCACCCAGGCAAAATCACCGTTTGTTTTAGGCGCCAGGCCATACTGCTTACGGCCATAGGGATCGTTCGACCACAGATCGTATCCCCATTCCTTCAAGCTAAATGGTGGGTTGGCAACAACGCAGTCGAAAGTTTCTAAGCGATCACTTTGCAAAAACTTAGGTTCACGCAGCGTATCCCCGCGAACAATATCAAAATCCTCCTGACCATGCAGGAACAGGTTCATTCGCGCAATCGCTTCGGTGGTCAGGTTTTTTTCCTGACCTTTAATTTTTAGCAAGCGGGGATCACCACCGTTTTCTTTTACATGGTGGATAGTCTCAAGCAGCATCCCACCAGTACCACAGGCGGGATCGTAAACGCTCTCACCGGCTTTTGGATCAAGAATGTTAACCATCAAGCGAACGATAGTACGTGGGGTATAGAACTCACCGGCTTTCTTGTTAGCTTTGTCTGCAAACCGTTTGATCAAATACTCGTATGCGCGCCCCATATCATCGTCACGGACACTAGAAACGCCAAGGTTCACCTTATTGAAGTGATTAAGTAACGTAGCCAGCAACTCATCAGAAAGGCGTTCTTTATTGGTCCAACTGGCATCGCCAAAAATGCCATGCAGTTTAGAGTTTGCCAGTTCTATACCACGGAAGGAGTCTTTTAAGGCCTGGCCAATGTCTTTGGTCTCAGCGAAAACATCGCGCCAGTGGCAATTCTCTGGTATCTGAATGCGGTGAAACATCTTGCCTTTGGCAAGCTCTGCATCCCCAACGCTTTCCATCGCATCGGCAAATTCTTCGTCATATACATCACAAATGCGCTTGAAGAACAGGATGGGGAAAATGTACGTTTTGTAATCTGACGCATCAATAGGCCCAGTGATGATATGGGCTGCATGCCAAAGATGGGCCTCGAGATCTTTTAGGTTAATCAGTGTCATTGTTGTCTCTTATCGATTCTACGGTGCTTGAACTCTCAGCAACTCGTGGATTTCACAGTAAAAAAGTAAACAAAGCGATTCCACAACCACCTGAGCGTTCAATAAGTATGACGCCTTTACCCAAGTTGCTTAAATCAAGGAAATCGCCAGAGATCATACTCTGGCACCAGAATGATACCAAGATGAAGGACTGATTTCCGCATCAATACCTTGTAGCCAAGGGGGATTACTCTTTTACACTTATTGGCGTAATAATGGCGGTATTCCTCATTTCTCTACCGGAGCATCTTACGCGCTATGACCACTCTCGTTTTTTCCTATTCCCATGCAGATGAAGCACTACGCAACGAACTTGAGAAGCATCTCTCCCCGCTGAAGCGAACCGGGAAGATCACAACATGGCACGATCGCCGCATCGTCCCAGGCCAGGAGTTTGAACGTCAGATCGACCACTATTTTTCGCAAGCAGATATCATCCTGCTCCTGATCAGCAGTGACTTTATCGCTTCAGATTACTGCTATCAGGTAGAGATGAAAAACGCACTGGAACGGCATAACCGGGGCGAGGCGGTGGTCATTCCGGTAATTTTAAGAGACTGTGCCTGGCATAAGTTAGAATTCGGCAGCATTATGGCGGCGACTATCGACGGTAAACCCATCACTAAGTTTGCCACCCATGATGAAGGCTACGTTCAGGTCGTCGAGGCCGTCTCGCGTGCCATTGCCCAGATGGAAGCAAAAAAAACACAGCAAACCAAACATATCCCTTCACCGGCTCAGGCGAATCCGATGTTTCAGGGAGTAGATTCCGTTTTTACACCGCGTTCAAGCAACCTTTCTCTACCCAAGAATTTTACCGATCTGGAGAAAGATCGCGCCAGACGTGAGGGCTTTGGATATGTTGCTCGCTATTTTGAGAATTCGTTAGATGAACTCAAAAAACGTCATGTCGGATTAGACATCGATTTTAATCGACTTGATACGGATTCTTTCACCTGTGCTGTGTATATCAATGGCAGTAAGGTCGGCCAATGTGGCATCTGGCTCGGCAATCAACATCATGGAATGGGAGATATCTGCTATAGCCAGGATAATATTGTTCGAAACAGTGTTAACGAAAGTCTGAGCCTTGCTGATAACGGCCAGACTCTTGGTTTCCGTGCTCTGATGGGTGGCTTCAGTCGTGGAACTTCACGAGACGAACTATTGACCAATGAAGGTATGTCGGAACATCTCTGGGAAATGTTCTTTGGACTAATCAAGCAAAGAATGTCTCGATAATTTTCCGTATCACAGTCGGACATGCTTTCCAATTTGTATGCTGTAATTCATAGCAAATCTCAATAGGAGTTGAGAAATGATGCAACTTAATCTTGCCAAAGTGCTGTTACTTGGGGACGAAACTAAGGGGTATATTCGTTATGAAATATTCTCAAAAGAGGGAGATCGCCCTGATTATCCTGAAAAAATAGTGGTTTATCATGAAAAGATGTTAGAAGCGAATGGCGATAAGTATTGGGCTAAAATGGATGAAATCATCAGTCTGGATCATCTCGGATTCCAGCACGAGGGATTTCAAATGTCGGTATCGCCCCACATGAGACCTAATCGAGATATATTTTCGGCGATAGAGGAATGCAAAAAACATTATCGTAAAACGTGCTAATTCGATGATATCAAGACTACATACGTAGGCAGACTTCACTATCAGCTCGTTGAGCGCCGCAGATGTTGCCGTGAATCATAAGGCTCCTGCTATAGTTACAGCAACGCCTGTTCATACAAAGACAGGCGTTAAAAACCTAGGCAGGTAAGTACATTTACTTAAGTAAAATCAAAAGATTAATTTCAATATCTACTTGTTCGTAGTTTTCCACTAACGCACGTACCAAATCGCCCGGCGTCCATAGCGTCAGCGAAATCGCTGAACGATCTACTTCACAGCACGCATCTTTGCTGAACCCGCCGGTGCTGACATACCGTCCACGATCATCCATATGGCGGCCACCGATAAGCTACGAATTTGCTGGCTGCTCATTTGTTCCCGTAGGTGCTTCACCTCAACAACAATGCATAGATTTTCGAACCCAAAGCCGTCGGGCGAAGCGATGATATCTTTCCCACTATCAACACCTGAAGGCGCTACCTGAGTTTTATATCCCACACTGCTTTACACGCCTGTGACCAGATTTTGCATCTCATCCCAGTCGAGATTGTGATAAGATCCTTGAAGCCCTAAAAAGCGATCATCTCCATGTCGCGCGGAGGATTAGAAACAACCTTATCCTCTTAACCTGATACAAGTATTTTCGTGGACTGCCTCCCACAAGCCCTGTACATAAAATCAGTAGTACCATTGATAATGACAATACCGTCTTTTACTTAGACAAACCTAAAATGTGAGTGATACCTGCTAAAAAAATTTTTGTATGGCTTTTTATTATGTGGCAAATGACATTAACTAACATTTGATTGCTACCCATCAAGAAAAAATGTATATTTAACAATAGTTTTTGTACCGTTTATTATTTTAATTATTGATATACTTCTCTTATGATGGACATAACACATGGAAAATATAGATACTTTTTTACGAGAGTTGAAAGAGTCGTCAGATTCAAGGTGGATTGCAAATGAGGTTGATGAAACTTTATCTGAAGGCATATCAATGAACGTAAAAGAAGCTGCGGAAGATAGTAAATTCGATGAGCTAGTTATTTTTCAAAATCTCCCAGCACAGGAAAGAAATAAACGACAAAAATATGAAACAAGTCGACCATTTTCAGATGATGAAAAATTAGATGTAGTAATAAAAGCGTTTGAGGTCGTGTACGTCGAACTACCTGCTATTAGAAAATCAGCAATATTAAATCTCACTAAATTTGATAGTAACATTGAAACTATTGTTTTTTCATCATCTGATGAAGAAATCATTGAAAAGAGACCAACTCATGAAATTGATAGAGAAAAGGTAATCGAAGAATCCACCAGATATAAAGAATTATTTTCTAACTTTATGACGGAAATAAAGAGATGACCTCACTCCATGATTTAGAATCAGCTTATCAACAGCATCTTAAAAATAACATACCGGTTAGTTCCTCAGGTCAAGCGAATGATGCTTTTGAAATTTATGCACTTTCCTTAGTACTCACTGCTGCACAGCAAGAAGGCGCTACTATTTCTTTTGAAACCGTCAATAGAACCATTAGCCCTACAAAACTTATTTTTAGATCTTCTCCAGGTCGTATTTATTCTCAAGCTGCTGATTATGCCCATGCTCTTATAAGCTTTCCGGATGAGCTTTATTTTGAAGCCCATGTTGGAGTTTTTGTTGAAGGTTTAGCTGGCGTCGTGCACGAATGTGATGTTTTAGTCATCGACGCAGGAGAGGGAGATTTCTGTAGACGAAACTTTGTTCATCCAAAAAAAACACATACTATATTAACTGCTGAGTGTAAATTTTACTCTGGTAACCTTGGAATTTCATTAGGGCGGGAATTCCTTGGCACAACAATTGATTTAGGGAAAGAAGATAGATTTTTCCTGAGCAATCGAGATGGTAAAACACTGGATAGGGTATTAGCTCATCACAAGAGGCAAAGATATTTAGGGCTTACACCATTAGATCCAGACGCCGAATTACAGACCATATCTCAATTTAGGACAGCATTTCGAAATCAAAAATCAAAGAAAAGATAAAACACATCAGCGATACTTCATTATTCATATATATAGGGGGCATCGCCCCCTAAAATCATTTAATAAAAAATTGATATATTTTTATTTAGGAAAAATAAGTGAGGTTAATATAGTGCCATTAACAACATTGAAAAATGACAACAAATAAAATGAAAAAACATAGGTCATATTGTTATAACCTGGTAAATATCTGCATCATGCCCGCTCCACCTCACCCTGCGCAGCTTTCAGTACCCGCTCTGCCTTTAAAATCAACAAATCTTTCTGCCTCCCACCTCTCAATCTGCGATTAGCCAAACCAGATAACCAGCCCCACGAGGTCTGACGTTTCTTGAACAGCGAAAGTATCAACCTTAAGAGGCCGCATTTTCTCATCCCAACGAGCAAAGCGCAGTTCGCTAGGGTTAACCTGAATGTAAAGGCGGTGACAATCAGAGAGCCTATATGCCTTGCCAAGCAGCTTGGCATGCCGAATTGCGAGATCCGTAAGCGCCATTTTGGGGTCACTCCTCTATCGACCGCGTTTGTCCTCAAATCGCCTAGATTTCAATCGACAAAAAACAACCAAAATGGGAAAGCCACAATATTAAAATCGTTATTAGTGAATAATAAATTATATTTTAATTACAGACAGATATGGACGAATTTGGACGAAAATGGACACAAAAAAAGCCACCCTTAGGTAGCTAATTATTGCATCACTTGGTGCGAAGGCCGGACTCGCATATTCATTTAAATTGTTGTAAAAAATGGATTTTATTCATAATTAATTAAATTATGCCCCCTTTTGTGCCCCCTCCATTTGCTGTTCATATTTTGATTTTTGTTGATTATTTATCCAAAAATTATCGAAGAAATAGTCAATCCAGTTAGGTTCCGTTAAACGGATCCAAACCGGGACTTGACTCAACAAAAAATACTTTTTTTTCGCAAAACCATGCACACTATTCACTCTGCAACTTTTAATTTATATATCAATTGGTTATGTATTAACAGTTAGGTGAAGAGTGAACAGCTATCTCTACATTCGTACGTTTCCAATAAGAAACCCGGCATCAGCCGGGTTAGTTGTAATTATTTGATTGTTGGCTCATCACACTTGGGAAGCCAGTCTGCATTACTTTCCTCTTTTAAAGTGAGGTTAGTCTGCATTCCCTGATTAGTTCGCCGCTTCTCATAATTTAGCCCGTATTCCTTCAGCATAACTGGTAGCCCTTTGCCAAACATTGTCAGGCTAAGGGTATTTTTAAAGCCATTAGCCTCCATGTATACGAGATAGGCATGGTAAAGGTACGTACGTGGCTGGCGCGGGACAATATTGGCGTTCCCCATAAACATGCCGTTGGTGTCAGGTAATGCCTCAAGGTAGCCACAAAAATCAAATGCTGGATCAGCATCACGCTTGATGGTGAGAGCCTCATCAGAATTCTGCTGCGACTGAAGCAATGTTCTGGCGCTCATCGGATCGCTGAAACGCTGCATGAGCTGACGAACAATCACAGCCAGTTCTCGTGCAATTTTATCTTTCAACTGCGGATCGCGTTCTTCCGATGCTATCTGCTCAGGAAAATGCAGAATAACTCTCCTGCGGGACACACCACCACTGCGATCAGTGAAGCGCATAGGATTATTATTTACGGCCAAGATAACCGCCGGAATATGTGTTGAATAAGCATTCTGATATTTGGGGTCCACAGATACTGCATCGCCACCAGTTATAGCCTTAAGCCCGGCGCCGTCGCCGCTCCACTTCTCCTGATCAGGCAGGCGAATAAGAGAAAAACCTATCAGAGCCGCACGTTCTCGCGGGGACTCCAGCGTTTCAATGGTCGCAGAGGTGGCGTTATCCTCTCCAGCAAGCATGGTCGCAATTTCAGCCAGAATACTTTTGCCACTTCCACCAGGGCCAGTCACTTCCAGAAAGAGCTGCCAGTCATAGCGGTTCGCCAGCACCATAAATAACGCTGCAAGAATAATGTCGCGTTTTGCTGGCTTGTGTCCGGCGGCCCGGTCCAGCCAACGCCAGAATGCCGGGGCATGAGTTTCAAGCGTTTCCCCCTTTACCGGTGGCGTGAAATCGACTTCACACAGGGTACGCAGCCAGTTCTCTTTACAGTGCGGACTAAAAAGCCCTGTTCGCGTATCGAGAACGCCATTACGAAAACCAATCAGATGACGTGACGGATTTTGCTGCTGCGGAACAATTAACTTTAATGTTTCCACCAGTGAGGCAATTTTTCCTGAGGAAAACGGTGCCCCGAGGCGCTGGAAAAGGGCTGCGACATCTCGGGCAAAATCTGACTGAGAAATAACTTTCCACGCTCCAGACTCGTAGCGGGATAAAAGCTGCCCGTTCGGATCAACCGCCAGTGCATCCCTGTAATGCTCCCGAACCCTCTGAGCTTTTTCGCTGACACTCATCGCTGTGAATTCTGCTTCACTCATTGTGTCGAAAGGACTGGCGTTATGTGGCTTCAAAGCCTCAAGAATTGCCTTCCGGGTGGATTCCTCTCCGTATTGGGTAAGCGCATCATTCCAGTCACCAAAAACCGGTGGCAGCACAATGTCACACTGACTCGCTTTTGCAGCAGTTTCAGCCCTGTTCTGGCCTGAACCATTCAGATCGCGGTCCGCTGCAATAATTAACTGATATCCAGGATACTTATTATGGGCAACGCTGCTCAGAGAAAGAAAGTTGACCGACGAAAATGCCACCATGACGGCTTCTCCTGTCAAATAATGAATGGTAAGCGCCGTGGCGTAACCTTCCGCAATCCAAATCCTTCTTACAGAACTCCCGCCCCCTTCTATCAGATGATAGGCCTCCTTAACCTGACCTCCTTTAAGAAAACACTTGCTACCATTGCCACTGATAAGCTGAATATTCACCAGCTCCCCGTCAGCGTTATAGAGTGGGACGATCAAATCACCGGGGCGGAACATCACACCACCGGCCTTATGAGCTGAAGTCAGCTCATGGCAAATATGCTCCGGGAAACCTTTATGTGTAAGATAAGTGTTTCCGGCAGATTCACGCGAGGCTTGCAGCAGTCGCGCGGCAAGTGCTGCCGCTGCATCTTTCCCGCTATCGGTATCGGCGGTTAACGTCCTGACCTCGGAATTAACTATAGACAGATCATGTGTCAGTCCATGTATCCTGTCAGCTGCTTCACTGATATCCATATTCAGTGCCCTGGTGACAAGCGCTAAACCATCCCCGGCTCCGCACTGATTGCAGAACCATGTTCCGCGTCCTTCCTGATCGTCGAAGCGAAAACGATCTTTACCGCCACAGACCGGGCAAGGCTGATGGCGATTTTTCAATATATTCACGCCCAGCGCTGGCAGAATCTGAGCCCAGTGACCGCGGGCAGCCTTCACGGCCTGACTGACTTTCATTCCTGACATGACGCAGTTCTCCCTCAGTGTAAAACCGGCTTTTTGATGTGACGGACGCATAACTCATCCATTACGGCTATTCCGAGCTGGGAGAGTGCGGGACAGGACATTAGAGGGCCGTATTCCATCAGGTCTGAAAGCAGGGCGCAGGCGATTTCCATGCCTTTTGTTTGCCCGTGCTGTCGCAGATAAAATCCTTCAAGCTCACGGGCAATAGCGGTTTCAATTTCATCCAGAGTGAGCTGCAGATGGCGGTTTTGCTGATAGCAGGCACTCAACCAGGCGCAGGCTACCGCGCGGCGATACAACGCTACCCGAAGTGAAAGGGAAAGAGTGCGTGATTTCATTGCACCACCTCCATGTTCATGAGGTCATCCTGGCAACGCTGTACCACGCCATCAAGCTGCTCTGTCATCAGATAAATCAGGGAAACCAGTTGTTCACATTGAGCACTGGCAGGTTTTTCGTAGCAATCCTGAAGAACAGCCATTCCAGTGACAAACTCTCCCACGTTACGAAGATGCTTCAGGCGGAGAATATCGTCATAAGAGATTGCGGCGTGATTCATTAGATCACCTCCCGGACAGGCAGGCGAGCAGCAAGACAAAGCACATACTCATGGACCAGTGAAAGACGTGCATGATGCTCATTGCTGGCGATGATACGCAGCATACTGATACGTGGTTTACGTTCTGCACGACGAACGGCGGCAAAAACAAATATAAATTGAGGATGTGACGGGGCGAGGATCGTAGCCATAAGGGCAACCTCCAATAAGTAGCGGTAAATGCCACCACCGGAGTTCCTACGCTCATGGGTGGTGACCCGAACGGGGGTAGGAATACCGGCCTTATTGGAAACCGGCCAGCCCGAAGGCTGCCCCGCCCGGACCACCATTATCTGAAAGGGGCTAAGGTATAAGCACCGCAGCCCGAAAAATGGGTGTGCCTGAGCAACGACGTAAAAAAAGACGCACGGCGCGTCTGGTGTCGCCAATAAGTAACTCGGGTTCCTACGCCCGGCAGCCGATTTTGCGGCAGCGGGAAAACTATACCTGGAAAAGATATCAGGACGCAAGCCAGAAAAAAGGAGATAAGACTGCAAAGCAAGTTTCACGCATGGCCTCCTTGCTCGCGGGCAGCAATTCGCGCCGCCATCCATGCACTGACCTCCGACTGTACCCAGGCCACATTTTTTCCACCCAGGGATATCTGCTGCGGGAAGGCATCGCGGCTGATAAGGTCGTAGATGGTTGAACGGGATAGCCCGCAAAGGTGCATCACTTCAGGTAATCGTATGAAGCGCTCCTGCTGAGCCGGAACCGGGAGCACCGGAGCAGCTGGTGCCGGGGTGGAAACGGAAATACTATTCATCTGGCTACCTCTCTAATATGTTTACAACAGTCCGGGCAATTCCATGCGGATTCAGGTAGCTCCTTATTATGTTTATATAAGCGGCTCGCGCATGCTTTATTTATTTTGTGTGAAATGTTGATTTCTCAAAAAATAAAACAGCTAAAAACCGTATGAAACGAACAAAAACAAACAATTCCTTTATGGAATATAATAAGGAGCATCAATAATAAAAAAGTCTATTACACTAGGCAGGATCACAGCTCAAATCTGAACCAGCCCATATCATTCAGGGCTTTACATCATAAGCACTAAGACAACACCTGATTAATAAAAGAGCCAAAAACGGCCAAAAATAAACAGCTCACCATATGTATCAATAAATCCGATGATTAAAGAAATTAAATTACCATCTTACTTCCGCATGTATCCGAATGTGTTTAATGAACATCAGACAAATTCATTTTTATGAATATTTTCCTGAAATGCAACTGAGTGCAGGAAGGTTGAGTGTTCAATTATTAAACAGATATAAGACATCTTTTATTCTTTACATAGAATATGTATTGAATACTGGTGAATATTGGTGAGGAGAAAAGATCCAGTAATAAACTGAAATAAATATCGCGACTTATATGAAAAAGAAATATATGTTTAATTTTATCTCTGTGAACAGTCATGAACAGTAGATGATCACTTTAATTAAAACACTACACCACTTAACCACATGTATTTACTATATTTTTATTGAAGTGAACAGTAGTGAATAGTATGTATTAAAGGAAGCGTGTAGATCAGACATGACACCTTTCTCTGGCTAGCCAGAACAAGGTCATTGTTCAGTCACTGACACAATCCTCCTCGGTAGTGCGCTTGTATGGACCCCGGCACAATTGACACAACAACAAAACACTACCGGAGCAGCCATGACAACTGTTAACCAGATCTCTGATGCAAACATTACCCCCACCCTCCCGCCGAAAATTCGCGAAGCGGTGGAAAAAGTTAAGGCAGCAAAAGCTGTCTGGCAGGAAGAACGGCGAAAACAAACCGAAGCAGCTGCAATGACTGAAACTATCCGTAAACGTCAGGAAGATACAAAAACGGAGACGCAGGCGCTTAATGATGAATGGCGAAACCTGTTTCGTGAGAATCAGGGGAATATGACGCCACGAATGAAAAAACTGAGGGCAGAAATCGCCCTCGGACGCGAAACACTAGATGAGTTCGAAGATTTGCTGGCTGCTCAGGCTGCAGAAAATGAATTCCTGCCATGGAAAACTGCGGATGCTGCAAACCGCTACATCAGCGAACATAATCACCTGATTGAAACTCATGCAGTGTGGCTCTGGAATGAGTTTATGAAGGAACACGGCCAGAAACTTATTCAGATCCTTGGACTGCTGAAAATGACTCTGGGCCGAAGCGCATCTTCTGTTATCGGTGTAGTTCATACCGTAAACGACCCCGAAAGTGTGCTAAAGCAATTTATCAGCGAGCAACTCACCACTCCGGCACTGTTCTGTAACGTATCTTCAACGGATGATATTGCCCTGCCGGGGATCAGCATTTATGCGGACGATAAAGCCATACAGGATGCCAGACAATCACCCAGCCCTGCAGCACGTTCCCGGATGCTTAAACAGCGTGACATGGCTAAAGGGGGCGAGAAGGAATGAATACCGGAACCATTACTCAGGAAGCTCTCAACGATTACCGCGCGGCAATAAAAAGCTGGCTGACACTACGTAATGTGCAAAGTACCAGCCAGCTTCGTCTGGCTGCTTTGCTGGATACTGAAGAAAAACCCGCTGCATATGCCAGCCAACTTGAGGATCTTCGTGAGCGTCTTGCACTCCTCGAATGGCAGATTAACTGTGCCGCCCGGGATGGTCTTTATGCTCACCAGATTGTGCTGGAGAGCTGTGTTACAAGCGCAACTGAAAACTTCATGAGCGAGCATGGTGATGCACTCACTGACGCTCTGGCTCCTTTTCTTTGTGCACCATACGGGCTTGAGGCGGCAATGAAAATATTACGAACCGCTGTAGCCCGACAAACGGAAGTCCGTACTCCGGTAATTTCAGCAGCATATAAGAGCATTATCGACGAAACCGGATTAACGGTGGATGCATCAATGCGCGCTGATGCTTCAGCCAGTTTCACCCCGGCACAACATAAAGTTTTCCTGGCCCGCCTTAACCGACTTAATGAAAAAGGAGTGTGCTGATATGGCCCTGAAGTGTCCTGAATGTGGCGCGGTCGCTCACGCCAGAACCAGCGCCTATGAAGCTCCGTCGGTTAAACGCTCATGGTATCAGTGCCAGAATCTGGAATGTTCCTGCACATTTACCGCACTGGAAAGCGTGGATACGATAATTATGAAGCCTCGGTGCAATGAACAGGAATCAGACAAAGCAAAAATACCGGAAAAACAACAGCAAACTCTCAATCGCTATGGCTCCGCGTCAAAGCTGTCAAACCGTCAGCAAATTCCTGTCTGATTAGCAAAATACGACCACGAAGTCCCGGTCCAGTACCGGGATTTTTTACGCCTTTTCCCTGGCTGGCCTGAGAGCGTATGAGTGCATATCTATGGCGCATGAAAACGCATGAGTCTCATGCGCCATTTTTGACGCGAAAGCCCTTGTGTGGTGGCTTCTGAGACGATTTACGGGGTGCATGAAAACCAGTCTGTTAAGCGAAGCGGGCAGGCGGGCGGGGCTGCTCGCGCTAAGGGAGAAAATAGCAAACTCAGCCGCGCAGGCGGTGACAATGATTGACGAGATACTGGCTGGCAGTTGCTGAAATCTCCGCAATGATTCAAGAACTGCAGTGTATCGATGCAGCACACGTAAACTGAGCGGCGCTACGGGTAATATTTATAGATTTGTCATCCTTAGTGAGCATGGTTCTCACTCTTGTAACCTCTACCTGTACAAGATATCGTAAGACCTCAGATCAAACATGCACGTGTATTAAAGGTGGGCAAGCGTGGCGGGAAGATAATTGTGCGCACTGTAGTCAAAGATAGTGATTGTGATTACTTTTTCTTCCAGCCGTGGTGTAGTAAATTATTGGGAACAAACTCTTAATGACATCAATGGATAATGATTATGACTACAAATCCGGACGGATACATCTCATTTTTAAAACCCGGTAGTAACGACTGGAAAGCATTAGATAGTAAATCGTTTATTTATTGGCGAGACTACATAACGAATGAAAGTTTAGAAGAGTCAGGAGATTCTATTTCTCCAGTACAATCTCTTACTGATGGTGAAAAGAAGGAGTTGAAAGACAATCAGGCATATATAAACGAACTATTACTAAAATCATTACAATTCCCAAATCTTGCATTCTTCGCTGGGAGTGGTACTTCGCTTGGGGACGTTGGAGGACCAAGCATGTGGGATCTCTGGAAGTGTGCAATGTGGAGTGAATCTTCTATAAACGAGGATGGTCAATTAAAACCTGATGCTCAAATTGTTTGTGATAAAGTAAAATATAAAGAGCGAGAGTATCCTAACATAGAGCACTTTCTTTCTAATTGTGAAGCATATTTAGCATTTCATGATGATGAAGAAGTGTTGAATTTTTTAAATAAAGTTAAAACAATTATTTTAGACAAATGTCGCTCATTTATTGATGATGGCAACTGTGATCTTTCAGCTTACATCAATTTATTACAAAAAATGGGGAGGAGGAGAGTCAGAGATCCTAGACTAAAAGTTTTCACAACTAACTATGATTTAGCCTTTGAAACAGCTGCTTCTGAATTAGGAATGATGGTAGTTGATGGTCTTTCATATACAGGAGTTCGCAGATTCGATGGTAAATATTTTAACTACGATGTTGTTAAAAGAGATGAAAACGAGCATGAGTTTGTAGAGGGCGTATTCCAATTATTTAAACTCCACGGTTCTGTAAGTTGGATAAGAAAGGATGGGCAAATATATGAATCCAGCCAACCAACAGCAACAAACGCATGTCTAATATATCCAGCGAAAGGTAAATATCAGCAAGCCTTTATTCAACCTCACTTAGAATTACTTTCAAGATTGTTAGATTTCTTGAGAAAAAGAAATAACTGTTTAGTTATATCTGGATTTGGTTTCAATGATGACCATCTTTCTGAACCAATTTACTCAGCAATAAAATCCAATCCAAGCATGAGGTTGATTATAGTAGATTTCAAATGTGCAACTCATATTCGGAATAAAGGGGGGGACGGTTCTAGTAAATATTGGGATTTACTAAAACAACTCTCACTATCAGGTTATGACATTCACTTCATAAATGCATCTTTCAGTGATTTTGTTAAATTAGTTCCCAATCTTAAAGCATTAACCCCAGCAGAACAGTTGGCTAAGGTAATAAAACAAGTAGGAGTTAACAATCAATTATGATTAATACAACACTACAGCTTGGTATTTTGAGGGGCGACCTTAAGGTTGGAGTAGTCTCATCAATTTTTGCTCAAACAGTTAGAGCAAATTTAATCTATGCAGGGGAACTCAGCGGAACATATATAGAAGGTTGTAGATATGGAAAAGGAGAAGTTGGTGAAATATTATTAATAGAAGGACAACAATCTATTGTTCTTGGCCGTTTAATAGAGGTTAAATTACCAGAGCGAGATAGAGGTGAAATATCTGTCGGGTCTCAAGGAAACTTCAAAGTTGATGCTATCGGCATTATACAACTTCTTGGAACTATTGATCCTTCAAATTTTAGAATTGATTCAGGAATCAAATCATATCCTCGATTAGGAGATCGAGTTTATTCTGCTCCCTTAGATTTTATTTCTTTAATACCAGAATTAATTAATAAAGGAATTAAAGATAACGAGGAAGAAAGAATAGGTATTGTATTAGGCATTATATCTGGAGGGGCAACAAGTATAGTAACTGTTGAACCTGATAAACTCTTCGGTCGTCATTGTGCTATCTTAGGAGCTACAGGCGGTGGAAAAAGTTGGACAACTTCCAAGTTAATTGAAGAGTGTTCGAATTACGAAAACTCTAAAACTATAATAATTGATGCAACCAGTGAGTATAGATCGTTTAAATCTGATTATTGTCTACATTACCATTTAGGTGCCCCAATAAATAAAAACATAAATTCTTTAGAATTTAGAATTCCACCTACCGACTTTGTTGAGTCAGACTTTATTGCCATGTTCGATCCTTCTGGAAAAGTACAGGGTCCTAAGCTAAAAGAAGCGATAAAAAGCCTTAGATTAGTAGCTTTAGAACCTAGGATAGCAACCGATGGTATTTTAAAAAAAATCAATCAACCTAAAACAGATTATCGACGCGCAATGAATACTGGAGACAACTCTAAACTTGTTGATAATCCATCACAACCATTTGATATAACAAAACTTGTAAGACAGATTGTACAAGAATGTTGTTACGATAATGGAGATAATGCTTGGGGAAACGCTGCAACTCAAGACTTAAGCTATTGCTCATCTTTGTTAACCAGAATTCAAGCAGTAACGTATGCCAACTCGTTAAGGTCTGTTTTTAATAGTAACGAGGATATATCCACACTAGGTGAAATATTAGAAACTTTTTTACAATCTGATAAACGAGTCCTAAGATTATGCCTAAGTGATGTTAGCTATGAGTTTTATGCTAGAGAAATTTTAGCCAATGTAATCGGCAGAAAACTTTTAACTTTAGCTAGGCTTGAAAAATTCAGAACAAGACCGCTGTTAGTTATTGTTGATGAAGCCCATAACTTCCTTGGCAAACGGGTTGGTTCTGAAGATCATGCAATTAAACTTGACGCTTTTGAGATGATTGCAAAAGAAGGCAGGAAATATGGCCTTAATATATGCTTAACAACTCAAAGACCCAGAGATATCACTGAAGGTGTGCTTAGTCAAATTGGAACCTTATTGGTTCATCGCTTAACAAACGACCGAGATCGAGAAGTCGTTGAGCGTGCATGCGGTGAAATTGATAAATCTGCAGCATCTTTTCTACCAAGTCTCAAACAAGGTGAAGTTGCTCTTGTAGGGGTTGACTTCCCTATTCCTATGACCATCCAGATAGATAAGCCAATATATCCACCAGAATCTGATTCTCCAGGCTATTGCAATATATGGAAAAAATAATTAGTAGGGTCTTTGACCCTACTTTAAAATTTTTAAAGCTAGATAGTTTTTTTTGCAAAGTCGTAGGGGGTTATATATTCCTGAGTGTTAGCATCAAGATAATCGGCCCACCACTGAACCATTAAACGACGCTCATCCAAATGCTCTGAAGTATGAATATAAGCAGCCCTAACGCTATTACGCTCAGAGTGGCTTAGCTGACGTTCTATCGCGTCATCACTCCACAACCCTGATTCGCCCAAAGCACCGCGCGCCATAGTTCTGAATCCATGCCCGCAAACTTCGGTTTTTGTGTCATACCCCATTGTGCGCAAAGCACTGTTAACCGTGTTTTCACTCATAACTTTAGTTGCGTCATGATCTCCCGGAAACAGTAGCTCTTTATCACCACTAATCTGCTTAAGCTGCTCTAACAAAATCATCGCCTGCCGACTAAGTGGAACGATATGCTCCTCTTTCATCTTCATCCCACGGTACGAGTAACGGACACCTTTAATTTCTTCTCGTTTTGCCGGTATACGCCAAAGAGATTTATCGAAGTCGAATTCATCCCAGCGAGCGAAACGCAACTCACTGGAACGCACAAAAGTTAGTAAGGAAAGCTCGACTGCAATCCGTGTCATTAAACGGCCACGATATGCAGCAAGACGTGCAAGAAACTCAGGGAAACGGTTAGAGGGTAAAGCTGGATAGTGTCGTGCTTTGGTTGTCGATAACGCACCGGCCATGTCACTTGCTGGATTTGAGTCGATGTAATCGTTCTGTACCGCATACCGCATAATGGCCGTGACGCGCTGTTGTAGGCGCTGAGCGACGTCGTGTTTACCACTGGCATCAACTTTTTTAATCGGGGCTAATAGGTGGCTGGTTTTGAGCTGGCGAATGTCGGACGAACCGATATGAGGGAAGATATAAAGCTCAAGATAGCGAAGAACGCGCGATCGATGGTCTTCACTCCATCGCTTGTTACTGGCATGCCATTCACGAGCAATGGTTTCGAAAGTATATGCCCCTGAATTCTCGGCCTGAACTTCTTTCTGTTCGGCTTTTGGATCAATGCCCTGCACTAAAAGCTTTTTAGCTTCGTCGCGCTTTGCTCTTGCCTGAGCAAGCGTCACAGTAGGCCAAACACCAAAAGCGAGGCGATCCTCTTTTTTGTCTGAGGGGCGTCTGTATTTCATGCGCCAGTATTTAGAACCCTTGGCCGAAACCTCAAGATACAGACCTCCGCCATCGGCCATTTTATAGGTTTTGTCTTTTGGCTTTGCGGTCTCGACCTGTCTGGCGTTGAGCTTCATTTGGGGGCACATTCCTAATCGAAGTTAAGATGCCCCCAATTATGCCCCCAATGACATCCGGATTTCAACGGACTATCTCGGACGACTCAGGACGTAAAAATCTCTGCAAGCATTGATTTTAAAAGGATAATTGGACTTTTTCGGATGGTCTTGGAAGTACTAATGGTGCCGAAGGCCGGACTCGAACCGGCACGTATTTCTACGGTTGATTTTGAATCAACTGCGTCTACCGATTTCGCCACTTCGGCACTGAAGGGGATGCGGAAACGTTGTGGATTATACCTGTCGCGCGCCGCCATGCAAGCGACGACGCGCTAAACCCGCGCTAAGTGCCCAAAAAACCAGCGCCCTTCGTCACTCCAGTTCAGACACCGCCAGCCGAATCACCCCCGCCGCCTTTTGCTCCGGCAACGCAAGCACCTTCGCCCACATCTCCTGCACCATATCGCAGGAGAGCTTCTCCTTGCCCGCCGCCTTTTCCGGCATCTGCAGCAGCTGGATGTCCTCGCCGTACTTATCGGCAAGTTGCTTCATAATCGGCCGCACGTCCTCAACAGCCGCCTCACGTTCGGCGGGGGTCACGGTGTGGCGGTTTTTGCCGTAGGCCGCGCGCATCATGTCGGCGTCGGCCTGCATGCGCCGCGTCATCAGGTCTTTATCCAGCATGCGCATCGGGTTCACGCCGCCCTTCACCGTCGGGTAGAGGAAGCGGAAGCAGGCGTCGTCGCTCACCTTCTGGATGGCGGCGGTTTGCTCCATGTTGATGGTCATGTAGTTCACCACGTTGGCGTCCGGGGCGTTTTGCAGGCGCGACATCTGCAGATGCAGGATCTGCGGCTGGATGGTGTCGATAATCTGCTGCTCCGGCTCGCCCGCTT
>Ga0268257_1000198_pt1 | contig 98463 bp, 88 predicted proteins | sample AgamicAtPrz_FD_200249 | JGI IMG/M metagenome (GOLD analysis project Ga0268257, IMG submission 200249) | Agave microbial communities from Guanajuato, Mexico - At.P.rz (v2) (version 3) | ecosystem: Host-associated > Plants > Phyllosphere > Phylloplane/Leaf | place: Guanajuato, Mexico | collected... | reverse complement strand
AAGCCGTGGACCGGCAGCTCTATGCGGCCAAGAACAAAGGCCGCCACCGGATTGAAAGCGTCATCTTGAGCGCTTGAACCCTGCCCAGGCCTGCGTGCGGCAGGCGCCCGGCAGGGCAATACCCGGTCTCAGGCCTGCAGCACTTCGCCCGGCACCCGTACCCAGCCTTCCATCAGAATGCGGGCACTGCGGCTCATCAAGGCCTTGGTGACCAGCCATTGACCATGCTCGCTCCTGGCTTGGGCCCCCACACGCAGGGTACCGCTGGGATGGCCAAAGCGTACGGATTGGCGCTCGCCGCCGCCCGCCGCCAGATTGACCAGCGTGCCTGGAATGGCGGCAGCCGTGCCGATGGCGACGGCGGCAGTGCCCATCATGGCGTGATGCAGCTTGCCCATGGAAAGCGCCCGCACCACGAGATCGATGTCCTCGGCAGCAATCGTTTTGCCGCTGGAGGCGGTGTAGCTTTGCGCAGGGGCCACAAAGCCTATTTTGGGCGTGTGCTGGCGCGTGGCGGCTTCGTCCAGATGCTTGATCAGACCCATCCTGAGTGCGCCATGGGCGCGGATGGCTTCGAACCTGGCCAGAGCGGGGCTATCGCTGTTGATGGCATCCTGCAGTTCGCAGCCGGTATAGCCCAGCTCTCTGGCATCGAGAAAGATGGTCGGAATGCCGGCATTGATGAGGGTCGCGTAAAAGCGGCCGACGCCGGGCACGTCCAGCTCGTCGCAGACATTGCCGGTGGGGAACATGGAGTCTCCGTCCTCACCTTCATCGGCGGGATCCAGGAACTCCAGGGCCACTTCGGCAGCGGCAAAGGTCACACCGTCAAGTTCGAAGTCCCCGGTCTCCTGCACCTGACCATCGCAGATCTGCACATGGTTGATGATGGTCTTGCCGATATTGGCTTGCCAGATGCGAATGGTGGCCACGCCGTTGAGCGGAATGCGCTCGGCCGGAATCAGGCCCATGTGAATGGCGCAGGGGCCGACGGCAGCGCTCAGGTTGCCGCAGTTGCCGCTCCAGTCCACAAAAGGCTGATCGATGGACACCTGTCCAAACAGATAGTCCACATCGTGATCGGCGCTTGCGCTCCTGCTGAGGATCACCCCCTTGCTGGTGGAAGATGAGGCATTGCCCATGCCGTCAATCTGTTTGCCATAGGGGTCGGGGCTGCCCAGGGTGCGCAGAAAGATGGCGTCGCGAACAGGGCCGGGCTGTCGGGCCGCTTCGGGCAGATCCTGAAGCTTGAAGAACACACCTTTGCTGGTGCCTCCGCGCATATAGGTGGCGGGAATGCGGATTTGCGAAGTAAGGGACATGGAATGGCAAACAAACAAGGTGTTCAAGACTCAAGCCCTGGCTTGAGTCTTGAATCAGTGAAACAGGCGTAGCTGTTGAGGACGAGGCGGAGAGCCGGAAGCCAATGGCCAGCGATGCAGTACCTGGTAGCGTAACTGCTTGCCTGTGCCGGTTCGCTGGACCAGCTGGATCTCATCGATCAGCCAGTCGACGGGATCGATACGCCGAGTGGGCAGGGCATGCAGAGCTCTGTAGCTGATGGTGATGTGCGGCCTATGGCCGCCATCCTTGAAGCCGTGGGATTCCAACCCGGTCTGTAGCGTTGTCAGCAGCTGGTTGAAAGGCTCTGGACGTCCGCGGGTGCGCAAAGACCAGTGAATGCGCTCGCCCACCTCACCGCGAACGCGGTTGAAGCTGAGCTCGAAGGCCTTGAGCTGCGCCTCTTGCACGGCATTGCCTGCGGCCAGCAAGGCGAGCAGTGCCTCTTGCCCGGAGTCAAACGGGCCACTCCAGGTTTGGTGCCAGTTATCTGGAGAGAACAGGCGCTCGCCAAGTTCCTTATCCAGGCCCAAAGCGCTGATCCGGGCACGCAGGCGATGACGTACCGGGCTTTTGGGCTGGGTGACAATCAGTATGCGTGCCTGGCTCATAGCTGCTCCTTAGCTCACAAGTTCAGCCGTCGATGTGGAATCGGCCGCCGCGCTGTCCGCCAGGAAGTCCTGGGCAAAGCGCTGCAGCACGCCACCGGCCTCGTAAATCGAGACCTCTTCAGCGGTATCGAGGCGGCACAGTACCGGCACTTCGGTGCGGGCACCTGTCGTTCGGTGGATATGAAGTGTAAGCGTGGCCTGGGGGCTACGCTGGCCGATGACATCAAAGCTCTCAGTGCCATTCAGCCCCAGTGTGTGGCGGCTCGTGCCGGGCAGGAACTCCAGCGGCAACACCCCCATGCCGATCAGATTGGTGCGGTGAATGCGTTCGAAGCCCTCGGCCACGATGGCCTCCACACCGGCCAGGCGCACGCCCTTGGCGGCCCAGTCGCGGCTTGATCCCTGGCCGTAGTCGGCTCCGGCGATGATGACCAGCGGTTGCTTGCGCTCCATATAGGTCTCTATGGCTTCCCACATGCGCAGCGTCCGGCCTTCGGGCTCGACGCGGGCGAGAGAGCCCTGGCGCACCTTGCCCTGGTCGTCCACCACCATTTCGTTGAAGAGCTTGGGGTTGGCAAAGGTGGCGCGCTGTGCGGTCAGGTGGTCGCCGCGATGCGTGGCATAGGAGTTGAAGTCCTCCTCGGGCAGACCCATTTTGTGCAGATACTCTCCTGCGGCCGAGTCCATCAGAATGGCGTTGGATGGCGAGAGGTGATCGGTGGTGATGTTGTCGGGCAGTATGGCCAGCGGGCGCATGCCGCGCAGCGTGCGCTTGGCGGCCAGCGCACCCTCCCAGTAGGGCGGGCGGCGGATATAGGTGCTCTGCGGGCGCCAGTCATACAGTGCCTCGACCTTTTCACCCTGGTCTGCGCGGATGGCAAACATGGGCTCATAGACCGCGCGGAACTGCTCGGGGTGGACGGCGGCCTTGGCCACGGTATCGATTTCCTCGTCACTGGGCCAGATGTCCTTCAAGCGGATTTCGCGGCCCTGGAAGAGGCCCAGCACATCGTTCTCGATATCGAAGCGGATGGTGCCCGCAATCGCATAGGCCACGACCAGCGGCGGCGAAGCCAGGAACGCTTGCCTGGCATGGGGGTGGATGCGGCCATCGAAATTTCGATTGCCGGAGAGCACGGCTGTGGTGTGGAGGTCGCGATCCACGATTTCCTGCTGAATGGCGGGATCAAGTGCACCGCTCATGCCGTTGCAGGTGGTGCAGGCAAAGGCCACCACGCCAAAGCCCAGCGCCTCCAGGTCATGCAGCAGACCAGCTTGTTCCAGATACAGCGGCACGGTCCTGGAGCCGGGAGCCAGTGAGGTCTTGACCCAGGGCTTGCGCTCCAGGCCCAGATTGCGCGCATTGCGCGCCAGCAGGCCGGCTGCGATCACATTGCGCGGGTTGCTGGTATTGGTGCAGCTGGTAATGGCTGCAATGATGACCGCCCCGTCGGGCATCCTGCCCTCGGTTTGCGTCCACTCACCGGCAATACCTTTTGCTGCAAGTTCGCTGGTGGCCAGGCGGGCATGCGGATTGGAAGGGCCGGCCATATTGCGCACCACGCCGGACAGATCGAAGCTCAGCGTACGTTCGTACTCGGCATTCTCCAGACTGTCTGCCCACAGACCTGCCTGTTTGGCGTAGTTCTCGACCAGTTGCACCTGTTCGGGCTCGCGCCCCGTCAGGCGCAGATAGTCGATCGTCTGTTCGTCGATCGCAAACATGGCCGCCGTGGCACCATATTCGGGTGCCATGTTCGATATGGTGGCGCGGTCGCCGATGGAGAGGCCGCGTGCGCCTTCGCCATGGAACTCCAGATAGCTGCCCACCACTTTTTGCTGACGCAGGAATTGGGTCAGGGCCAGCACGATATCGGTGGCGGTAATGCCTTTCTGACGCTTGCCGCTCAGCTGCACGCCAACGATTTCGGGCAGGCGCATCCACGATGCGCGCCCCAGCATCACGCTCTCGGCCTCCAGCCCGCCCACGCCCACGGCGATCACGCCCAGTGCATCGACATGCGGCGTGTGACTGTCCGTGCCCACCAGAGTATCCGGATATGCTTCACCATCGATGGCATGGATCACAGGGCTCATACGCTCCAGATTGATCTGGTGCATGATTCCGTTGCCCGGCGGAATCACCTCCACATTCTTGAAGGCCTGTTTGCACCACTCGATGAAATGAAAGCGGTCCTCATTGCGCCGGTCTTCGATGGCGCGGTTTTTCTCAAAGGCTTGAGGATCGTCACCACCGCACTCCACGGCCAGCGAGTGGTCCACGATCAGCTGCACGGGCACCACGGGATTGACAGCGGCCGGATCTCCACCTTGCCCGGCAATCGCATCACGCAGGCCGGCCAGATCCACGAGAGCCGTCTGGCCGAGGATGTCATGACAGACCACGCGGGCCGGAAACCAGGGAAAGTCGCGTTCGCGCTTGCGCTCAATGATCTGCACAAGGCATTCGTCCAGAATGGCCGGGCTGCAACGGCGCACCAGGTTTTCGGCATGGACGCGGCTGGTATAGGGCAGTGTGATCCAGCTGCCGGGGCGCAGGGCTTCCACAGCAGCTTGCGCATCGAAGTAGTGAAGCTGGCTGCCTGGCAGGGGCTTGCGGTAACGCTGGGATTGGGGCGTGTTCATTGTCTTGTCTGTTCGCGGTTCTCAGAGCGCCAGAGCTGTGCGCTGGTGCTCAATCAGTGGGGCGGAAAACGCCAGGGGAGTGCGCGGTGCGGGACCCAAGGCCAGTTGCAGCCTCGCTTGTGCGATGGCATACAGGCGCTCGGTCAGCTCTGTGCCGGCCCGGGGCTGCAGGCATTGCAACTGCGCAAGCTGGTGTGCAAGCAAGGAGCACAGCTGCTGAGCCTCGGCAACCTGCGCCGCCGTGAGCTGAGTGACCGTCATACCCCGCCTTGGCTGGGCCGTCAGCAGGCCTTCGTGGCATAGCAGCTTCATGGCTTCGCGCACGGGGGTGCGGCTCACGCCGAACTCCCGCGCCAGCGCACCATCGTTGATGTCCGAGCCGGGCGGCAAGCGGTGGCCCAGAATGCGCTCGCGCAGTTTGTCGGCGATGGCAATACACAGTGAATGGGATTGCATGGGCTTGGCGGTCATGGCGCTCGGAAGAGATTTACCGGCGTTCGTCGATAGGAACGAACTTCAGATCATCCGGGCCTGTGTAGTTGGCGCTGGGGCGGATGATCTTGTTGTCCTGGCGCTGCTCGATGATGTGCGCTGCCCAGCCGCTGGTGCGCGCAATCACGAACAGCGGCGTGAACATGGCAGTGGGCACGCCCATCATGTGGTAGCTGACGGCGCTGAACCAGTCGAGGTTGGGAAACATGTTCTTGGCTTCCCACATCACCGATTCCAGACGCGCGGCAATGTCGTACATCTTGGTGCTGCCGGCTTCGTCCGACAGCTTCCTGGCTACGCCCTTGATCACAACATTGCGGGGGTCGCTCACGGTATAGACCGGGTGGCCAAAGCCGATCACGACCTCCTTGGCATCCACGCGACGGCGAATGTCGGCCTCGGCTTCGGCCGGGTTGTCATAGCGCTTCTGGATCTCGAATGCCACTTCGTTGGCTCCACCATGCTTGGGGCCACGCAGCGCACCAATCGCCCCGGTGATCGCCGAATACATATCGCTGCCTGTGCCAGCCACCACGCGAGCCGTGAAGGTCGAGGCGTTGAATTCATGCTCGGCATACAGATTGAGCGAGGTATGCATGGCACGTACCCAGCTCTCGGATGGCTTGGCGCCATGCAAAAGATGCAGAAAGTGCCCGCCGATGGAGTCGTCCCCGGTTTCGACCTCGATACGGCGGCCCGAATTGCTGAAGTGATACCAGTACAGCAGCATGGAGCCCAGGCTGGCCATCAGGCGGTCGGCAATATCGCGTGCGCCAGGCAGGTTGTGGTCGTCTCTCTCCGGCAGTGCGCAGCCCAGGGCAGAGACGCCAGTGCGCATCACGTCCATGGGGTGGCTGGCGGCTGGCAGTTGCTCCAGCGCAGCCTTCACGCTGCCAGGCAATCCGCGCAAGGCCTTGAGCTTGGCTTTGTAGGCCTTGAGTTCGGCTTGCGTGGGCAGCTTGCCATGTACCAGCAGATGGGCGATCTCTTCGAATTCGCAGACCTCGGCAATGTCCAGAATGTCGTAGCCCCGGTAGTGCAAATCGTTGCCGGTCCTGCCCACGGTGCAGAGCGCGGTATTGCCTGCCGTGACGCCGGAGAGGGCGACTGATTTCTTGGCTTTGAAACCTGCGGTGGTGCTTGCCGGAATCTGCTGGCTGGCTCCGGTCGTGGTGGCAGATGCCGTGGCTGCGGTGCTCATGGGTGTCTCCTTGAAGGTGCGGACTCTGAGGTGGTTTTGTCTGCGATACTTCGCAATCTACGCATTTGCTTTCTCTGCGTATAGAACTGAATTGGTGAATGCTTGCGAAGCTGAATGCATGCATTTGCGAATGTTGCGAATTCTTGAGATCAACAAACAAGGAGCAAGCCAATGGCCAAGACCTTCATGGGCGTGCGTCTGCGCAGCCTGCGTGCCGAGCGTGGGCTCACGCAGGTGGCGCTGGCACAGGCGCTTGAGCTGTCACCGAGTTATCTGAACCAGATCGAGCAGGATCAGCGCCCGCTCACGGTGTCCGTGCTGCTCCGGATTCACAAGGTTCTGGGCGTCGATATCCAGCAGTTCTCAGAGGATGAGGAGGCTCGCCTGCTGGCACAGCTGCGCGATGCAGTGGCAGCCATGCCGCTGCCCGAAGCTGCGGTGCCGCTGCCCGAGTTGCGCGAGGTAGCGGCCAGGCTGCCTCAGCTGGCGCAGACACTGCTGGCCATGCACCAGCGCCACCTGGCCGATGCCCAGCGGCTGGAGGCCTTGAGCGCCCATCTGGGCGACGGCCGTGCCGGGCAGGATGGAGGCGGGGCGGTCAATGGCAAGGCGGCAATGGCAGGCCTGCTGACGCAGCCCTCGCGCCAGATGCCGTTCGAGGCCGTGCGTGACTTCTTTTTTGCCCGTCGCAATCACTTCGATGGGCTCGACAGAGCTGCCGAATCACTGGCTCGACAGGCCGCGGAGCAAGGCGGTCATCTGCAGGATTGGCTGCAATACCGTCTGCAGGCGCGACATGGGGTGCTGGTCCTGCGTTCCCATGCCGCAAGCGCAGAGACGGCCGGCAGCCATAGGCGATACGATGCCTCCACTCGCACCCTGTATGTGGCTGCGCAGCTCAGTCCCATGCAGCAGGCATTTCAGCTGGCCACACAGCTGGCGCTGCTGGAGTTTGATGCACTGATTGCCACGGAGCTGCAAGGCGCGCCCTGGCAGGATGAGGCCACGCGGCGATTGGCGCGCGTGGGTCTGGCCAACTATGTGGCTGGTGCATTCGTGCTGCCTTATGGCGAATTCCTGCGCGCGGCCGAAAGTCTGCGCTACGACATCGATCTGCTGGCCAGCCGCTTCGGCGTGGGCTTCGAGACCGTATGCCACCGTCTCTCCACCTTGCAGCGCGCTGATGCACCGGGGGTTCCGTTTTTCTTCATTCGCGTGGACCGGGCAGGCAATATCAGCAAGCGCCAGTCGGCCACGCACTTCCACTTCTCCAAGACTGGTGGCACCTGCCCGTTGTGGGGGGTGTATGAGGCGTTTACCCAGCCGGGCCGCATTGTCCCCCAGCTCGCCAGCATGCCGGACGGGCGGATCTACCTATGGATTGCCCGCACCATCAGCCATGCCGGCCCGGGCTGGGGCGCGCCGGGCAAGACTTTTTCCATCGGTCTGGGCTGTGATCTGCAGCACGCTGCACGGCTGGTGTATTCCCAAGGCATGGATTTGCGCAATACCGCTGCTGCGACTCCCATCGGCATGGGCTGCAAGGTCTGTGAGCGCGGAGCTTGCCCGCAACGTGCCTTCCCCTATGTGGCCACACCGCTCCAGGTCAACGAAAACGAGAGCGGCTTTGTTCCCTATGGTGGCTAGTGTCTGCTGCCTTGCGATGCGAAGCCCTGGCCAAGGCCGCTGAGGCAGGATGGCTGCGAACCGCTGACTGAAAGTCATGAAAATTCACTGAAACGCAATCCTGCATGGCGTCTGAAGCCATTGATGCAACAGCGATGCGCGCCAATTTACTTAGTCTTGTTGGACGATGGGCCGAGGCTGATTTCTTCATACGCTGTCTCCACGTTTTGATTGCACATCAACCAGGAGACAAAAATGCGTTTAGCGGGAAAAGTGGCCGTGGTCACGGGAGCAGGCCAGGGCATGGGGCGCGCGATCGCTCAGCGCTTTGCCGATGAAGGCGCCACCGTGGTGGCCGTGGACCTGAACGAAGAAGCCGCCAGGCAGACCCTGGAAGGCAAGTACGGCAAGCATCTGGCCCGTTCCGTCAACGTGGCCGACAGCGCAGCGGTCGACACACTGTTTGTCGAAATCCGCGAAAAGCTGGGCGCCGTCGACGTGCTGGTGAACAACGCTGGTGTGGGCTCGGTTGACCAGTTTGCCGATATTCCCGATGCGACCTGGGAGCGCGTGATCGGCGTGAACCTGAACGGCTCGTTCTACTGCGCCCGTGCGGCGGTCAGGCAGATGCAGCAAGGCAAGGGCGGAGCCATCGTCAACATCTCCAGCACCTCGGCAGTCAGCGGTGACGGCCCTGCCCATTACTGCGCTTCCAAGGCGGCCCTGATGGGCTTGACGCGCGGCATGGCCAAGGAACTGGCGTCCAAGAAGATCCGCGTGAACACCTTGGTTCCTGGTCCCACCAACACGCCCATGATGCAGGGCATTCCCCAGGAATGGGCCGATGCCATCATCGCCGGCGTGCCCATGGGTCGCATGGCTGAGCCCGAAGACATCGCCAAGGTGGCCGTGTTCCTGGCCAGCGACGACAGCGGCTTTGTGACGGGGCAGAACCTGGCCGTCAACGGCGGCAGCGCCTTCCTGTAAGGAGAGAAAAACATGAACAAGCGTCTGCAAGGCAAGATTGCATTTGTGTCGGGTGGCGGCTCCGGTATCGGTGCGGCAACGGCCGAGCGTTTCGCACAGGAGGGAGCGACCGTGGTGATCTGCGGCCGCCGCAAGGAACCTCTCGATGAAGTCGTGGCCAGGATCAAGGCTGGCGGCGGCAGTGCCGAGGCCATCGTGGTCGACGTGGGCAACGAAGCCCAGTTTGTCGGCGCGCTGGAGCAGACGGCCAAAAAGCATGGCAGCCTGGACATCCTCGTCAACAACGCCATGGCCTATACCTGGGGCGGCATCGACGGCATGACCACGGCGGACTGGCATGCCAATTTCACCACGTCGGTGGACGGCACTTTCTGGGGCACCCGCACGGCGCTGAAGCTGATGGGCGGCAAGGGCGGCTCCATCGTCAATATCAGCTCCATCTGCGGCACGCTGGGCACGCCCTATATGTCGGGGTACTCGGCGGCCAAGGCAGCCATCATCAATTTCTCGCGTGCGGCGGCTGCCGAAGGAGCTGCGGCGGGCATCCGTGTGAACGTGGTGATCCCAGCCGTGGTGGAAACACCCGCTACGGCCGGCATGCTGGCCGATGAAGCTTCGCGCAAGACCACCGAGAAACTCATTCCCATGGGGCGCGTGGGCCAGTCCGGTGAGCTGGCCAATGCCGTGCTGTTCCTGGCCAGCGATGAAGCCAGCTATGTGACAGGTGCCGCCCTGCCCGTGGACGGCGGTCGTTCCGCCGTGCTGGTGACCGCGCTGTAAGAAAGAGTCTGAAGAGATGAGTGAACCCGTGAATCAGTGGCCACAAACGCTCGAAGAGCGTATCGACAGGCTGGAGTCGCTGGATGCGATTCGTCAGCTGGCCGGCAAGTACTCCCTGTCGCTGGATATGCGTGACATGGACGCCCATGTGAACCTGTTTGCTCCCGATATCAAGGTGGGCAAGGAAAAAGTGGGGCGCGCGCATTTCATGGCCTGGCAGGACAGCACGCTGCGTGACCAGTTCACGGGGACCTCGCACCACCTGGGCCAGCACATCATCGAGTTCGTGGACCGCGATCACGCCACCGGCGTGGTCTATTCGAAGAACGAGCATGAGTGCGGTGCCGAGTGGGTCATCATGCAGATGCTGTACTGGGACGACTACGAGCGCATCGACGGTCAGTGGTACTTCCGCCGCCGTCTGCCCTGTTACTGGTATGCCACGGATCTGAACAAGCCGCCGATTGGCGACATGAAGATGCGTTGGCCCGGCCGGGAGCCCTACCATGGCGCTTTCCACGAGCTGTTTCCGAGCTGGAAGGAGTTCTGGGCCCAGCGCCCCGACAAGGACGAGCTGCCGCAGGTGGCCGCACCCGCACCACTGGAGCAATTCCTCAAAACCATGCGCCGCGGCACACCGGCGCCGCGCATGCGTGTGCGCTAAGGAGCCGGCATGAGTCAAACGCTTTTCACGCCTGTCCAGCTGGGCCGGATTGCCCTGCAGAACCGCGTTGTCATGGCGCCCATGACGCGCAACCGTGCCGATGCCGATGGTACGCCCACGGACATCATGGCCGAGCACTACGGCCAACGTGGCGATGCCGGCCTGATCGTGGCCGAAGGGGCCTGGCCCGAGGTCACGGGTCAGGCTTACTGCCGCCAGCCCGGCATCGAGACTGCCGCTCATGTGCGCGCCTGGCGCCGTGTGACGGATGCGGTGCATGCCCGTGGCGGCTCCATCGTGCTGCAGATCATGCATTCCGGTCGCATCGGCAGCCGCCATATCAAGCCCGCAGGCGTGCGCTCGGTGTCGGCGTCCGCCATTCAGGCACAAGGCAAGATCTGGACCGATGCCGCGGGCATGCAGGATTTCGACCTGCCCCAGGCATTGAGCACCGAAGAGGTGCGAAAGGCGATTGCCGAGCATGCCGCCGCCGCCAAACGCGCCATGGATGCCGGCTTTGACGGCGTCGAGCTGCATGGCACCAGCGGTTATCTGAGTCTGCAGTTCCTGCACTCCAGCACCAACCGGCGCACCGACGAATATGGCGGCAACGCCAGCAGTCGCTCTCGTTTCGCCGTGGAATGCCTGGGTGCCATGGGGGAAGCCATCGGTATCGACCGCGTGGGACTGCGCCTGAACCCCGGCAACACCTTCAATGACACGGCGGATGAAAACTCCGCAGCCACCCATGCCGAGCTGATGCGTCATGCCGCCAAGCTGGGCATTGCCTATCTGCATGTGATGCGTGCGGTCTTCGATCCCTCCATCGATGCCTTCAAGCTGGCGCGAGAAAATTTTGGCGAGAGCCTGATTCTCAACGACGGCTTTGATGCGCAAAGTGCCGAAGCTGCACTGCAGGCGGGCGAGGGGCTTGCGGTGTCTTTTGCGCGGCATTTCATTGCCAACCCGGATCTGGTGCAGCGCATGCGCCAGGGCCTGCCTCTGTCCAGGTTTGACCGCAACACTCTCTATACCCCCGGCGCCAGGGGCTACAACGACTATGCACCGGCACAGGAGGCGCAGACCGCCTGATCCGTCCGGAAACCGAGTTCATCGTGTTGGCCGCATTTCCTTCGGGGATGCGGCCTTTTTTGTACTCCGGGTTTTCACGGCTGTTGCAGGCCTGCCGGAGCAGTCTGCTCGCAAGGGCGTAAAGCGCTCTAGTCTGTTGCGCTGAATCGCATGTCGAATCTGGTACGGATGCTATGAAATTTGGGTAAATCGGCCGCAAATCGTTAGTCTCAATGGACGATGTTTGCCACGACTCTCCTCTTCAGAATCCTCAGCATCACTACAGGATTTGGGTTGGAGGCCCCGACATCATGATGGAAATACGTGGACTTGCGTACGTTGTCGCCGAGAGCTCTGATTTGGATCGCTGGGTCAGCTACGCACGCGATGTGCTTGGCATGATGCCCAGCACCACAGCCGATGGCGATCTGCTGATCAAGATGGACGAGCGTCAGTTCCGCTTTCAGGTGCAGCCTGGCAGCATGGACAAGTACTCCGCATCCGGCTGGGAAGTGGCCGACAAGGAGGCTTTCGAACAGGCGCTCAAGGTGTTGCAGGCGGCCGACGTGCACTATGAGTTGGGCAACTCCGAACTGTGCGCCAAGCGCCATGTGCAGCAGCTGGCCGTGGTGACCGATCCTTCCGGCAACCGTCACGAGATCGTCTGGGGCTTCAAGTCCGACTTCAGCCATTTCGCATCGCCTCAGGGGGTCTCGCGCTTCGTCACCGGTGACTATGGGCTTGGCCATACCGTGCTGCCCGCGCCCGACTTCGACAAGACGGTGGCCTTCGTGCGCAATGTGCTGGGCTTTGGTCTTTCGGACATCTACAACTTCAAGCCTGCAGGCGATGCCGGTCCCACGGTCCGCATCCATTTCTTCCACTGCGCCAACGGCCGTCACCACAGCCTGGCCCTGGCCGAGTTCCCTTCCGCATCGGGTTGCGTGCACGTGATGGTGGAGGTCGACAACATGCCCGAAGTGGGCCGTGCCATGGACCGCATGCAAAAGAGCCAGGTCAAGCTGTCGGCCACCCTGGGTCAGCACACCAACGACAAGATGATCTCGTTCTACATGAAGACGCCCTCCAATTTCGACCTGGAGTTCGGTTATGGCGGCGCCATCATCGACTGGGATCACCACATCACGCATGAGTTCACGACCGTAAGCCTCTGGGGGCACGACTTCAGCGTGGGCCGCCCTGAAAACAACTGATAGGAGGCTTGGAGACATGGCCAATAAATTGATGACAGCGAAGGACGTTGTGGCATCCATCAAGGACGGCATGACGATTGGTATCGGTGGCTGGGGCCCCAGGCGCAAGCCCATGGCTCTGGTGCGCGAGCTGCTGCGCAGCCCCGTCAAGGATCTGACCGTGGTGGCCTATGGCGGTGCCGATGTGGGCATGCTGTGCGCGGCCGGCAAGGTCAGGAAGCTGATCTTCGCCTTCGTGTCGCTGGACTTCATTCCGCTGGAGCCCTATTTCCGCAAGGCGCGCCAGAGCGGCGAGATCGAAGTCATGGAAATTGACGAGGGTCATATGGTGCTGGGCCTCAAAGCGGCCGGCATGCGCATTCCCTACATTCCCACCCGGGTCGGTCTGGGCACCGATGTGCTCAAGCACAACAGCTCCATCCGCCTGATCGAGTCGCCTTACGACGGCAAGGAATGGGTGGCGATGCCCGCCATCAATCTCGATGTGGCCCTGCTGCATGTGGATCGCGCGGACTCCCGCGGCGTCTGCCAGATTGCCGGCCCCGACATCTATATGGACGACCTGTTTGCACGCGCCGCGACCAACACCTTTGTGAGCTGCGATGAACTGGTCGAGAGCAGCAGCTTCGAGTCGGAGCAAGCCGCGCGCCTGGTGTTCTGGGAGCGTTCCGAAACCACGGGCGTGGTGCACCTGCCAGGTGGTGCCCACCCATCGTCCTGCGCGCCGCTGTATGGCTTTGATGTCAAGCACTTCAAGGAATACGTGGCCAGCAGCAAGGAAGAGGGCGGCTGGGACAGCTACCAGCAGAAATACGTGCAGTGCACGGAGCAGGAATATCTGGAAAAAGTGGGTGGCATGGAAGCAATCAAGCGCCTGCCCCTGCCTGTGTTCTGAGGAGGCCAAGAGATGAGTGAAATTGCATTGGTAGATCGCGTCATCTGCGCCGCGGCACGTGCCTGGGAAAACGACGGCGAGGTACTGGCCACCGGCATCGGCCTGGTGCCGCGACTGGCGGCCTCGCTGTGCATGCGGTCCATCAACACCGATCTGATCATGACGGACTCCGAGGCCTGGGTGGTCAACGAGCCCGTGCCCGTAGGCCCTCGCGGAGACTACAAGATCAAGCGTGAAAACTGGATGGGCTTCTCGCGCATCTTCGACAACGTCTGGGGTGGCAAGCGCCATGCCATGGTGGGGCCCGTGCAGGTGGACCGCTTTGGTCAGGGCAATATCTCCATGGTGGGTAACGACTATGCCCGTCCCAAGTCCATGATGCTGGGCGTGCGCGGCTTTCCCGGCAACTCCATCAATCACGCCAACTCCTTCTTCGTGCCCAATCACAGCACCAAGGTCTTTGTGCCGGGCGAGGTCGATGCAGTGGGCAGCGTGGGCTACAACAGCGCGCGCCTGGCCAAGGGCTGGACGCTGGAGGAGACCACGGACATCCGCTTCATCTTCACCAATCTGTGTGTGATGGACTTCGGCGGTCCCAGCCATCAGGTGCGCCTGGTATCGCTGCATCCCGGGGTGACTGCGGCACAGGTCAGGGAAGCCACCGGCTTTTCGATTCACGTCCCCGAGAACGTGGGCGTGACGCCTGATCCCACGCCCGAGCAACTGGCCCTGCTGGCTCAGCTCGATCCGCACAATCTGCGCGCTACGGCCATGGGAGCCTGATATGCAGCATGCATCCAGCGAATTTGTGACGCGCGAGGACAAGGCCGTCTACGAAACCGGCGAGCCCGTGCTCTACAGCGTGGACAACGGCATTGCCACGGTCACCATGAATCGGCCCACGTTCAACAACGTGCAGAACTCGCAGATGACCTATGCGCTGGATGAAGCCTTGCGCAAGGCGACCGATGACGACAGCGTCAAGGTCATCGTGCTGCGTGGCGAGGGCCGGCACTTCAGCGCGGGTCATGACATCGGCACGCCCGGCCGCGACATCAACAAGCCATTCGACCGCGTCCACCTGTGGTGGGATCACACCAACAAGCCCGGGGGAGAGCAGCTGTTTGCCCGCGAGCAGGAGGTCTATCTGGGCATGTGCCGGCGCTGGCGCGAGATCCCCAAGCCCATGATTGCCATGGTGCAGGGAGCATGCGTGGCGGGCGGCCTGATGCTGGCCTGGGTCTGCGATCTGATCGTGGCCAGCGACGATGCGTTTTTCCAGGACCCCGTGGTGCGCATGGGCATTCCCGGCGTGGAGTACTTCGCCCATGCCCACGAGCTGCATCCGCGCATTGCCAAGGAGTTTCTGCTGCTGGGCGAGCGCATGCCGGCAGAGCGCGCCTATCAGATGGGCATGGTCAACCGCGTGGTGCCGCGTGCCGAGCTCGAAGACCAGGTCTATGCCATGGCCCAGCGCATGGCGGCCCAGCCGCGTCTGGGCATGGCGCTGACCAAATTGGTCGTCAACAAGGCCGAGGAACTGCAGGGCCTGCGCTCCACCATGGACATGGCTTTTGGCTACCACCACTTTGCCCACGCACACAGCCAGGCGATGGGAATGGGGCAACTGGGCGGCCAGGACGCCAGGTCCATGGCCAAGGCCAACAAAGAAGAGTCAAAGGCATGAGCAATATGAACGACATGGGCAGTCTGCGCACTCCTCTTTGCGACCTGCTGGGGTGCCGCTACCCCGTCATCCAGACGGCCATGGGCTATGTGGCGGGGGCCGATCTGGTGATCGGGACCACCAATGCCGGCGGCTTCGGCTTCCTGGCCGGTGCCACCATTGCTGCCGACAGGATCGAGGCCGAAATCCTGCGCGTCAAGCGCGAGACCGACGACCAGCCTTTCGGGCTGAACTTTCACATGTTCCAGCCCAACGCCCAGCAACTGCTGGATCTGGCCGTGAAGTACCGGCTGCGTGCGGTCAGCTACGGCCGTGGCCCGGACAAGAAGGTGATAGGCCGGCTGCGCGAGGCCGGCATCGTCTGCATGCCCACCGTGGGAGCTCTGAAGCACGCCCAGAAGGCGATCGAGATGGGCGCCAATGCCATCACCGTGCAGGGCGGTGAAGGGGGCGGCCATACCGGCAGCGTGCCCACCACGGTGCTGCTGCCCCAGGTGGTGGATGCTGTCCAGGTCCCGGTGGTCGCCGCCGGCGGCTTCTATGACGGGCGTGGTTTGCTGGCGGCGCTGGCCTACGGCGCATCGGGCATTGCCATGGGTACGCGGTTTTTGATGACCAGTGATTCCAAGGTGCCCGCTGCCACGCTGCAGCGCTATCTGGCCGCCAGGGATGCGGAAAAGATCGCCGTCTCGCATCTGGTCGATGGCATGCCGCAGCGAATGATTCCCAACGAATACCTGGCCATGCTGGAGAAGGCCAGTCCCATGAAACGCCTGCGCATTGCCCTGAGCCTGGCATTGCAGTGGAAGGCCGAGACAGGCATGACCACGGGCCAGGCCCTGAGCATCTTCATGAAAGCCCTGCGCGAGGACTCTTCTTCGGTGGCCCAGACCGTGATGGCCGCCAACGCACCCATGCTGCTGCAGCGCTCCATGGTCGATGGAAACCCGGCCGATGGCGTGATGTCCGCCGGTCAGGTGGCCGCGCTGATCGGCAGGCTCGACAGCTGCGAGGAAGTGATAGGCGGCATCGTCCGCCAGGCCATGGACCGTCGCAACGCATTGAACGCATTGACTCCTGCATAACAACAAGCCAACGAGACCGGATATGTCCACTCAACAATTTCATTCCACTATTCATGACAACGGCGTGGCAGAGCTGGTGATCGACCGCGCTCCGGTGAATGCCCTGAATGCCGCCGGCTGGAATGGTCTGGCCCGGGAAATCCAGGCGCTGGGCGACAGGCCCGAGGTGCGCGTGATCGTCATTCGCGCCGAGAACCGGGGCTTTTGCGCCGGTGTGGACATCAAGGAGCTGGCCGAGAACGACAAGCTCATCCTTGAGGTGAACGCAGGCAACTACGCCACCTTCAAGGCCGTGCATCTGAACAAGGTGCCGGTGATCACCGCCGTGCACGGCTTTGTGCTGGGCGGGGGCATCGGTATCTGTGGCGCATCCGACATTGTGATCGCGGCTGAAGACGCCACCTTCGGCTTGCCCGAAGTGGACCGCGGCGCCATGGGGGGGGCCGCCCATCTGCAGCGCATGTTCGGCGTGCAGAAAACCCGCTACCTGTTCTTCACGGGTGAGATGGTGGCTGCGGCCGAGGCCCTGCGCCTGGGGGCCATCGAGCGTGTGGTTCCCCGCGAGCAGCTGCGCGACACCGCCATGGACATCGCCAACCGGATTGCCGCCAAGAGCCCCGCCATGATCCGCATCGCCAAGGAGGCGCTGACCGGCATCGAGGACGGCAATCTCGAAGACAAGTACCGCTGGGAGCAGGGCTTCACCCTGCAAGCCTATATGAGCCCCGACTCCGCCGAGACGCGCAGCGCCTTCGTGGAAAAGCGCGACGCCAAGTTCTGAGCACCGATAGCGCGAAGAGGAGACAACCATGGATTTGACATACACCCCAGCGCAGAAGGCCTTCCGTGCCCAGGTACGTGAATGGCTCAGGGACAACGTGCCCAGGCAGCGTCTGCAAAGCTATGACACCCGCGAGGGCTTCGAGCAGCACCGCCAGTGGGAAGCCAGGCTGGCAAGCGCGGGCTACAGCGCCGTGACCTGGCCCAAGGATCTGGGCGGCAGCGGCTGCGACCTGACAGAGTGGCTGATCTTCGAGGAAGAGTACTGGGCGGTCGATGCGCCAGCCCGCGTGAACCAGAACGGCATCCTGCTGCTGGGCTCCACGCTGATGGAGTTCGGCACACCCGAGCAGAAGGCCCGCTTTCTGCCCCGCATGGCGCGCTGCGATGACATGTGGGCCCAGGGCTGGTCCGAACCCAATGCCGGCTCCGACATGGCGGCCATCAGCAGTCGTGCCATCCGCAAGGGCGACAAGTTCATACTGAACGGCCAGAAAATCTGGTCCACCCGCGCCATCTTTGCCGACTGGGTGTTCGGCCTGTTTCGCAGCGACCCTGCATCGAGCCGCCACCATGGACTGAGCTACATCCTGGTGCCCTTGAACACGCCCGGCATCACCGTGCGTCCGATCCGCGCCATCAACGGCCGTGAACATTTCGCTGAAATCTTCTTCGACGATGTCGAGGTACCTGCGGAGAACCTGCTGGGTGCAGAAGGCAAGGGCTGGCATGTGGCGATGGCCACCGCGGGCTTCGAGCGCGGCCTGCTGCTGCGCTCTCCCGCCCGCTATCAGCGCAGTGCGCAGAAGCTGGTGGATCTGTATCTGCGCAACCAGGTCGATGCCGACCGCGATCACTCCATTCGCGACGCTGTTCTGCGTGCCTGGCAGGGGGCGGAGGCGTACACGCTGTCCTCCTATCACACGGTGGGTCGCCTGCACAAGGGCGCGCAGATCGGGGCCGAGGCCAGCACCAACAAGATCGTCTGGTCCGAGCTGGACATCATGATTCACGAGACCGCGATGCGCATTCTGGGCGCGCGGGCCGAGCTCATCGATGACGCCGAGGCCAACGAATGGCTGGAAGGCTTCCTGTTCTCGCAGGCCGGCCCAATCTATGCGGGCAGCAACGAGATCCAGCGCAACATCATCGCCCAGCGCATGCTGGGCCTGCCCAAATCCTGACCGGCAGGGAGACAATCATGGACTTCACCTTTACCGAAGATCAGATCGCATTCCGCGACTCGATCAGCCGCTTTCTGATGACCGAAGCGGCTCCCGAGCTGTTGCGCGACATCTGGGAAACTCCGAGTGGCCGCAGCCCCGAGCTGTGGGCCAGGATTGCCGAGCAGGGCCTGATGGGCCTGTCGGCACCCGAAGCCGATGGCGGCATGGGTCTGGCCGATGTGGACTGGGCGCTGCTGTTGCAGGAGGTGGGCTATTACGCCTTGCCCGATTCCCTGAGCGACACCGCCTATGTGGCCGTGGGCATGCTGAGCGCCTTGGATGATGGGCATGAAAGCCGTGTCTGGCTCTCCAAGATCGCTGCGGGCAGCTGCCGCGTGGCCGTGGGGCATCCCGTCAACCCCCATGTGGCGGATGCCGCGCTGGCCGATGTGCTGCTGCTGCCGCACGCCACGGCCACCGGCCTGGAGCTGCATCTGCTCAAGCCCGAGCAGTGCGAGATCACGGCGCTGAGCAGCATCGACTCTTCGCGCCGCCTGTCGCAGGTACGCTGGACGCCATCCGATATCACCCGCCTGCTCGACGGCACTCAGGGCCAGAAGGTCTGGGACACTGCAGGCGAGCGCGGCGCGCTCGCGGCCGCTGCCCAGATGCTGGGCCTGGCCCAGCGCATGCTGGACCTGTCCGTGGACTACGTGGCACAGCGCAAGCAGTTCGACAAGGTCATCGGCAGCTTCCAGGCGGTGCAGCATCACCTGTCCGACATCGTCACCAAGATCGAGTTTGCCAAACCCGTGCTCTACCGCGCCTTCTATGCGCTGCAGCATGGCGAACCCGATCTGGCCGTGCGTATCTCGCACGCCAAGCTCCAGTGCAGCGAAGCGAGCTGGTTTGCCGCACGCAACAGCCTGCAGGTGCATGGCGCCATGGGCTACACCTGGGAAGTCGATCTGCAGATGTTCATGAAGCGTGCCTGGGTACTGGATGCCGCCTGGGGTGACAAGGCATTCCACGCGGCGCGCCTCACCCAGGGCCTGCTGCGCAGTCCCAATGCTCCCGTGGGGCCCGGCGCGACCTTTGATCGGGAAGTCGATTCATGCGGCTCCTGCTCTGCGCAAGATGCCATCAGAAACATGGATGAGGAGGTGGCTGCATGAGCGCCCAGGCCTATATCGTTGACGCACTGCGCTCGCCCACCGGCAAGCGCAAGGGTTCTCTTGCCGCTGTGCACGGTGCCGATCTCGGCGCCCATGTGATCAAGGCACTGGTCGAGCGCAACGACATTCCCGCAGCCGATTACGACGATGTGATCTTTGGCTGCGTGGACACCATCGGCGCCCTGGCCGGCGACATCGCCCGCACTTCCTGGCTGGCGGCCGGCATGCCGCTGAATGTGCCCGGCACCACGATCGACCGCCAGTGCGGCTCGTCCCAGCAGGCCATTCACTTTGCGGCCCAGGCCGTGATGAGCGGCACGCAGGATGTGGTGCTGGCCGGAGGCGTGCAGACCATGAGCGCGATTCCGATCTCGTCGGCCATGCTGGCCGGTCAGCCTCTGGGCTTTAGCACGCCGTTTGCCGAGAGCAAGGGCTGGCAGGCCCGCTTCGGCAACGCGCCCGTCAACCAGTTCTATGCCGCCCAGCGCATTGCCGACCACTGGGGCCTGAGCCGCGGCGACATGGAAGTGTTTGCCAAGGAAAGCCATGACCGGGCCTTGAAGGCGATTGCCGAGGGGCGCTTCGACCGTGAAATCGTGCCATTCGGCGATTTCAGGATGGACGAAACGGCACGCCTTTCGACCCTGGAGAAGATGGCCACGCTGGAGCCGGTGGATCCCGACTATCCCTCCATCACTGCAGCCGTCTCAAGCTCCACCTGCGATGCGGCGGCTGCCGTGCTGGTGGTGTCCGAGGCTGCGCTCAAACGCTACCACCTCACGCCCCGCGCCCGCATTCACCACATGAGCGTGCGCGCCGATGATCCCATCTGGCATCTGACAGCGCCTATCCCTGCCACCGAATATGCGCTCAAGAAGGCGGGCATGACGATGTCCGACATCGACCTGGTCGAGATCAACGAGGCTTTCGCTTCCGTGGCCATGGCCTGGCTCAAGGAAACCGGCTACGACCACGCCAGGACCAATGTCAACGGCGGCGCGATTGCGCTGGGCCATCCGCTGGGGGCGTCGGGGGCCAAGCTCATGACCACGTTGCTGCACGAGCTGGAGCGCACCGGCGGTCGCTTCGGTCTGCAGACCATGTGCGAAGGTGGAGGTCAGGCCAACGTCACCATCATCGAACGTCTCTGACGGCTTGCATGCAGGCACGACAGTGCCTGCACTGCCCCGGAGTTCAGGTGTGAGCGGTTGCGCAAGTCGTCCAGAAAATCAACGGAGACAAGGACATGCAAGACGACGCGACAGATGAACCGCGCCGCAGGGCGGCGGTGGATACGGCGGCCTGCACCCGGAGCCTGGCACCGGCGGACGCCATCAGCGCTGCAGCGCAGCTGCGTCATGGAGACATCAGCCCGCTTGAAATGCTGGAGGCTGCGATTGCCTGCGTGGAGGCCTTGCCGCGCCTGAATGCCCTGGTCATCAAGGACTACGAGCAGGCACGCGAGCATGCCAGAAAGCTGTCGCAGCTGGGTCGAGAGGCGCGCAAGCAGGCAACGGATGCGGCCGCACTCTGGGGCCTGCCCTTTGTGCTCAAGGATCTGGGCATGAATATGGCCGGCAGCGTGACCAGCAACGGCTGCGCCTTCTTCAAGGATGCCGTGGCCGGGCAGGACTCCACGCTGGTGCAGCGCTACAAGGCGGCGGGGCTGAATATCTTCGGCAAGACGGCGTCGCCTGAATTTGGCATGACCACCACCACGGAGTCCAGGCTCTACGGTGCAACCCTCAATCCCTGGAATCCCGCCCACACGGCCGGCGGTTCATCGGGCGGCACGGCGGCTCTGGTGGCCGCAGGCATCGTGCCTGTGGGCCACGCCAGCGACGGTGGCGGCTCCATCCGCATCCCGGCAGCGCATTGCGGGCTGTTCGGTCTCAAGCCCAGCCGTGGTCGCGTGCCGGCAGGGCCCGCTGCACTCGACGGTGCCGTGGGTCTGGCCGCTCACCATGTCATCAGCCGCAGCGTGCGCGACAGCGCCCTGCTGCTGGACCTGACGGCAGGCCCGGAGCCGGGCTCGCGCGTGCGACCCGGCTCCGATGTGCAAGGCGGCTACCTGCAATCGCTGAATCTGCCCGAGCGCAGGCTGCGCATTGCCGTGTGGCGTAGCAATCACTTCGGCATGCCCGTGCATGCCGAATGCCTGGCCGCAGTGGATCAGGCCGCAAAGCTCTGTGCAGCCCTGGGCCATGAAATCGAGGAAGCCATGCCCGAGCTACCGGTGGCAGAAATCTTTGCCGGCATGGGGGCCGGCATGTCTGTCGGTCTGCTTGCGGCGGTCGAAGCCCGTGAAAAGCTGCTGGGTCGCACCGTGCGCGAGGACGAACTGGAGCCGCTGAACTGGGCCGCGCTGCAGGCGGCCCGCCGCTTGACGGCATTGGACCTGTTTCGTGCGCGTGCCGGCTTCGACAAGGCTGGCCAGCTCATCGATGCCTTCCTCACCCGGTACGACCTGATTCTGACGCCCACCACCGTGGTGCCCGCGCAGAAGCTCGGTGCGCTGCGGCTCGATCAGGCCTATGAAAGCTATGCCGCCGAGGCCATGAACTCCTCGGCCTTTACCTCGCTGTTCAACATCAGCGGCCATCCGGCGATGTCGGTGCCGCTGCACTGGACGGCAGACCACCTCCCGGTGGGTTCCCACTTTGTCGCCCCCTTTGGTGGCGAAGGCCGATTGCTGCGCCTGGCGGCGCAGCTGGAGCAAGCCCAGCCCTGGGCGCATCGCGTGCCGGACCTGTCCGCACTCGAAGCTTGAATCTCGAACAACAAAAGGATGGAGACCATGGAATCAGTGAATCAAGGTGTGGATCGTCGCGGCTTTATTCAGGGCGCAGGTGCCGTGGCCGCAGCTGCGACCATGCCGGCGATGGCCGCGCAGAAGAGAAATGAGGCAGTCGCGGTGGACGGCTATGCCTGGGCAGAGCAGATCCGCCGGGGCGATATCACGCCGCTGGAAGCGCTGGAGGCCGCGATTGCTCGCACCGAGGCCCTGCCCAAGCTCAACGCCGTGGTCATCAAGGACTACGAACTGGCACGTGATCAGGCCAGGCAGATGTCGGCGCTGGGCAGCGCCGCGCGTGCCGAAGCCACCGCCAGGGCACCCATGTGGGGCGTGCCCTTTTTGCTCAAGGACCTGAACCAGTATCTGAAGGGCACGGTCACCACCAATGGCTGCCGTTTCTTCAAGGGGGCGGTGGCGGAGTACGACAGCACTCTGGTAGCACGCTACAAGGCGGCCGGCCTCAATATCTTTGGCAAGACGGCATCGCCCGAGTTCGGCCAGACGCCCACGACAGAGTCCCTGCTCTACGGGCAGTCGCCCAATCCCTGGAATGCGGCCCACACCACGGGCGGCTCCTCGGGGGGCGCGGCGTCGGTGGTGGCCGCAGGCATTGTGCCCGTGGCCCACGCCAGCGACGGCGGTGGCTCCATCCGCATTCCCGCTTCGCACTGCGGCCTGTTCGGCCTCAAGCCCAGCCGTGGACGTCTGCCTGCCGGCCCGGCCAATATGGAAGGCTGGATGGGCCTGTCCATGAACCATGTCATCAGTCGCAGCGTGCGCGACAGCGCTCATCTGCTCGATCTGACGCAGGGGCGCGAGCCGGGCTCGCGCACCGTACCGCCGCGCGATGTGGAGGGCAGCTACCTGGAGGCCCTCAGGCAGGCGCCCAAAAAGCTCAGGATCGCCGTCTGGACTAAGAACTACTTTGACATTCCCGTGCATGCGGACTGTCAGGCGGCGGTGGACAAGGCCATCAAGGCCTGCCTGGCGCTGGGCCATGAAATCGTCGAGGACATGCCGGAGCTGCCCGTGGCAGAGGTGTTCTCGGGTCTGGGCGTGGTGACCTCGGTGGGCATGATGGCCAGCATCCGCGCTCGCGAAAAGCTGCTGGGTCGCGCCGTGCGCCAGGACGAACTCGAGCAGATGGACTGGCTGTACCTGGAAAAGGCCAGGTCCTATACCGCCGAGCAGATGCTGATGGCGCGCACCAACTTCGATACCGCCGGCCAGATTCTGGACCGCTTCTTTCTCAAGTACGACCTGATCCTGACTCCCGTGATGGCCGTGCCGCCACCGCTGCTGGGTGTGCTGACGCTGGACCAGCCCTATGACTCGTTTGCACGCGAGGCCGTCAAGGCATCGCCCTACACCGCACTTTTCAATATGACGGGCCAGCCCGCCATGTCCGTGCCCATGCACTGGACGGCGGACAAGCTGCCGATCGGCGCGCACTTTGCGGCGCCGTTCGGCCGCGAAGGTCGTCTGCTGGCGCTGGCAGCTCAGCTGGAGCAATCCGTGCCCTGGGCCCATCGTCAGCCCGATCTGTCGGTTTTCAAAGCGTGATTTCAAGAGCGCAGACAGGCTGCGGGCCTGCTCTGCACAGCAAGCAAAAGGGGAAACAAATGGGTATTTGCAACCAGAGAACCGTCGTCATCACCGGTGCAGGCGGTGGCCTGGGCCGCGCCTATGCGCTGGCCTTCGCGCAAGAAGGTGCAAATGTGGTGGTCAACGACATCCGCGCTGAAGCCGCCCAGGCCGTGGCCGAGGAAGTCAGGACTGCCGGCGGCAAGGCGCTGGCGAACAACGGTGACATCACCACTGTGGCCGGTGCGCAATCGATTCTGGAGGCCACGCTGGCCGCCTTTGGCGATGTGCAGGTCATCGTCAACAACGCCGGCGTGTTGCGCGACCGCATGTTTCTCAGCCTGTCCGAGGAGGACTGGGACATGGTCATGCGCGTGCATCTGCGCGGCCACTTCTGCATGGCCAAGGTCTTTGGCGGCTACTGGCGCGACCAGAAGAAGGCAGGCAAGCCCGTGGATGCCCGCATCATCAACACCAGCTCCGGCGCCGGTCTGCAAGGCTCCATAGGCCAGAGCAACTATGCCGCGGCCAAGGCCGGCATCGCCGGTCTGACCCTGGTGCAGGCCGCCGAGCTGGCGCGCTACGGTATCACCGCCAACTGCCTGGCGCCCGCCGCACGCACTTCCATGACCGAAGGCGCCATGCCCGATATGGTCAAGAAGCCCGAGTCCGGCTTCGACGTCTGGGACCCGATGAACGTGGCCTCCATCGTCGTCTGGCTGGGCAGCGCCCAGTCCGCCCATGTGACGGGCCGCTGCTTTGAAGCCAAGGGCGGCGAGCTGTCCGTGGCCGATGGCTGGTTCACTGGCAAGGTCAATGACAAGCAGGCGCGCTGGGAGCCTGCCGAGCTGTCTGGCGTCGTCGATCAGCTGATCGCCGGAGGCAAGGCACCTCAGAAAGTCTACGGGACCTAAGCCCGAGAAGCGGCCGGGCCGTGGTGCCCGGCCTTCCCATTCGATGAAGAACTCAGGACGCGAGCCATCATGGATTTAAGTCTGAACGAAGAACAAAAAATGATCGCCGAAAGCGCCGCGGTGTTTCTGCAGGAAAAAAGCAGCACGGCACGGGTGCGTAAGGTCTGCGAAACCGAGGGCGGCCTGGACCGCGCCCTGTGGCAGGAAGTGCTGGACATGGGCTGGTGCAGCGTGGCCCTGCCCGAAGCTGCGGGCGGCATGGGCCTGGGATGGCGCGAGCTGGTGCTGCTGCAGGAGCAGATGGGCTACCACCTGGCCTGCGTACCGTTCTTTGACGCCGTCGTTGCGGTGACGCCGTTGTGGCAGGCGCTGAGCCAGACCGAGCAGGGCCTGGGCGTGGTGGAGCGCCTGGCGGCCTCGGGCCGGATCTGCGTGCTGGGCATGACGGTGCGCGGCGAGCTGCCAGCTACGGCTGTCGCCAGGGTGGATGGCGATGCTCTGGTGCTCGATGGCCAGTGGCACCAGGTGGGCTCCGGCGCGCATGCCGATGTATTTCTGCTGCCAGCCACGCTGCCTTGCGGATCTCTGGGGCTGCTGGAGGTGAATGCCGGGGCCGAAGGCCTGAGCGTGCAGGCCCTGGCGACGATGGATGCCACGCGCAGCAGCGCCGATGTCTCGGCCGTGAATGTGAGGCTCACCGGCTCTGCCGTGCTGATGCATGGCGATGCACTCGAGCAACTGTGGGCGCAGACGCGCAATCTGGCCGCCATCGGCCTGGCGGCAGAGCAGGTCGGCGTGGCCGAGCGCGCGCTGGATCTGGCCGTGGGCTACACCAAGGAGCGCCAGCAGTTCGGCAAGGCCGTGGGCAGCTTTCAGGGCGTCAAGCACCGCGCAGCGCAGATGCTGGTGAAGGTGGAGACCGCGCGCTCTGCCGTCTATGCAGCAGCTTTCATAGCGGATACCGCTGGCCATACAAGCGATCTGAGCTATTTTGCTGCTCAATCCCGCACGGATGCTACGGAAGCAGCTCTCTTTTCTACAGGCGAAAGCATTCAGCTGCATGGCGGCGTGGGCTTTACCTGGGAGTTCGATCCGCATCTGTTCTTCCGGCGCGCGCAGGCATCGAGCCAGCGCCTGGGTACGGTGGAGCAGTGGCGCGAGCAGGTGGCGACGCGTTTGTTGGACGAAGCGACAGAAGATCAGATGGCGGAGGCAGCATGAAGATGCAGGAATCGGAAATCAACGAGGCCTTTCGCGCCGAGGTGCGGGAATGGATGGCGAAGCATCTGACAGGGCGCTTCGCCCCGCTCAAGCACGCCAGCGGCCTGGGCGCCGAAGGCTATGACGCGCAGCTGGCCAAGGAATGGGAGCAGGAACTGGCCAAGGGCGGCTGGACCGGTCTGGGCTGGGAGACACGCTATGGCGGCCGCAACGCCCCGCTGGCCCAGCAAGTCATCTTCCACGAGGAATATGTGCGCTGCGGCGGCCCGGGCCGTATCGGCCATATCGGCGAGACCCTGCTGGCCCCCACGCTGATGGCTTTCGGCACGCCCGAGCAGAAGCAGCGTTTCCTGCCCGGCATTCTGGCCGGCACCGACTATTGGGCTCAGGGCTACTCCGAGCCCGGCGCGGGCTCCGACCTGGCCGGCATCCGCACCAGGGCTTGCCGCGATGCGGACACGGGTGAATGGGTGATCCACGGCCAGAAGGTCTGGACCTCCTGGGCGCATGAATCCGAATGGGTGTTTGTGCTGGCCCGCACCGACGAGGCCTCAGGCAGCGCTGCCAGCGCGCGCCACGCAGGCATGGTGCTGCTGCTGGTGCCCCTCAGGCAGCCGGGCGTGGAAGTGCGCCCGATTCGCCAGATCACCGGCACCTCGGAGTTCAACGAAGTCTTCTTCGACGGCGCACGCACCGAGGGCGGTCTGCATCTGGGCCCCGTGGGCGACGGCTGGAAGGTCGCCATGTACCTGCTGGGCTGCGAGCGCGGTGCGTCAACGCTGGGTCAGCAGGCGCATTTCCGCCATGAGCTGGATCTGATCGTCGCGCTGGCCAGACGCAATGGCGCGGCCCAGGACCCGCTGTTGCGTCAGCGCCTGGCCAAGGCCGATATGGGGCTGCAGACCCTGCGCGCTCATGCGCTGCGGTCCAGCGCCGAGAACACGCCGTTTCGCGTGGCCTCGGTCTCCAAGTACGCCTGGTCCAACTGGCACCGCGATCTGGGCGAGCTGGCCATGGATGTGCTCGGCGAGCAGGGCGGGTTGGTGCTCAAGGACCCGGCCCTGGCCGCGCTGCAGCAGCTCTGGCTGGTCAGCCGCGCGGACACCATCTATGCCGGCACCAACGAGATTCAGATGAACCTCATGGCCGAGCGCGCACTGGGCATGCCGCGCTGATCGGGTGCATCGGGCATTTTTGCCCTTGCGCCAGAGGAGCCGGCAGATGCACTGCCCGGGCCGGACAGAGATGCTGCGAACACCGGGTTTTCCCGGCGGTTGGCCGCATCTTCTGTTTTGAAATGTCCTTGCAGCGACATTAGGGAATGACCTATCGTCCAAAGTGACGATGCTGCAGCGCAGCGGCGACCGGAAGATCAAGGCAACAACCTTCTGAATGCAAAATGATTAGCGCTCCCTCCTACGTTGCTGCCCACGGTCTGCTCAAAAACAAAACTGTGCTCGTTACCGCTGCTGCTGGCGCCGGTATTGGTTTTTCCGCTGCAAAACGTGCAGCAGAAGAGGGCTGCAAGGCCTTGTTCATCTCCGATGTGCATGAGCGCCGGCTGGCCGAAGCCGTGGAGCAGATCAAAAAGGATACGGGTTTGACCCAGGTCTTCGCCAGGCTCTGCGACGTGAGCCGGGAAGATCAGGTTCAGGCACTGATCGCCGAAGCCGACAGCGCCATGGGCGGCATCGATGTGCTGATCAATAACGCGGGTCTGGGCACCAGCTGCAAGGTCGTCGACATGAGCGACGACGAGTGGAGCAAGGTCATAGACATCACGCTGACCGGCACCTTCCGCATGACGCGCGCAGCGCTCAAGCTCATGCAGCCGCGCGGCAAGGGCGTGATCGTCAACAACGCCTCGGTGCTGGGCTGGCGCGCCCAGACCGAGCAGGCGCATTACGCGGCCGCCAAGGCCGGCGTGATGGCGTTCACACGCTGCTCGGCGCTGGAAGCGGCCGAATTCGGCATCCGTATCAACGCCGTGGCGCCATCCATCGCCATTCACGCCTTCCTCAAGAAGTCCGCCTCCGAGGAATTGCTGGCCAAGCTCTCCGAGAAGGAAGCCTTCGGCCGTGGTGCCGAGCCCTGGGAAGTGGCCAATGTGATGATCTTCCTGGCCAGCGATTACTCCTCGTACATGACGGGTGAAGTCGTGTCCGTGAGCTCGCAGAGGGCCTGAGCATGAACGCAGTCGCAGACAAGATGCTGTTTGACTCGGCGGCCTCGGTGCTGGCCTCGGTGGGCCGTCAGCTGGGCGAGACCGAATGGATGCAGATCAGCCAGGAGCGCATCAACCAGTTTGCCGATGCCACGGGCGACCACCAGTGGATTCATGTGGACCCCGAGCGGGCCGGCAGCGGCCCGTTCGGCGCCTGCGTGGCCCATGGCTATCTGACGCTGTCGCTGGCCAATCTGTTTCTGCCCCAGCTGGTCAGCTATCAGGGGCTGAAGATGGGCGTCAACTATGGCTGCGAGAAGGTGCGCTTTCCGGCCCCGGTGCTGGTCGGCAGCTGGGTGCGCGGCAGCGGCGAGGTGGTGGCGGCGACGCCGATCGGCGAAGACGGCGTACAGGTCACGATCCGCATCAGCGTACAGGTCAGGAATCAGGACAAACCCGGCTGCGTGGTCGAAACCATCAGCAGGCTGTTCTTTATCCGGGAAAATTGAGTGTGTGCAAGCGCCTGCTCCGGCAGACGGTTGCATTTTTTGTGAAGAGGCACGAGCCGCCGATAGAGTGGCCGGCCTCGATAGGGCAGCAAAAACTGCCCAGGGCGCGACGACAAGAAAGTTAGGAGACAAAGACATGAAAGACGCAGTCATCGTTTCGACGGCACGTACCCCCATTGGCAAGGCTTATCGTGGAGCCTTCAACGACACCGAGGCGCCGGTGCTGGGCGGACACGTGATTCGTGCGGCGCTCAACAAGGCGAACGTGGCCGGTGCCGATGTGGATGATGTCATCTTGGGCATTGCCGCGCAGCAGGGCACGCAGGGCTACAACCTCGGGCGCCTGTGCGGCTATACGGCCGGCCTGCCGGAATCCGTCGGGGGCATGGTGATCGATCGCATGTGCGCATCGGGCCTGATGAGCATTGCCACGGCAGCCAAGGGCATCGTGACCGGCGAGATGAATATCGCCGTGGCCGGTGGCCTGGAGTCCATCTCCCTGGTGCAGAACAAGTACAAGAACGCCTACCGTGCCCAGTCCAAGGCAGTGCTGGCCGCAGAGCCTACGGCTTACATCCAGATGATTGAGACGGCCGAGCTGGTCAGTCAGCGCTACGGCATCAGCCGCGAAGCCCAGGACGAGTACTCGCTGCGCAGCCAGCAGCGCGTGGCTGCGGCGCAGGGCAAGGGCCTGTTTGACGACGAAATCGTGCCGCTGACCACCGTCAAGCAGTTGTTTGACAAGGAAGGCAACGTCACCGGCAGCGAGGAAGTGACGCTGACCCGCGACGAGGGCAACCGTGCCGACACCACGCTGGAGAGTCTGGCCAAGCTCAAGCCCGTCTGGAAGAACGGCCAGTGGGTGCCCGAGGGCCGATTCATCACGGCCGGCAATGCCTCCCAGCTGTCCGACGGTGCCAGTGCCTGCGTACTCATGAGTGCCGACGAGGCCCGCAGTCGCGGCCTCGCGCCTCTGGGCACCTACCGCGGCGTGGCTGTGGCAGGCTGCCGCGCCGATGAAATGGGCATCGGCCCTGTTTATGCCATCCCCAAGCTGCTCAAGCAGCATGGCCTGACCATGGGCGATATCGGTCTGTGGGAAATCAACGAAGCGTTCGCCTGCCAGGTGATCTACAGCCGCGACCAGTTGGGCATTCCCGATGAGCGCCTGAACGTCAACGGCGGCGCGATCTCCATCGGCCACCCCTTCGGCATGTCGGGTGCCCGTCTGGTCGGTCATGCCCTGCTCGAAGGCCGCCGCCGCGGCGTGCGGTTTGTGGTGGTGAGCATGTGTATTGGCGGCGGCATGGGCGCTGCCGGCCTGTTTGAGCTGAACTGACCTGTCTGCAAGCAATCTTCAACCCAGGAGTTGAACATGATGGACAGCGCCTTCGCCAAGATGGGTTTCTCCACCTACACGCCAAGCTCCATTGCCTGCGTGATCAAGGATGTGCCCATATTCGACACCCCGGCTCCGGTGCGCGCACCGGCCGATATGCCATTCGTGAGTGCCGAGCAGTTCAGTGCGCTGATCAGCCAGCTCTATGAAGCGGCCATGGACCCGGAAGGCTGGAAGCCTTTTCTGGAGACCCTGCGTCTGCAGCTGGGCGGCAATTACGCCTCGCTGATCGTGCGCCCCGGCTCGGCTGACGATGTGGGCCTGATCGTCTCGGCTGCGGGCGATCGCCGCGATCTGATACCGAACTGCCCCAAGATCAGCATGAGCCCGTTTCGCAGCATGCCCACCGACCGTATCGTGACGGTGGGGGACGTGATGCCCGAGTCCGAGTGGCGCGCTTCGAGCTACTACAACGACTGGTGCAAGCAGCTGCAGGTCTTTCACGTGATGGCCGCCGACATCGTCACCAAGGACAGCTGCGTCTACGGACTGCGCGTCACGCGGCCCGAAGGGGCTCCGGCTTTCAACAAGCAGGAGCGTGCCTTCGGCTCCATGATGCTGCCGCATATCAAGCGCGCGCTGAATCTGCATCTCTCGGTGAACCAGGATCGACAGGTCATCTCGCTCTACAGCAAGGCCACGGCCCAGCTGATGGTGGGCGTGGTCATCCTCGATCAGAATGGCAATGTGCTGGAGTGCAATCCTGCCGCTGCCAGCATCCTGGACATGCAGGACGGCTTGAAGATCTCCGGCGGCATGCTGGAGGCCAACTACGCCAACGACAACCGCAAGCTGCAGCGCCTGATCAAGGACGCGCTGATGCATACCCAGGTCTCGCGTCTGTCGATGACCGAAGGCATGTCGGTCAGCCGCCAGTCGGGTCAGCTCAACTGGGGCGTGGTCGTGCAGAGCATCTCGCCCGACGAGTGGACCGAAGGCAAGCAGCGCCCCAGTGTCGCCGTCTTTGTACGCGACACAGGCGGCAAGGCCGACCCACCCGTGAAGCTGGCCCAGCAGCTGTTCCAGCTGACGCCGGCTGAGACCTCGCTGGCCATCCAGCTGGCCAACGGCCTGTCGCTGGAAGAGGCCGCCGAAGCGCTCAATATCCGCCGCAACACGGCGAGAGCCCATCTGCGCTCCATCTTCTCCAAGACGGGCGTGCGCCGGCAGACCGAGCTGGTGCGCATCTTCCTCAACAGCGTGGCCTGGCTGGGCAACAAGTAAGAACGGTCGACATCAACAGAAAGCGGGCTCGGGCCCGTTTTCTGTTGTTGCAGCAGTTGCCGCATGGCCTGCAGATGGAAATCGATCGCGGTGGATGGAAAGGCCTGCCTGCAAGCAGCGCGCAGGCTTCGGTGACGGCCTTTCCTGTCTTGTCTGTTATCTTCCGGCAAGCAACTATCAGCCGCGCGATGAAGTCAACCCCACCCCCTGCAAGACGCCTGGATGCCTATAGCCTGAGACTGTTTTCCGCAGTCGCAAGAACAGGCTCCATTGCGAGGGCGGCGGAACAGGAACACATCGCCTCATCGGCCCTGAGCCGGCGGATTGCCGATCTTGAACATTCTTTCGGAACCGCCCTGCTGATCCGCTCGCCTCGGGGCGTGACCCTGACCGATGCAGGCCGCATCGTTTTCGAGCGAGGCCTGCAGATCGACGATGAGCTGCAGGGCTTGATCCGGGAGGTACAGGAGCATGGCGAAGAGGTGAGGGGAACGGTTCGCCTCTACGCCAATATGTCGGCAGTCATCGGTTTTCTGCCCGAGAAGCTGTCCACGTTCAGGTCTCGCTTTCCGTATGTGCGGATATCGCTGCATGAGGCGGACACCCGCGAGGTCATCAGAGCCTGTCTCGATGATCGCGCCGATGTGGGCTTGGGTGTGGCTGTCAATGTTCCGACCGGGGTCGACTCCTGGTATTTCGCCTCCGATCCCCTGCATGTCGTCCTTCCAAGAGGGCATTGCCTCGAGGAGTCCGAGGCCATCGATTTCTCGAAGGTGCTGGAGTTTCCTCTCATCGGCGTGCACCAGGGGGGCGCGCTGGACAGGCTGCTACACGAGCGTGCGCAAGCCCTGCAGATGCGGTTCACGCCCGAGGTGTCCCTGAGCAGCTTCGATGCCGTGTGCCGGATGGTGGAGGCGGGCCTGGGCATTGCCGTGATTCCCCAAAGTGCCACGTCGGCCTATGCGGGAACGGCAGGTTTCGTATGCCGCCCCTTGGCAGAACCCTGGGCCATGCGCGAACTGCGCCTGTATGCCTTGCGGCGTCAGCCTCAGCTTCGGTCGACCCAGGCTTTGATGGACGTGCTTTCGGGGTAATTCCGGTCGCCGAGTTTTGCGCGATCCCCCGTGCTGTCTTAGCGCTACCCGCTGATCTGCCGTCGTTCGATGATGGCGCATGCAAACCCAACTCCATCCTGCAGCCCGCTTTTCGCCACGCATCCTCTACCTCAGCCAATGCCCGGCAACGGTGAAAAAAGCACTTGGCGGTCAGCCGGTTCGGCTGGCCGATGCGCTGCCTCTGCGCGACGATGTGTCCACGGACGAGATCACACCGATCGCGATTCTCACGCACTTCGACGACGAACTGGGGCGCTATCCCTATACGGGGTTCAAGACTCGGGGGGAGCTGCCCGTGGCAGTCGATGCCATGCGGGACAGCCGGATACAGGTCGTCGTGGCGGGAAGGCGCTATGGCAAGGGCTCTTCCCGCGAACATAGCCCGGCCGCCGAAAAGCTGGCGGGGGTACGCCTGGTGATCGCCGAGAGCTTCGAGCGCATCTACAGGCAGAACGCCGACAACATCGGACTCATCACTTCCACGGATTTCAGCCTGATTGCCAGGATTGAAGCCGGCGAAGCCATTGGCTGGCAAGAGCTGGTCGAGGGGCGGGATGCGCTTGCCGCCGCGATTCTCCGGGAGGGCGGTCTGCTGCCGTTCGGCCGTGCGCATCTGGGGCGGATCTCCGCTGCGCCTGAGATCGCCAGCAGGCCTCGCACCCTGTTCGAGAAGATCGTGGCCAGGCACGCACTGACCACGGGCGTGACGGTGGCCGATCCGGCGCCCGGCGATGGCGCCTTTGTGCGGGCCGACTGGCGTTTCATCCATGAGTACTACACCGGCATGGCGGCGCACATGCTTCATGCCGCGTTCGACCGGCCGCTTCATCTGAGTGACCCTGGCTCCATCCTCGTCTTCGAGGATCACACTTCCTATGTGGAGGAAAGCCCGACCCATGTCAGGGAGGGTCTGGTTCCCAAAGTCCATCGCATGGTGCGGGCGCAGCGCGACTTCGCCGGCGAGTACGGCCTGCTCACCCACCGGACGCTGACCGAACTGGAGGCCAGGGCCGACGACGGGCGCAACGTCGCCGGTATTTCACACGCCATGATGGCCGAGCGCTATGCCCTGCCCGGGCAACTGGTCGTGGGAACGGACTCCCACACTCCCCATAGCGGTGCTCTGGGCTGTGTCGCGTTCGGCATAGGCACCACCGATATGGCGAATGCCTTCGTCACGGGGGCAGTGCGCCTGACCGTCCCCGAGAGCCTGCGCATCATCCTCGAGGGCGAACTCTCGGCGAACGTGACGGCCAAGGATGTGGTGCTGCATCTTCTGGCGCAGCCCTATATCCGCGCGGGAGGGGGTGTCGGAAAAGTCTTTGAGTTCACGGGGGCTGCCATCGCGAGGATGAGCACCGACGAGCGTGCCACCCTCACCAATATGAGCGCCGAGCTGGGCGGTTTCACGGGGATTGTGGCGCCGGACGCCGAGACCGTGCGATTCCTGCTCGAGCGGCGCGCAATGCGTTTCGTGATCGAGGACTGGATGCACAGCGATCCCGGTGCGAGCTATGCACAGACCATCCGGATCGACTGTTCCGCAGTGCCGGTCATGGTTGCCTCGCCGGGTGATCCCGGCAATGGCCGACCTCTGGCAGCGATTGGGCAGAAAGTGCGGATCGACATTGCTTACGGAGGCTCCTGCACGGCCGGAAAGCGCGAGGACTTCGAGCGCTACCACGAGGTGCTGCAATGGGCTGCCGATCGAGGCTTGCGCGTGGCTGCCGGTGTCGATCTATTCCTGCAGTTCGGCACGACAGCGGTCCGGGATCATTGCCTGGCGGCCGGCTATCTCGAGGCATTCGAGCGGGTGGGAGCGCGGATTCTTCAACCTTCCTGCGGAGCATGCGGCAACTGCGGCCCTGGAGGCTCCATCCGGCCTGATCAGGTCACGGTCAGCGCCATCAATCGCAACTTTCCGGGCCGGGGAGGCCCGGGCAGCGTCTGGCTTGCAAGCCCCTCAACCGTCGCAGCCAGTGCAATCGCCGGAGAGCTGCTGTCTTTTGAAGAGCTCAGGCAGCGCCACTCGATCTGACACCAATCGATAGCCATAAAAAAGGAGACAACGATGACAACCATTCCAGGCAAGCGCAGGCTCGCTTTGCTGCTCACCATGGCCTGCGCCTCTTTCGGCGCAAGCGCTCAGCTGGCCGCGCCGGAAAAGCCCATCCGTATGGTGGTGCCGCTGACGGCCGGCTCCACGGTGGATGCCGTGGCACGTGCGCTGGGTCCCGGTCTGGGGTGGACAACCGGCCATCCCGTCGTTGTCGAGAATGTGGCGGGGGCGGGGGGCATTCCGGGTACGGCACAGGTCGTCAGGGCCGCCAAGGACGGCCTGACCCTGGGCATGATCTCTTCCAACCACGTCATCAACCCCGGGATCTACAAGACCATCCCTTATGACAGCATCAAGGACATCACACCGATTGCCGTGCTTGCCACCGTGCCGCTGGTGCTGGTCGTCAACCCCAAGCTGCCGGTCAGGAGCCTGCAGGAGTTGCGAGACTATGCCAAGGCCCATCCAGGAGCCCTGAACTATGGATCGGCAGGCAATGGCAGCACGCTGCACCTGGCCGGCGAGCTGCTGATCTCCGAAACCGGCATCAGCATGAAGCATGTGCCTTACCGTGGCACCGGCCCTCTGATCACGGATCTGATCGGAGGTCAGGTGCAGCTTGCCTTTGTCTCCGTCTCCCAGGTTGTGCCGCAGGTGAAGGCCGGGACGCTACGTGCACTCGCCGTGTCCACGACGGTCCGCTCGTCCGCTCTTGCCGAAGTTCCTACGATGGCAGAAGCCGGCGCCCCCGAATACAGCTTCGATGCCTGGATTGCCTTGATTGGGCCTGCGGGACTTGGCAAGCCACTGGTCAACCAGTATGCGGCCGCCGTGAAAACGGCAATGGGATCTGCGCAAGCGCAGGCCGCCATAGCCGGACAGGGGCTTCTGATGCTCGACAAGGGGCCGGATGAAGCGCCTGCATTTTTCCAGTCCGAATTGATCAAGCACCAGAAGCTGGTGAAGCAATCCGGTGCCACCCTGGACTGAGGCAGCATGCGAATCAACACTGCGGATCTGTGCGACAGCCTGGGAGATGCAGCCCAGGTTTGCACAAGCAACTGGCGCTCGTATGGCGGCAACCCCACGGTTTCTGGCCGCATCCAAACGCTGCGAACCCATGAGGATGCGGCCCTGATCCGGCAGACCTTGGCAACGCCAGGCCTTGGACGGGTACTGGTGGTGGACGCGGGCGCATCGCTTCGCGTCGCCGTGCTGGGCGACAACATGGCGCGCACCGGGCTGGCGAACGGCTGGGCCGGAGTGGTCATCGAGGGAGCGGTGCGCGATGTCCAGACTCTTGGCAGTTTGGACATGGGCATATTTGCGCTTGGCCAGACCCCGCTGCGCGCCGGTCGCACCGGATGGGGAGAACTTGGTGTGATCCTGAACATCGCCGGCATACGCATCCGTCCGGGTGCCACCATCACCGTGGACATGGATGGCGCCGTGGTTACCGAGGACTGAGCAGCGGCATGGTCGGCGAATGACAAGTCACTGCGCCGAGCGCCGCCGCTGCGCGAGGCCAGTCTGGTGGCGGTCATCGCTTGGCGGCCGGCAGGCGTCGAGATGCAAGCGCTGGAGCATTGCATCGATCGGTTGAATCCGCTGCTGGCTGCGGCCATTGTCAGCCAGCGATCTGAACGGCAGCAAACGCAGTTGGCTGACACGGGGGCAACTGGATATGATGTCCCGGCAGGCTGTTCGTCCGCTCCGAAACTGGCAAGCTGTGCTTGTCATGCCATCGCTATTCATTCTGGGCAGGAGGACGGTCACGCATCCAGCTTGCAGCGCCTGGACGAACTGTTGACGTCGCTCGCCAATGCCTGAAGATTCTTTCTCAACGCAGATCTTGAAAGTCTCACATGCCCAAGCAAATCTTCGTCAACCTGCCCGTCGCCGACCTGCCAAAGGCCAAGTCCTTCTATGAAGCAATCGGCGCTGTCAACAACCCGCAGTTCAGCGACGACACCGCCGCCTGCATGGTCGTCTCCGACAGCATCTACGTGATGCTGCTCACCCACCCGAAGTGGGCCACGTTCACCCGGAAGCCAATGGTGGACGCCCACGCAGCCAGCGAAGTCATGCTCTGCCTGAGCGCCGATGACCGTGCGGCTGTCGACGACATGGTTGCTGCCGCTTCCGCTCACGGCGGCAAGCCGGACGTGAATCCCCTGCAAGACCACGGCTTCATGTATGGGCGCAGCTTCGAGGACGTGGACGGCCATATCTGGGAAATCATGTTCATGGACATGAGCCAGATGCCTCAGGGCTAATGCAAGCTCGGCCATAGGCAACGCCTGCTCATGGACGTCTTCTGGCCTGCCTGCTCCGGCCGGGATCGCATATCGGGGCGTCCACTTCCTGGCATGTTCTTGGACTCACGCGATAGGCCAGGAGCTGTCGTCCGGTAAGTAGCTGTGAACGGCAGGTCTAGGCTGAGAGCAGCCTTTGAGTTTTTAACCCTCAACGGCCGCTGTTACTGGTAACGAACATTGAGCCGCTTGGGCTGCCCTCCTATGCTCAAAAGATAGACGGGGTTTGTATACCTGCCTTGGGGCAATCCATGCATGCAATCCATGCGCCACTTATAAGCTGTTCGGAATAGGTTGCGATGTGATGCGACAACCACTGCTCAGAGGCTCAATCATCTCCAGTAGCCGCTTGTAGCCGGTGCGATGCACCCGCCACTGACCAGAGACTTTGAGATAGCAATCTTCGTACAGCGCACTGCCGGTGAGTATGGTCTGCTCATCCAGATTGATGAATAGATCATTGAGGTACCAGATGCCTGTGGCTTTGTCGCCTTCGACCTTGATTTCCGGCGTATGTCCGCTATGCATGCCAAAGCGCCGGCTGGTGAAGGCATTGCGATAGAAGTTCATGGCCTCAACGATGCCATTGATCTCGTACCGATAGGTCGGGCTGTCGAAGCGGATATGGACATCATCGGCCAGGACGGTTCTCAGCAGTTCCAGATTGCAGGTGTCGATGCCGCGGAAGTAGCGCGCCTTGAGTTGTTTGATTTCTTCAATATCCAGAAGAGTCTGCATGCCGTTTCCCCCGGATTTTCAATGGGGCAGGTAGTGGCCGCCGCTGACGTCTAGCTGGGCACCGGTCACCACACGTGCATAGTCGCTGGCCAGGTAGAGCGCGGCAGAAGCGCAATCGGCATCGTCGGGAATCTCGTTGCGCAAGGGAATCTGCTGGGCAATCACATCGACCAGCGATTCCATGGCGACACCCTGGCGCTTGGCTTCCGCCTGGAAATAGCCTCTGACGGGTGCACCCCACATCCAGCCGTTGTAGGTGCTGTTGACGCGGATGCCGAAAGGTCCCAGGTCTTCCGCCAGATACTGCACAGCGGTCTTGAGCGCACCTTTGGATACTGCATAGCCCGCCTCCATCTGATTGGGGCGGCGCGTTGCCATGGTGTTGATCATCACAATGCTGCCGTCTTTTTGCCTTTTCATCTGCGGCACCACGGCCTGGGTCATGTTCATGGAGCCGTAGAGATTGACTTCCATGACCTTGCGCCAGTCGTCCATGGACGAGTTGCTCGAAGAGCCCCAGGTCCCGTGGGCATAGGCCGAGTTGATCAGCGCATCGATGCGGCCAAACTTGGCCACTGTCAGCTCTGCAAGGTGCCGGCATTGCTCGGGCTGGGCGATATCGGTGGCAACTTTGAGAATTTCGCACTTGTGCCCCGCTTCGCGAATGGCAATTTCGGTGTCGTCAAGCATGGACTGCGTGCGGGCGGCCAGCACCACGGCCTTGGCCTGATATTCAGCTGCGCGCAGGGCCAGCTTGATGCCCATGCCGGGGCCGATGCCAGAGATGATGATGACTTTGTCTTTCAGAAGCATATGGGTCTCCTTGGATTTTCTAGATTGGGTGTTCTTCAGAATGCAGCCTGGGTGCGGGTGAAGTGCAGCTCTTCCGCGCGTTGCTTGACGTCCTCGGCGACCTGGTCAAAGGCGAGCTTTACCCAGGCCCCATGCTCGCGCATGATGGTGTCGGCGTTCAGGCCCAGAAACTGGTCTGTCGTGTAGTAGGTGCAGCGGTTGGCGTCAATGGCTTCGATGTACTGATCGCGGCGCGCTGCGTCCTTGTTTTCGGGAACGGGACGTTGCTCCCAGGACAGCAGTTGCTCCGGCTCAAACGCAACCAGGTATTCATTGACCGGCCAGATCTCACCGGTCAGAGGGTGGCGGGTCTTCATCTCGACAAGATCGTAGAGCTGCAGGCTGCAGCGAATATCAGGGCAGAAGCGGTTCCAGAGGCGGTAGTTCTCCAGATCGGCCAGCACTTCCCAGACCACGCTGGCGGGTGCATTGATTTCTACCTTGATGGAAGTGACGAGGTTGGCTGCTTTGGTCATCTTGGAGCTCGCTTCAGTTGATCGGCTTGGAGGTGATCTGCAACTGCTCGCTCAGCGGTTCAACTGTTTCGAGCAATGTCTTGTAGCCCGTCTCGGCAATCCACCAGCGGCCATTGCGCTTGACATAGCGGTCTTCATAGATCGCACCGCCATGCATATGCGTTTTCTCTTCAAGGTTGATAAAGACGTAGTTCAGATACCAGAGCGCGGTGGCTTCATCGCTCTTGACTTCGATTTCGGGCGTATGGCCGTTATGCATGGCCAGCCGGGTCCTGGTAAAAGAGGTTTGGTAGAAGTCCAGTGCCTTGTCCAGGCCTTCCAGATGGAATTCATAGGCCGGACTTTTGAAGGCAAGCTTGATGTCTGGCGTCAACATGCCCTGCAGCAATTCCAGATTGCAGGTGTCGATGGCGCGAAAGTAGCGTGCCTTGAGCTGTTTGATCAGCTCGATGGCTTCCAGGTCCAACATGTGCTTTGTCTCCGGTGTTCGTGGGTCAGTCTCAGGCACTGACGTGATAGAGGCTGGTGAGAATGCAATCGAGGCTGCGGAAATCCATGATGGGTGTCACGGATTCGGACATGTATTTCTGCCGCTCGCGCAGCAGCTCTTCGTTCCCTTGTGTGTCATAGAAACCATGGGCACTACCAATGGCGATATCGGGGAATTGCTCCTCGACGATGGCATGGACTTCCGGGGCATCCTTGCTCAAGCGGCGCACGACCAGGTTTTGCCGGTATCCGAAGATGGACTGCAGCGGGTAGGCATTGCTGCCATGGCCTTCACGCCAGTGAACCATCCATTCTTCAAAGTCCATGCCCACCGGCTTTTTGAACAGCGCCACCTGGCACATGCCCGGTGTGCGCATGCCCAAAGCTACTTCGGTGCCAAAGCGGGCGATACGGGCTTTGCGTTCTTCGGGGTACGGCTCTGACTCGCAGACCAGGTAGGCATGCAGGCCTGCCGCCCGCTGCGCGATCAGCGCTTGCACCGGGCCCAGCATGGAGGCGCTGTCCAGCCACAGACTGATCAATCCATCGAGAGGATTCTGACTGAAGGTGATGCGCTGGCTTGCGGCCTTGTCCATGGCCTCGTCAACAACCATCACCCGAATCTTTGAAGCACCACAGGCTTGCAAAGAAGGCTGCAAGTCCATCAGGGACTGGCGCCAGTTGTCTGCCGAATGCTGCGCGGGGCGCCACAGGCTGAACATGATTTTTTCCATGACGCTGCTCTCAGTTGTGGGCTTGCAGGTGACGTGCGCGGTATTGCGCGTAATCGGCTTGCATTTGCTGGTCGCTCAGGCCAAAGGTCTCAAGGGTGTAGTCGTGACCTGCACGCTTTTCGCGGCCATTGCTGCTCAGCCATTGCTGGGCTTGTGCACGCGCTTTCTCGGTGAAAGGCAGGCCAGCGAACTGGTAGACCTTTGCCAGAACTTCCATGGGCTGGGCCACGGTGTCGGCAAAGTGAATGTCCAGAAAGCGTTTGGCATCTTCTTGCTCGCGCACCTGCATGGTGTGGTGAATGCCACGCGCCATGCGGCTGTTCCACTGCCGGCCTGCGGAGCGTGGGTCAGGCTGGTCGCTGTATATCTGCCACAGCGTATGCGCCATGCTGGCCATCGAAGGGATGGTCTGCGCGGGCTCGCGATGGGTCAGGATGACCTGGGCCTGCGGGAAGACAGACAGCAGAATCTCCAGCGTGTGCAAATGCTGCGGGGCCTTGAGCAACCAGCGCTGGCCCTGCACCTCGCCGCGCTGGCTTTTTTGCCACTGCAGAAACTGCAGCATCTTCTTGAGCTGCACATAGACGGGGCGCTGATCCTGCTGGTCCAGCCAGGCCGTGTAGCTTGGCACATCGGCATAGGCATCCATGGCGCAGAGAAAGGAATGCTCCATGAGCATGAATTCCTCATCGCACAGCGTGGCGCTCATGGGGTGGATGGACAGAATCTGGGGAATCGCCTCAATCGTTTGAGCGACCTCTGCCTTGGCCATGGCAATGCGGTTCGCGCAGTCCTGAGGGCCTTCACCGGTCAGCGGTGCGGGGTAGCGCGTTTCCCACCAGGCAGCAGAGTAAAAGCGCGGGTCTACGGCCAGTGTTCGCTGCAGCATGGTGGTGCCGGTGCGCGGCAGGCCCACGATGACCAGCGGATCGTTGATCTCGATCTGCGCAATCTCGGGGAAGCGCTGGAAATAGTCTTCCATGATCAGGCGGTTGACCAACTGACCCACGAGCCGTTCACGCATCATGGCAATACCGGTCGCAGACAGCTTCGCTTCGGTGTTCAGCGCCTGCGTCGGAACTTCCAGCGCTTGCCGGTAGTTGTCGCTGCCAAAATCTTTGAGGCCTGGGGCACGCTCACGTGCAGCATGCAGCAGTTCTTCGACGTGCAGAGTTTTGGGTGTCACAGGGGCATTCATACAGTCTCCAACAACTGGTCTATCGAGATCACTTTGGTGGTGGGGTGGCATTGCTCCTTGGCGCCAACCCAGCGCAGGCACATGGTTCCCTGGCGTAGACCGGCGGTCTGCAGCCAGTTGGCAATGCCGGGGTCTTTTTCACTGAGCACCAGAGTGACGCCGCCACTCTCGTCATACTGGGCCTGATGCTTGTTGATGCAGATCTGGTGGTAGCGGTAGTCCAGAGACTCCAGCCAGTAGTTATTGATTTGCAGATTCCAGAATGCGCATTCCGGCACCTTGTCCACATGGATCACCAGCGCCTGGTCTTCCTTGAGTTCCCAGTGCGAGTGGTAATAGAAGATATTGGGGTCGCCGCCCACGGACTGGCAGTAGGCTTGGTCGGCAGGGGGCAGCTGGTTGCTATGAGGAAGATAGCTTTGAGCCCAGTCTGCAAAAAGCTTGGCGGTGTTTTCGACAAAGGATGTCACGCGCTGCAGCGACTGCGCCAGCACCTGCGGGTCCAGCGGGCCGGGGGTGTCCGTGGTGCCAATGCGCTCGATGGCGAGCTTGGCGGGCACTTCGCGCTTGCGATCCATGAAGGTCTGACGCACCAGCAAAGACACCGAAGCCTCTTCCATGGGCAGCCAGTTACCGGGCTGCGGGTCGCGGCTGACGATGAGTTCGAAGTCGCCGTTCTCGTCAGTCTTGAGCTGTGTGGCGTCGATAAACCCGGTGACGACCATGCGGCCATCGGTTTCATAGCCGCCTTTTTGCGTGGCAATGCTCAGGTAGGGAACCGTGCCCCGGTTGCCATGAATGTGGTATTGCATGGAACCGTTGAGGCGCGAGTATTCGTAAATGTTGTCCGGGTTGTCAGCGCCAATCTTGGCGGTTTCGTGCGAGGTCTTGAAGAAGCTGGGAAAGGCCGGGTCAGAAAATTCCACATGCATCTCCAGCGCTATGCGCAGCAGCCGGGTCAGGTAACGATAGCCTTCGGCCCGCGTGGCGGGGTCGGCAGGGGTTTCGGGACGCAGAATCTGCTGGCCGCAGCGCTTGAGGTCGTCGCAGAACTGCGACCAGGTTTCGCCGCTGAGCAGCTGTTCATTGATGGTTCGGGTATCCATGATCTGGCTTTCTTGGTGTGCCATGCATTGCCAGGTGGTGGCAATGCGCGGTGGGTGAAAGACGAAAGAGCGGCATAAAGACTGGCAACGCCACAGTTCATCCAGCTGCCTCAGCCTTCTGCAGAGATGATTTCGCGGGCCACCAGCTCGGCAATGATCTGGTCCACCGCCTCGAGCGCAGTCATGTCCATGGTGGAGATATGAATGTCCGGAGACTGCGGCACTTCAAACGGAGAGTCGATGCCCGTAAAGTTTTTCAGCTCGCCACGGCGTACTTTTTTGTACAGTCCCTTGGGGTCGCGTTCTTCGGCCACAGCCAGCGGTGTGTCGATGAACACTTCAAGGAACTCGCCGTCTTTCACCAGCTTGCGCGCCATCTCACGCTCCGCCTGGAAGGGCGAGATAAAGGCGGTGATGGCGATCAGTCCCGCGTCCACAAAAAGCTTGCCGACTTCGGCGACGCGGCGAATGTTCTCCACGCGGTCCGCATCGGTAAAGCCCAGGTCTCGGTTGAGGCCGTGGCGCACGTTGTCGCCGTCAAGCAGATAGGTATGGCGGCCACGCGCATGCAAGCGGGTCTCCAGCAGATTGGCGATGGTGGATTTGCCTGCGCCCGACAGACCGGTAAACCATAGCAGTGCAGGTTTTTGATGCAGGCGTTCGGAACGCGCTTCCTGGTTCACATTCACATGCTGCATATGAATGTTCTGCGAGCGGCGCAGTGAAAAGTCGATCAGACCCGCGCCCACCGTGGCATTGCTCAGGCGGTCAATCAGAATGAAGCTGCCGGTTTCGCGATTGTCCTTGTAGGCATCAAAAGCGATAGGCTGGCTGCTCGACAGATTGCAGACGCCGATTTCATTGAGCGCCAGTTCCTTGGCGGCCAGATGCTCCAGCGTGTTGACATTGATCTTGTACTTGGGCGCCGCGAAGGTGACGGGAATCGTCTTGCCGCCAATCTTCATCAGATAGGGACGGCCGCCCAGCATGGGCTGCTCATGCATCCAGATCAGCGTGACCTGGAACTGGTCAGCTACATCGGAGGGGGCATCCGCCACTGCAATCACATCGCCACGGCTGCAGTCCACTTCATCCGTCAGGGTCAGTGTGATGGACTGACCGGCAACTGCCTGTTGCAGATCACCATCCTGGGTGACGATGCGCGCCACCTTGGTCACCCGCCCGCTTGGCAGGATTCGGACGGTATCGCCGGGGTGAATCTGGCCGCTGGCAATGCAGCCCGCAAAGCCGCGAAAATCGAGGTTGGGGCGATTGACCCATTGCACAGGCATGCGAAACGGCAGCTTTTGCTGGCGCGCTTCGTCAATTTCCACCGTCTCCAGATAGCCCATCAACGTTGTTCCACGGTACCAGGGCATGTGCTCGCTTTGTTCGGTGATGTTGTCACCGCGCAGGGCCGACATGGGGATGGCCGTGATGTCCTCCAGGCCGATCTTCTTGGCGAACTCGCGGTAGTCGGCCACGATGTCGTTGAAGACTTTTTCGGAGTAGCCCATCAAGTCCATCTTGTTGACGGCAAGCACAATTTTGCGGATGCCGATCAGCGAAGCCAGATAGCTGTGACGTTTGGACTGGGTCAGCACACCACGGCGCGCATCAATCATCACCACAGCCACATCGGCAGTGGACGCACCAGTGACCATATTGCGGGTGTACTGCTCATGGCCGGGGGTATCCGCCACGATGAACTTGCGCTGGTCGGTCGAGAAAAAGCGGTAGGCCACATCAATGGTGATGCCTTGCTCGCGCTCTGCGGCCAGACCGTCGACCAACAGTGCGAAATCCAGCTCGCCGCCCTGTGTTCCGACTTTTTTGGAGTCTGCAACCAGCGCTTCCATCTGGTCTTCGAACAGCATCTTCGATTCATACAGCAAGCGCCCAATCAGCGTGCTCTTGCCGTCATCCACGCTGCCGCAGGTGATAAAGCGCAGCAGGCTTTTCTGCTCGTGTGCCTTCAAGTATTTCTCTATATCTTCGGAAATGAGTGCAGATACATGTGACATCAGAAATACCCCTCTTGCTTCTTCTTTTCCATGGATGCGGCCGAGTCGTGGTCGATCATCCGGCCCTGTCGCTCCGAAGTGCGGGTCAGCAGCATTTCCTGAATGATCTTGGGCAAGCTGTTGGCGTCAGATTCGACGGCACCCGTCAGTGGGTAGCAACCCAGGGTGCGAAAGCGCACATTGCGCATCATGGGAACTTCGCCACTCTTGAGTGGCATCCGATCGTCATCGACCATCAGCAGCGTGCCATCGCGCTCCACCACAGGGCGAGGGGCCGAGAAGTACAACGGAACGATGGGAATGTTTTCCAGATAGATGTATTGCCAGATGTCCAGCTCGGTCCAGTTGGACAGCGGAAACACGCGGATCGACTCGCCCTTGTTCTTGCGGGTGTTGTACAGGTGCCAGAGTTCCGGGCGCTGGTTCTTGGGGTCCCAGCGATGCTGGTCCGAGCGAAAGGAAAAGATGCGTTCCTTGGCGCGAGACTTTTCTTCATCGCGGCGGGCGCCGCCAAAAGCGGCGTCAAAACCGTATTTGTCGAGCGCCTGCTTTAGGCCCTCGGTCTTCATGATGTCGGTATGGATCTGCGAGCCATGCTTGAACGGGCTGATACCCATCTCAAGGCCTTCGGGGTTGATATGAACCAGCAGATCCATGCCCAGCTTGGCCACCATCTGATCGCGAAAGCGATACATGTCCTGAAACTTCCAGGTTGTATCTACATGCAGCAAAGGAAAGGGTGGCTTGGCCGGATAAAAGGCTTTCATCGCCAGGTGCAGCATGACCGCACTGTCCTTGCCGATGGAGTAGAGCATGACGGGGTTTTCTGCCTCGGCAACAACCTCGCGCATGGCCTGAATGCTTTCGGCTTCCAGCCTTTGCAAATGAGTCAGCACCACAGATTTCTCCTTGGTTTTTTGTTTTGGGTGTTGCCAACTGTAGGAGTCCGTTAAATCAAATTTTTGAGCGAGTTGATGTTTTAGGAGCTGCTGCGTCATGCTCGCCATCGGGTCGAGCTTTGATGCTCCAGAGGTCTTTGCGGGTGCGAACTTCGGTGACTGCGATGCGTCTTGCATCGTCTTCAAAATGCTGCTGGCCAGTTCGTTTGACTGGCTGAGCATCTCGGTGGCTGCAGGCAGATGAAACAGGCGCAACCGATCATTGCTGTCGCTAGCCAGCGTTGAAAAAGTGGCGGCGCGCTGCCATTGCATGGCGGCAAGCAAGGCAAAAATCTTGCTCTCGCTGGAGCGCCTGAGCCGATCAAAAAAATCTTCCAGATGCGCAGCACACAGGCTGCCCTCATAGGGTTGCCAGTACACCTTGCCGCGGTTGTTGACTGCGCGCAGGATGCCGTGCCTCAGGCGTCCCGGGCAATTGTTGTGGGCACCGAAATCGTCGATCCAGACAATGTTGGCACTCTCTTTTCTGGCTTGCTCGCAAATATCCAGATAGGTGGTGGCGTACCAGCGTTGCACATTGCTGGATGCCTGCTTCATGCGTTTGAAGGGGCGCTCAGCGTTGAGATTCCAGCGCTGCAGGTATTGAGCGTTGGTACGCTCGGGAAGCTCAAGTTGCAGGCGCTGAAAGATAAGCTGCTGCATGGCTTCGAGCTGCCATAGCAAAAAAGGCAGTCCATGGTCAGCGGGCTGGGTGCTGACCAGTTGCACATAGATGTCCTGCTCTTGCATGGCTGACAAAGTGCGGCCTTCACCAGGTTTCCGGCCGCGCTCGCGCACCAGAACGGCGTTCCACCCACCGTCCTGCCAGGCTTTGTGGGCGGCAATGATGGTAGGGGTTGATAGACCTGTCGCGATGCCGATCTGCCTGAGCGTCTTGCCTTCAAGCCGTAGCTTCACGGCCTGAATTCGCAGCGGATTGATTTCCTGGACACTGAGTTTCTTTCCGACAGCCATGCGCATTCCTGTTAAACATTCAATCGCTGATTCGCGAGAATCCGGGCGCGTTTACTGTCGGGCTGTCCTGGAGTTGGCGCATAGGCCAAACGGACCACATGCATGACAACAGGAGATATTTGTGACTCAGAACCAGGGAGCACTGCTGGACGAAGTGGTGGCAATTACCCGGGAAGCCGGTGACTTGATCATGGACATCTACCGCAGCGACTTTGCAGTGAGCGGCAAGCAGGATGCATCGCCTGTCACCGAAGCTGACGAAAAAGCCGAGCGATTGATTCTTGAGCGGCTCAAGCGCCTGAAGCCTGAAATTCCAGTGGTTTCCGAGGAAGCTGCTGCAGCTGGCTATATCCCCGAGATGGGGCAGTGCTTCTGGTTGGTAGACCCGCTTGATGGCACCAAGGAGTTCATCAACCGAAACGGCGAATTCACCGTCAATATTGCGCTGATCGACGATGGAGCTCCCGTGATGGGCGTGGTGTTCGCGCCCGCTCTGGAGCGGATGTACGCCGGAGCCCAGGGACTGGGAGCATGGCTGGAGGTCAAAGGCAAGCGGCAGGCCATCGAATGCAGAGGGATTCCGGCAGACGGGCTGGATGTGGTAGCAAGTCGCTCGCATGGAGATGCTCCTGCACTCGATCAGTTTCTGGGCGGACGTTTGGTGCGCTCGCTCAAAAGTGCAGGCTCATCGCTCAAGATTTGTCTGGTTGCAGAAGGCGAAGCGGACCTGTATCCCCGCTTGGGCCGCACCATGGAGTGGGATATCGCTGCGGGCCATGCGGTTCTGGTCGCTGCAGGTGGCCAGATTCATGCACTCAATGGCGATGTTCTGAGCTACGGCAAGCGAGATTTGAGCAACCCTCATTTCTATGCCTGCGCGGCAGATTTCCGCTGATTTCAAGCGAGCACACTGCAATTGCCGCCTGCCGTGAATGCCCTGGCTGCGGGCATTCACTCTTTTCCTTTTCTTCTTGGCCATTGATGAACTTTGCCGTGACGCTAATTCGAGCCTGCCTGCTTTGCGGGCTGTTGATGAGTGCGGCTTGTGCCGACAAGGCTGCGTCTCGCCAACCCGTCAAAATCGTTGTTGGCTTCGAAGCTGGCGGTGCGATGGATACCTTGGCGCGTGCGTTAGCCACCCGGCTCTCAGTGCAATTGCAGCGTCCCGTCTATGTGGAAAACAGAGTGGGGGCCGGTGGAGCCATTGCTGCGAACTATGTCGCGCAATCCAGATCCGATGGAAATACGCTGCTCTTGGCGTCGCCTGCCGAAATTTTCATCAATCCAATTCACACCAGAAGCCGTGAGTCGGGCGAAGTCGCTGACATGGTGCCGGTCGCCAAAATTTCCTCTGCTCCGATTGTTCTTGTCACGCGAGGCAACTTTGCAATACATCAGCTGGGTGATATCGCAACTGCAGCTCAAAAACATGCCCATGGCCTGAGCTTCGCCTCCTCAGGAATTGGCAGTTTGCAGCATTTGGTGGGCCAGAGTTTGGGCAAAGCCATGGGGGTGGAGTTATTGCATGTTCCATACGGAGGAGCCGCTTCCGCAACGGCAAGCCTGATGAGCAATCAAGTGGACTTGCTCGTTGCGGGGCTTGCTCCCATTGCCCCCCATCTGCAAAGCCAAAAGTTGCACGCATTGGGCATTGCATCGGCTCACAGGTCGAAACGCTTCCCCGATGTCCCCACGTTTCAAGAGATGGGGCTCCAAGGCGTCAGCTTTGAATACTGGCAAGGGATCTTTCTTCCCAAGGGAACGTCATCCGAACTGGCTCTGCTTCTATCCGCCGAGATCAACAACGTGATCAAAGACACGGGCTTTGTGGATCAATTAGAGAATCTAGGCTTTGAAGTCGCATACAAGGATTGCAAGCAATTCAAGCCATTCTTGCAGGCTGAAGATCGGAGCTACCGTAGCTTCTTCAGCAAAAACGGTTTTCTATATTGACATCATGGATTCTGTTGCTCAAGTTCAACTAGATCATTTGATGTGGAAATCGTCGCACAGAACCTAATCTTGCTTAGTTTGAACAGCAGCATCAGGTCTGCAGCGCTTATTGATGTGCTGTGATAACGGACCTCCAGCAAACCATCGGGCTGGAACTGACACTAGTTGCCTCTTGCTTACCAAACCCCGGAGCTGGACACTGCTCGCATCGATGCTCGGATGACCGTTATGGAGCAGTGACCGGTAGTTCGAGGTGCAGCTACGAACAGCGGCAATCGCTGAACAGCAGACATCTGATGCTGATGCATGGATGGCAGCAACGGGTCGATCGCAGTCTCTCGCCAACGACCGCTAACCGGCATGCAAACTTGCGGCCACACTTCGTCTAGATTTCTCGGTGTCAAGTGACCGCTCCCGCCGAGAGCAGACGCTGGCTAGTGATCTTGCCAGCGACCGCAATGGGTCGTTCAGCGACAGTCGCAGATCGGCCAAGACCGGACGGTCGCGGCTGCGGCAGAATTTGCCGCATCCCTGACCACAGCGCTTACTCGATGTTCTTCTCCGCCAAACCCAAAAGCACCCCGGCCAAGCTGCTTCAACAGCATGAATACCTTGACCTTCTCGAAGGTGGGCTGGAGAGGCACCAGGCCTCAGACGCGCAGATAGCTGGGGCATTGGACCTGGCGCGCGAGGTCTGGAATCCGCTTCAGCTGGGCAATTGGAACGAGCTGCAGCCCGCCCCGTTTGCCTGGCGCAATCAGACGCGAGGCCACGTTCTTGTCCACGTTCCGACAGACTACCAAGACTGCTTCCTGATTGTGGCCCTCCGCCAGGGGACGGCGACTCCGGACGCCTACATCCTCTTCGATGTCGGTGCTGAGTACGTGCCGGCGAGCATTGCTTGTCCTGCTTGCGGGCTCAGCGGCCCGGCCTCGGCAGAGGACATACGCGTAGCGATGCCCCAACTACCAGGGAACGCTGAACCCTTCGCAGTGGTGGAGTTGAGGGGCGGAACCTATATGCAGGTGTACGCCGACAAACAAGGCTTCCATCTTGAGCATCAGCTGGTGACCACTGGCGCACACTACCGCTGCGCAGATGTCGTCAGCTCGGAGGTCGCGGCCAACATGTTGGTCTCCTATGCATTCGGGAAGTACGAATGGGCATATGACAGACGTTGGGAGCGTGTCATCTTGTAAAGACAATCGCTGCGAGCGGGTAGGAGCGGGTAGGAGCGGGTAGGAGCGGGCAGCCGCGGAACACCTCGGAACGACTGCTGCAGATTATCTGTAGTCGCTCAGCTCAGAGATGCCAATGACGGCCAACATCCTGGACGCACTTTCGAGTGCATTGGATCGACATCCTGCGTTCATTGGAGCTAGGTTGGCAGCGGCATCCGTGTGCTGTGCTCTGGCAGCTTCCATGGTGCACAGGCTGCGTCACTCTTTGCAGACTCCCTTTGCGACGTCCGCCTTGCCTGTTTGTCCGCATACATACGCAGATCAGCCTCCTTGAGCACGGTCTGTGTTGAGCTGATGGATGGATCGACCATCACAATGCCGAAGCTAGCGCCGGGATAGTCGAGGCTGCATTCAGGAAATTCATACTGCCCGATCAGCAGTGGGGCCAGGCGGCTGCGCATAGCCTCCAGGGTCTTGTCCTGATCTGCGAGGCTTGGCGGGGCAATCAGTCCAATGACGACGAACTCATCACCACCTAATCGTCCCAGCATGTCACTCTTACGCAAACCGGTACTCATGCGTCGACCGACTTCGACAAGGAATTGGTCGCCGACTTCATGACCATAGGTGTCATTGATCGCTTTGAACCCATCCAGATCGATGAAGGCCACCATAACCCATTGCTGCATTTGCTTCGCCTGAGCGAACAACTGGTCCAGTTGACCCAACACGTTGCGCCGGTTTGGCAGATTGGTTAGTGCATCATGATTGGCCGCGTACCACTCGTCCTGCCGTCGCTCCACCATTAGGCCAATCGCATGACCGCCAAGCAGAATGAAAAGCAGACCCACCGACGCTACCAGCCCAGCTAACCCGATGTGCTGCCTACGCATGAGTGGCAAGTGATCCAAAGTCGCTAGTGTGATCAGTTGATATTGGGTGTTGGAGAGCGGCTCATGCCGCAGCAGGTAGGGCTTGCCGTCAACGATCCACTGATCTGTGTTGGAGACTGCGCGCGCATTCAGAGGCTCGCCTGGACTTTCGCCATTTTCCGAGGAGGTGCTCCTTCCTTCAGCAACTGCGAAACCTGGCGGTAGAAGCGCTTGCGCGTTGCGGAGCATGAATGGCGCGGACGACGCTGTGGTCACGCGACCCTGGCGATCCAGGATAAGCGCAACGTGGCTCCCTGATAAGTAGGGAACAATATCTGGGGCATCGAACTTGACGGTGACGGAACCTAGAGGCTTATCGTCTTCGCTCTCAATACGGCTAGCCACGAAATAGGATGGCGTCTTGTTCAGGCGCGCGATACCGAACGAATGGCCATTGCCTTCACGCAATGCGTCGACGAGATAAGGCCGACCTGAATAGATCATTCCCACGATGCTGTCCGACTCAGCCCAGTTGCTGGCTGTGACCGTGTCGTCCGACATATTGTTCATGTAAATGCGGGCGTAGCGCAGATCGCTGGACAGCTCATTCATGAAGTCACCCACTTTGCGCACCAACGGGTCTTGCGTGAATTGAGCTGCGCGCTGTTGGCGTGTGAGCTGAACCAGACCTGGCGGATCCGTGCGATAGCGGGTGGCGAGCTGGATCACCAGCCCCTGACGTGCCACCATGTTGGCCACACTCACCATTTCGGTGAAAAGCCGATCCATGATGCGTGCGGTTGTCTTGGCTTCGTACTCAGCGCTGTCCGCCAGACGGTCCAACTCCGACGCCACAATTCTCTGTGACATCCACCACCCGAGACTGGCCACCAAGGCCAGCCAGGCGAGCGCGACCCCCAGAGTCACCATGCGCACGGTGGATCGCATGGACCGTCTGTGCTGAGCTTGCTGCGGTAATGCCTTGCTCACGTACACCCTCCAGGCCGTTGTGAGCAAATGGTAACAAGTACGCTCAAAGCGAAAAGTCAGGAAAAGTCATCAGGCCAGCTGAGCACACCCGCTTGATGACATCTACCTGCTTTTTATGCCGCTCCAGGACACGCAAGGATCGAGGCGGCGATCCCTGGTCGACCTCAGCCTATGCCCGCTTTCGACTGTGGATTCAATAGATTGCGACACATTGGGGTGCCGAAACGGGCTTGGCGAGGCTCAATTTTTTGAGCCCAACCAAGCCGCCGGTTCACAGCTCGATCGGATCTGTGGCTTATTTGGTGGTGTAGCCACCATTGATCAAAATCGTTTGGCCCGTAATCCACCAGCCGTCGCTGACGAGATGGCGAATGAACGGAACCACATCTTCGATATCGGTGAGCCCGGTCTTGCTGAAGCCGGACAACGCTGCGGCCGTCTTGTGATAGGCCACCGCATCTGCGCCTTCCGCAGGGTAGAAAAAAGGCGTGTCCATGGGACCGGGACCCACCGCCGTGACGGAGATGCCACGGGCCCCCAGCTCCTTGGCGGCAGCGCGGGTGTAATGTTCGACAGGCGCCTTGGCGCCGGCGTAGGAGGCGTAGAACGGTGTGAAGGCACCGAGCAAGGAGGTCACCAGCGTCACAACCTTGCCGTGGTCGTTGACATGGATGCCAGCCTCTTTGAGGAAGAAGAAGGCAGCTTTGCTGTTGACATCCGACATCTCGTCGAACTCGGCCTCGGAAATCTCCTGCATCGGTTTTTTCAGCACCTTGCCAACGGTGTTGATGGCGATATCCGGGCGGCCAAAGGCGGCAATGGTGTCCTCAAACAGCTTCTGTACCGCTGCTGCCTTGGTCAGATCGGCACGCACGGCAATGGCTTGGGCGCCCAGGGCCTTGACGGCAGTGACCGTGGCCAGGGCTTCTGCTTCACTGGCTGCGCTGTTGTAATGAATGGCGATGGCTTTGGCACCTTGTTGCGCCAAATCGCGCGCAATGAGGCCGCCCAGGTTCTTGCCCCCTCCCGCGATGAGAGCGACTTTGTCTTTGATGGCATGGCGATAGGTCATCGATTTTCTCCAAAGAACATGTGATGTGGAGGTTGAAGAATATCGATGCTCAAACTTCAATTGTTAATTTCAATTGTCAAGGTTTGACAAGTGGGACGTCATATAACGCTGCACCGCAGACATCTGCTGGTAAATCACGAACGGCCGCAAGGGGGCGTTTTCCGCCCTTTCAGTCGCCATAGGTGTAGAACGATGGCGCGCTAGTTATCGTCGCGATGGCGCGAGTTAGGCCGCCTCTACGGCGGGTCGCACCAACTTTGGCAGCTTACGTGCCAAGAGCTTGCCGTAAAGCCTCGGCGAGGGTCGCCGCTGCTCCGAAACCGCTCTCGAGGTTCACTTGCTTGCGGCATCGGCCGCAGGCAGACCGGCGGTCTCTTGCAGGCGTGCCGCCGACCGGCGCTGCCAGGGCCTGGCTCTGTTGCGACAAACACAGGCAGAATGGGGAGCGCGGAGGCCAGTGCACGGTGTTGTCTCGCAAGAGCGCACCCGCATGCCTGCATCGAAGAAATGTGACCGGCTCGCTCAAATACAGCAACGACATGAAACTATTTCGCAAGCCTGCTTTTGATCACAGCAACGTCGTTTCCCGTGCTCCCTATGCAATGCTTCTGGTAGGGGGGATCATTGCGCTTTCGATGACGGCCATCTGCACCTTTGTTCTCTATCAGAGTCGGCTGGATGCCATGTCGCATGCGATAGAGACATCACGCAATGTGGCGCTTCTTGCCGAAAACGACGTGGTGCGGAACTTCGAACTCTATGCGCTGTCGCTGCAGGCCGTGGTCGATGGGCTGAACGACTCCGAAGTCATGGCTGCGTCCCCGCATGTGCGCAACGCAGCCTTGTTCGACAAGGCCGCGACGGCTTCCTATCTGGGCTCCATCCTGGTGCTCGATGCGCAAGGGCGAGTGGTCCTGAATGCGGGCTCGGAAAATCCGCTGAGCGGGCATTACCTGGAGCATGATTTCTTCAAGGTGCATCAGGAAAGCCCCAACGTCGGTCTCTATGTGGGAGACCCTTATTCATCGACACTGCATGGCGGCTCGCTGAGCATTCCGCTGAGCCGCCGGATCTCCCATGCGGACGGCTCGTTCGCGGGCATTGTGCTGATCGATGTCCAGCTCGAGTATTTTCAGAAGCTGTTCTCCGCGCTTTCGCTGGGCAAGCATGGATCGCTGGCCCTGATCAGAAAGGATGGCGCCATGATGATGCGTCAGCCTTTCGATGCCAAGGTCATCGGGCGCAATATCCGCAATGCCAGCACCTTCAAGCAGTTCATGCTGGCGCCCGAAGGCAGCTTCTCGGACACCTCCTACCTGGATGGCGCGCAGCGCGCGTACTACTTCAAGAATCTTCCGAGCCTGCCATTCATCATCATGGTGGCGAAGGCGCATTCCGATATCTACGCAGTCTGGCGCCAGCGCGCCTTGCTGATTGCCTCCGTCATGGGAACGCTCACCATGGCTTTCATCGGTCTGTCCTTCGCGTTCGGAGTGCAGCTCAAGCGCCGCATGCGCGCAGAGTCCGAACTGGCGCTGCTGGCGCGTACCGATGGACTGACCGGCCTGAACAACCGCCGCAAGCTCGACGAGATCATCGAGCACGAGTGGCACAGGGCCAAAAGAAGTCACAGCGCCTTCTCGCTGCTGTTCGTGGATATCGACTGGTTCAAGGCCTACAACGACACCTACGGACATCAGGCCGGGGATATGGTTCTGGCGACTGTGGCCAGATGCATTGCCAACAATATCCGGCGCCCCGAGGACAGTGCGGCCCGCTATGGGGGTGAGGAATTCATCGTGGTGCTGCCGGACACGACCCTGGATGGAGGCGCGCTGATTGCCGAGAACATCCGGGAAGCAGTCTCCGAGCTTGCGATTGCGCACACCGGAAGCGAGTTCGGCTGCATCACGGTCAGCATCGGTTGTGCGGCCTGGGTGCCGGGCAAGGATCTGGATGTGCAGGAGGTGCTGCGTTCGGCCGACAAGGCGCTGTACGGCGCCAAGATGACCGGGCGCAACAAGGTCGTTCTATCCAGCTCGTCTGCGGCATAGCGCCGCAGCCGCTCTGGTGACTTGGAGCTTGGCCTGCATGGCAGCGTCCATCCCGGCAAAGCAAGTTGCTTGAATAATGATAGCTACTATCGCTTGATATACATGTATTTCAGTATGAAAAATATCTGAAATCTAGTTATATAAAGCGATGGCAGCTATATTTTATGTAGCTTCCACTCAGTGAATCGCTAGGTCGCCTCGCCGATTGCCCGATGGCTGCTCAGGCACAGGCCTTGCTCTCGCGCAGCGCCGCTATATCGGCCTGGGTATAGCCCAGGGACGCGAGCACGGCATCGGTGTCCTGGCCGATCCTGCTGCCCGGCGTGGGTCGACGCGCCGGGGTGCGCGAAAAGCGTGGCGCGGGTGCCGGCTGGCGCTGGCTGCTGCCTTCCACTTCCAGATCGACAAACAGCTGGCGCTGGGCGTTGTGCGGATGAGAAGGGGCTTCGGCCAGGCTTAGCACCGGGGCAAAGCAGACATCGCTGCCTTCGAGCTCTTCGCACCACTGTGCCTGGGTCTTGCCGCGCACAATCGCGGCCACGCGGGACTTGAGTTTGGGCCAGTCCGCGCTCTGGTACTGGCGCCTGGGGTCCACATCGGTCAGGCCCAGCTTCTGCAGCTGCAAGGCATAGAACTGCGGCTCGATCGCGCCGAGGGTGATGTATCTGCCATCGGCGCACTCGAAGGCCTCGTAGAAGGGAGAGGTGTTGAGAAAGTGGTTCTGCGCGGGGTCATCCTTCCAGTAGCCCATGGCGCCGCGCATCTGGTGCATCAGGCCGCTCATGGCCGCCACGCCGTCGATCATGGCAGCGTCCACCACCTGACCCCTGCCGGATTGGCGCGCCTCGTGCATGGCGCACATGAGGCCGAACAGCAGAAACATGGCGCCACCCGCCATATCGCCCACGATGGTGGGCGGCAGCACGGGGGCCTGGCCGGGGCGCATGGAGGTGGACATCACGCCCGTCAGCGCCACATAGTTGATGTCATGGCCTGCGGCCTGGGACAGGGGGCCGGTCTGGCCCCAGCCGGTGACGCGGCCAAAGACCAGGCGGGGGGCGCGGCGTGCGACTTCCTCGGGGCTGAAGCCCAGCCGCTCCATCACGCCGGGCCTGAAGCCTTCGATGAGCGCGTCGGCAGACTCGATCAGCTTCCAGGCGGCCGCGCGTCCGGGCTCGGACTTGAGGTCCAGCGCGATGGACTTCTTGCCCCGGTTCTGTGCCATGCGAGGGTAGCGGGATGCCGCCGCATGGTCGGCGCTGCGCTCGATGAGAATGAGCTCGGCCCCCATGTCGGCCAGCATCATGCCGGCAAAAGGGGCAGGGCCTATGCCTGCAAATTCGAGGACGCGCATTCCGGACAAGGGGCCTGCGTTCTGGCCCTGGGACGGTTTTTCTGTGCTCAAGTCGGTCTCCTGTGGTGTCTCTGACTTTTCTATCTTGTGGATCCCGCCGGTTTTGACCCCGTCCATTTGGAGTATGTCCGGGGCGCAGGCCGGGCCAACACTGGGCATTCCATATAAAAAGGAGTGCAAGACATGTTCAGGCTGGATGGGAAAGTGGCGCTGGTCAGTGGTGCCGGGCGCGGCATGGGGTTCGGCATCGCGCAGGCGCTGGCCGCGCAGGGCGCGCATGTGGTGGTGAATGACTTTCATCAGGAGCGTGCCCGGAATGCGGCAGGTCAGCTGCGTGAAGCGGGATGGAAGGCCTCGGCCCAGGCGGCGGACCTGACGGACCGAGCCGCCATCTTTGCCATGGTCGAGCGCATCCAGGCCGAGGTTGGTGCAGTCGATATCTTTGTGCACAACGCCGGCATTCCGGCCCAGGGCTGGGGCTACACGCCGTTTCTGCAGTCGCCCGAGTCCGAATGGAACGCCTGGCTGCAGCTCAATCTGCACGGACTGATGCATGCCTGTCAGGCACTGCTGCCCGCCATGCAGCAAAAGGGCTGGGGCCGCATCGTGGCCATCAACTCCGACGCGGCGCGCACGGCCACGGGCATGGGGCTGTGCGCCTACGGGGCTGCCAAGGCGGCGGCTATCGGCTTCATCCGCAATCTCTCGGGCGAGGTCGGCCCGCATGGCGTGACGGCCAACGCCTTGTCGCTGGGCACCATGAACAATTGGGAAGGCTCGGAGAAGATCGCCAGAAAAGGCACTTCCGTGGGCCGGGCCGGCTCGCCGCAGGATGTGGGGGCTGCCGTGAGCTATCTGGCATCGACCGAAGCGGAATGGGTCAACGGCCAGGTGCTGCCGGTCAACGGCGGTGGTCTCGTGGCCTGAGCCCGACAGCCTTGCCCGCAGCCTTCCGGTGGTACAAGCCGGAAGGCTTTTTTGTCACTCATGAGACCGCGCGCTGTGGCAGAGAAGGCGACAAGGCCTTCGGTGCGGGCATTCTGGCAGCGCAAACCGGCTTTCGCGCCCGGATGGGTAGGCCATGTGCCATCAGGGACAGTTGCGGGCGGTTTTTCTCATAGTCTGCCCCTAGTCTGAATCAGGTAGGTTGGGGAAAAAGCCGTATGGCAATCTGAAAAAGAACTCGATAACAACCTGGTGATGTGAGGAAAGCAGATGGAGGCATTGATCTTCGACCATGTCCGGACTCCCCGAGGCAAGGGCAAGCCGGATGGAGCACTGCATGAGGTGACGCCGGTCTGGCTTGCGGCGCAGCCGCTGCAGGCTTTGCGTGAGCGCAACCAGCTCGATACCTCGGCGGTGGACGATGTGGTCATGGGCTGTGTGGTGCCCGTGGGCGAGCAGGGCGGCAATGTGGGCCGCATGGCGGTGCTGCAGGCCGACTATGCGCAGAGCGTGGCCGGCGTGCAGCTTAACCGCTACTGCGGCTCGGGCCTGGAAGCCGTGAGCTTTGCTGCGGCCAAGGTCATGGCCGGTCAGGCCGATATGACCATCGGTGCCGGCGTGGAGATGATCTCCCGCGTGCCCATGGGCTCGGACGGTGGTGCCTGGGCGCAGGACCCGCAGCTGGCCAGCAAGACCTATTTCGTGATGCAGGGCATTTCGGCCGATCTGCTGGCATCGCTGCGCGGCCACAGCCGCCAGGATCTGGATGCGTACTCGGCCGAAAGCCATCGTCGTGCGGCACAGGCCTGGGCCGAAGGGCGTTTTGACAAGTCGGTCGTGCCCGTCAAGGATTTCCTGGGCCTAACGCTGCTGGAAAAAGACGAGACGATTCGTCCCGAAACCTCGGTCAAGTCGCTGGCCGCGCTCAAGCCCGCGTTTACCGAAATGGGCCAGAAATACGGCTACGACAGCGTGGCGCTGCAGCGCTATCCGCAGGTCGAGCAGATTCATCACCATCACCACGCGGGCAATAGCTCGGGCATTGTCGATGGGGCAGCGGCAGTGCTGATCGGCACGGCAGAAGCGGGTGCCAGGCAGGGCATGAAGCCCAGGGCCCGCATCCGCGCCTTTGCCAGCATAGGCTCCGAGCCGACCCTGATGCTCGACGGCCCGGCCCATGCCGCACGCAAGGCCTTGGCCAGGGCGCGCATGCAGGCTTCGGACATCGATCTGTGGGAGCTCAACGAGGCCTTTGCCACGGTGGTGCTGACCATGATGGAGGAACTGGACATTCCCCATGAGCGCATGAACGTCAACGGCGGAGCGATTGCAATGGGCCACCCGCTGGGAGCGACGGGTGCCATGATTCTGGGCACGGTGCTGGACGAACTGGAGCGCACCGGCAAGCGCACGGCACTGATCAGTCTGTGCGTGGCGGCGGGCATGGGCTCGGCCATGATCATCGAACGCGTGTGAGTGAGGAAGCAGAAATCATGACAACGGAAATCATTCGCTACGCCGTAGATGGGGACGGCATCGCCACGCTGACGCTGGATTACCCCGGCAAGACCATGAATGTGATCGACCAGGCCTTCATGGACAGCCTGGAGGCCTGTATTGCACGCATGCAAGGCGACGACCGGGTGCGCGGCGGCATCATCACCTCGGGCAAGGACAGCTTTGTCGCCGGGGCCGACCTGATGGGCATGGAGGCCAATATCGACGCCATGGCGGACATGCCCATAGAGGAGCTTTTCGCCTCCTGCGCATCGCTGTCCAGGCTGCTGCGCAAACTGGAGACCCTGGGCAAGCCGCTGGTGGCGGCCATCAACGGCATGGCACTGGGCGGCGGCTATGAAATCTGCCTGGCCTGTCACCACCGCATTGCAGCCGATGCCCCCACGGTCATGGTCGGCCTGCCCGAGGCGCAAGTGGGCTTGCTGCCTGGTGCCGGCGGCACCCAGCGCCTGCCGCGCATGATCGGCATTCTGGCTGCCATGCCTTTTCTGATGGAAGGCAAGCAGCTGCAGGCCGTGAAGGCCAGGGAGGCCGGACTGGTGGACGAGGTGGTGGCTCCCGAGCAGTTGCTCGGCGCTGCCAAGGCCTGGCTGCTGGCCAGTCCCACCGCGGTGCAGCCCTGGGATGTGAAAGGCTTTCGCATTCCCGGTGGCGGCCCGCTGGATGCGCGCGTGGCCCCGGCTTTCGTGGTGGGCAACACCTTGCTGCAGGCCAAGACCTTTCACAATATGCCGGCGCCGCTGTGCATCCAGAGCTGCATCTACGAAGGCTGCCAGCTGCCCATGGACAAGGGCCTGCGCATCGAGAGCAAGTACATGGCCACGTTGTCGCGCAGCCCCGTGGCGCGCGGCATGATTCGCACGCTCTTTGTCAACAAGAGCAAGGCCGAGAAAGGCATGCACCGTCCAGTGGGCCTGGAGCCCTTCCAATGCCGCAAGCTGGGTCTGATAGGCGCAGGCATGATGGGTGCGGGCATTGCGCTGGTGGCCGCCCAGCGCGGCATTCAGGTGGTGCTGATAGACCGGGATCAGGCGGCAGCGGACAAGGGCAAGCAGTACTCCGAGAAGGTGCTGGCCAAGCTGGTGGACAAGGGCCGCCAGAGCCGCGAGAAGGCCGATGCCATCCTCGCACGCATCATGCCCGGCACCGATTACGAGCTGCTGCGCGACGCCGATATGGTGGTCGAAGCCGTGTTCGAAGACCGCGCCATCAAGGCCGAAGTCACGAAGAAGCTGGACGCTGTGCTGCCGCCAACCTGTGTGCTGGCCAGCAATACCTCGGCCCTGCCCATCAGCCTGCTGGCGCAGGCAAGCGAGCGGCCCGATCGCTTTATCGGCCTGCATTTCTTCTCGCCGGCCGACAAGATGCCGTTGGTGGAAGTCATTCGCGGCAAGCAGACATCGGATGCCACGCTGGCGCAGGCACTGGACTTTGTGGCCCAGCTCAAGAAGACGCCTATTGTCGTCAACGACAAGCGCGGCTTTTTCACCAGCCGCTTCATCGGAGCGTTTGTGGATGACGCCATCGGCATGGTGGCCGAAGGCATTGCCCCGGCATTGATTGAGAACTGTGCCAGGCATGCGGGCATGCCCGTGGGGCCGCTGGCGATTACCGACGAGCTGTCGATTGACCTGTCCAAGCATGCGGGCGAAGCCCAGGCCAAGGAGTTCCCCGGGGAATACAAGCCGGGCCGTTCCGTGCCCGTGATCGGCAAGCTGTTCGAGCTGGGTCGCCTGGGCCGCAAGATGGGCAAGGGCTTCTATGACTACGACGACAGCGGCAAGCGCATCTGGCCGGGCCTGGCCGAGCATTACCCGCTGAAAGCCCTGCAGCCCAGCGCCCACGATCTCAAGCAGCGCATTCTCTATGTGCAGGCCGTCGAAGGAGCCCGTGCCATGGAGGAGGGTGTGCTGCTGGCGCCGGCCGATGGCGATATCGGCTCGATTCTCGGCGTGGGATTTCCGGCTTACACGGGCGGCCCTTTCTGCTTTATCGACGGCATAGGTCTGCCGCAGTTCGTGGCCGAGGCCGACCGTCTGGCCGATCTGTTTGGCGAGCAACTGCGCCCGCCTCAGCTGCTGCGCGATATGGCGGCCAGGGGGCAGACCTTCTACGGCAAAACTGCCAGGGCCTGACCAGAGCCCAAAGGGTGGGCGGGCGCGCTCACCCGTTATCGGCTCGGCACAGTCACTCATCCAATAACAATCAATGGAGACAGGCCATGGATGAAGTCTTTGATTACATCGTCATCGGCGCAGGCTCGGCCGGTGGCACTCTGGCGGCAAGACTGAGCGAGAACCGCGAGCACAAGGTGCTGCTGCTGGAAGGCGGCGCCAGCCACAAGGATCTGCTGGTGTCCATGCCCTCGGGCTGGGGCCAGATGATCAACAGCCCCAAGTATTCCTGGGGTCATGAGACAGAGCCCGAGCAGCACGCAGCCAATCGCCGCATCAGCCTGCCGCGCGGCAAGCGCCTGGGCGGATCTTCGTCCATCAACGGCATGATCTATGTGCGCGGCGACCGGGTGGATTACGACAGCTGGGCTGCCCAGGGGGCGGCGGGCTGGAGCTATGAGCAGTTGCTGCCCTACTTTGTGCGCACCGAGGACCAGCAGCGCAGCGAGGCAGAGTTCAGCCAGCCCTGGCATGGGCGGGGCGGGCCGCTGACCGCCAACAATCTGCACAACCCGCACCCGGTATCACTGGCCATGGTGCAGGCTGCGATTCAGGCGGGCCTGCCCGCCTGCCGGGATTTCAACAACGGCCATCCGCAAGGCGCGGGGCTGTTTCAGGTCAATCTCAAGAGTGGCCGGCGCTCGTCGGTGGCCAAAAATGCCATCGAGCCCGCCATGCAGCGGCGCAATCTGGATGTGCGCATGCAGCTGCTGGTCACTGGCATCGGTCTGGACGGGCTGCGTGCCAGCACGGTGCACTGGAAGGACAGGGCGGGCGCAAGCCACGCTGCCCGTGCCAGCAAGGAAGTGCTGCTGTGCGCCGGTGCCCTGCAGTCGCCCCAGTTGCTGATGCTTTCGGGCATCGGACCGGCAGCGCACCTGCAGGAGATGGGGATCGAGGTCAAGGTGGATCTGCCCGGAGTGGGCGCCAATCTGCAGGATCATGCGATTGTCCCCATGTCCTGGCGCATGAAGGCCGGCACGCCCAGCCTCAACCGCTCGCTGCGCGGCCTGGGTATTGGCGCTTCGCTGCTCCGGTACCTGCTGACCAGGCAGGGCGCCATGGCCATGCCGGCTTCGGAGTTTGCCGCCTGGTTCAGCAGCGATGCGAGCCTGCCCTACAACGACATCCAGATTCACGGCCTGCCCGTGACCGGCGATATCGAAGGCTATATGCAAAACGGCAAGAACTACCGCACGGAGGCCTTCCCCGGCATGACGATGGCGCCCTACCAGGTGCGACCTTACTCGCGCGGCCAGCTCCGGCTCAAGAGCCGCCATCCCGAGGAGCTGGCCAGCATTCGCATGAACTTTCTGCACGACGAGCGTGACCGCAAGGCGCTGCTCCACGGCGTGCGCATGGCGAGCACGATTGCCCGTCAGCCTGCACTGGCCGGGCTGATCGAAACGCAGACCCGACCGACGCCTGATCTGCAAAGCGATGACGAGCTGCTGGACTGGATCTCCATGTACCTGGGCTCTGGCCATCACGCCAGTGGCAGCTGCCGCATGGGCGATGCGGCCGACCCGCTGAGCGTGGTCACGCCCGACCTCAGGGTCAAGGGCGTGCAGGGTCTGCGCGTGATCGATGCCTCGGTCATGCCGCATCTGGTGTCGGGCAACACGAATGCGGCCTCGGTGGTGATCGGCGACAAGGGTGCCGACCTGGTGCTGGGCCTGATGCCGCCTGCCAACAGGATGTCGCATATGTCCGGCGCAGCGGCCGCTGCGCTGTCTGATGGCGCACGAGCCGCCGCCGTGGCCTGAGTTTTGGAAGAATGGGTGGAGACAGAAGATGAACTTCGATTTCAGTGACGACCAGAATGCCTTGCGCAACGAGATTCGCAAATTCCTGACCAGGGAATCGCCGCTGACGCAGGCGCGTGCCTTGCTTGAGGGCGAGGGCGAGCATGCCCAGAGCGTTTGGAGCGGCATGGCCCAGCTGGGGGTGACCAGCCTGATGCTGCCCGAGGACTGCGGCGGCATAGGCCTTGGAGCCATGGAGATGTGCGTGGTGGCCGAAGAAGTGGGCCGCCAGCTCAGCCCCGTGCCCCTGGCTTCGACCATGTATCTGGCGGTGCAGGCCGTCTTGCTATCCACACAGGAGCATTCTGTGCAGCGACAGCAATGGCTGCTGCCGGTTTCGGGCGGAAGCATCGGCTGCCTGGCAGCGCCTGCGGACGGGCAGGACCCTTCATCCGGTCTGCCCCTGTTTGACGGCAAGACCTTGAAGGGCGACTGCCCCCTGGTAGCCGACGGCATGGCTGCGCAATGGGGCGTGGCGCTGGCGCGCAACACGATAGGGGCGCAGGTGCTGGTGGCCTTCAGGTTTGACGGATCGGTGCGGCGTGAAAAGCTCAAGACGCTGGACCCCTCCAAGCCCTATGCCCGACTGAGTTTTGACCATACGGAGGCAGAGCCGCTGGACGGCAGCCGCAGCGCTGCCGAGGTCATGCGGCGAGTGCGCAATCGCGCGGCCGTGATGCTGGCCTTTGAGCAGCTGGGTGCGGCCGATGCCGCGCTGGAGATGGCCAGCAGCTATGCCCGGGAGCGCAAGGCCTTTGGCCGGCCCATTGGCTCCTATCAGGGTATCAAGCACAAGCTGGCCCATCTCTACACCAGCAACCAGCTGGCCCGTGCGCATTGCTACTACGGCGCCTGGGCCCTGACGGCGGACATGGCTGCGGCCGATGGCGCGCCCGAGCTGGCGGGCGCAGCTGCAGCGGCACGCGTGAGCAGCACCCAAGCACTGTCCGACGCTGCACAGGAAAACCTGCACACCCACGGCGGCATGGGCTATACGTGGGAGCTGGACTGCCATCTGTTCTATCGCCGCGCGCGTCAGCAGGCCGTGGAGCTGGGCAGTATCCATGCCTGGCGCGAGCAGGTCGCGGCCGAGTTGCAGCAGCGGCTTCTCGCAGCTGAACCCGAGGCGTCTGCAAAGAGCGCGAAGCAGGCCGACAGTCAGTCCATGGACTTCGAGGACACGCCCGAAGAGGCAGCATTCCGCGCCGAATGCCGGGCCTGGCTTCAGGCCAATGCCGAGCCCAAGGCCAGCGCCGACGACTATTTCGGCCGCGACATGACGGCCGCGCAGCGCCTGGAGGCGGCCCGGGTCTGGCAAGGCCGCAAGGCGGCTGCGGGCTTTGGCGCCATCACCTGGCCCAAGGTGCTCGGCGGTCGTGGCGGCACTCCCATGCAGGAGCTGATCTGGCGCCAGGAGGAGGGCCGAGTCAAAGTGCCCACGGGCATGTTCAATGTGAGCCTGGGCATGGTGCTGCCATCGGTGATGGCACATGCCAGTCCCGAAGTGCTGGGCCAGCATGTGGCCCCGGCGCTGAGCGGCACGAACCTCTGGTGCCAGCTGCTGAGCGAGCCAGGCGCGGGCTCCGACCTGGGCATGGTGCGCACACGTGCCGAGCGCGCGACCGATGGCCGCGAGGGCTGGATCATCAACGGCCAGAAGGTCTGGACTTCGCTTGCGCAGTTTGCCCAATGGGGCCTGGTGCTGACCCGTACCGATCCGCAAGCCAGCAAGTTCGAAGGGCTGAGCACCTTCTTTCTGGACATGCATTCGCCCGGCATTACCGTGCGCCCGATTCGTCAGGCCGGCGGCGAGTCCGAGTTCAACGAGGTCTTCTTCGAGGATGTGTTTGTGCCCGACTGCCAGCTGGTGGGGAAGCTGGGCGGTGGCTGGAAGGTCACGCTGACGGGATTGATGGCCGAGCGCCTGGCCATTGGCGGCGTGATGCCCGCCGAGCTGTGGCGCACCACGGCAGGTCTGCTGGTCGATCTTCGCTTTGAAGGCCGGCCCGCGCTGGAGGACGGCCGCCTGCGCGAGCGCTGGGCCGATCTCTATCTGAAAGAGCAGGCGCTGTGGCTGCTGCAATGCCGCGCACTGACGGCGCTGAGCAAGGGGCGCCAGCCCGGCCCGGAAATGAGCGGCGCCAAGAACGTGGCCGCTGCCGCGCTGCAGTCCTTCAGCTACTTCGCTATCGACTTGCTGGGTCAGCGCGGCGTGCTGGCGGCCAGCGAACTGGCGGCCAGCGGATTGGGTGAGCGCTTTGCGATGGTGGAGCGTCTGTGGTTTGGCTCTGCCGGCATGCGCATTGCGGGCGGTACCGACGAGGTGGTACTCAACAGCATTGGCGAGCGCGTGCTGGGGCTGGCCGCCGAGCCGCGCAGCGACAGGGATGTTCCCTTCTGCGAGCTGCTGGCCCGGTGATCCGGTGCGGCGCAGCACCATGCGCTGTGCCCTGGTGCCCAGCTCTTGCGGCGGGGAAGAAGCTTTCATTGACTCAACGTGGCGCAGATCACGTTCTTCAGGAGACAGGAAATGAGTGCATCTGCTGCGACCCGCGTGTCGCAAGCTGCTTCGGCCCATCGGCAACCGATTAGCAATGTGACGGGCTGGCGACGTCACTCTCTGCTGCTGGTACTGCTGCTCGTCTATGGCGTGAGCATGATCGACCGCCAGATCATGGGGGTGCTGATTCAGCCCATCAAGCAGGAGATGGGGGTTTCGGACAGCGCCATGGGTTTGCTCACGGGTCTGGCCTTTGCGCTGTTCTACAGCATTCTGGCCGTGCCCTTTGGCCGGTTTGCCGACCGTTGCAACCGGCGCAACCTGATTGCCTGGTGCTGCGCCGGCTGGAGCATGGCCACGGGGCTTTGCGGCATGGCGGTGGGCTTCTGGAGCCTGACGGCCGCCCGTGTGGGCGTGGCGGTGGGAGAGGCGGGCAGCACGGCGGCATCGACCACCATGATCGCCGATGTCTATCCGCCCGAGCAGCGCAGCCGCGCCATGAGCGTGTTCAGCCTGGGACCGCACCTGGGCTCACTGGTGGGGCTCGGCGTGGGCGCCTGGATTGCCCAGCACTACGGCTGGCGCTCGGCTTTCCTGTGGCTGGCCTTGCCTGGCGTGCTGGTGGCCCTGCTGCTGCGTCTGACCTGCCGTGAGCCTGTGCGGGGGGCTCAGGACGGGCGCCCCGCGGCACAGGCCGCCGCCGAAAAATTTGGCGATGTCATGGCTGCGCTGGCACGCAACAAGGCGTTTGTGGGTCTGGGTCTGGCCAGCATGCTGATGGCGTTCTCGGGCTATGCGATCGGCATGTGGAACACGGCGTTTCTGGTGCGATCGCACGGTCTGCAGCTCAAGGATGCGGGCGCCATCATGGGCTTCATCGGCGGGCCTGCAGCCATCGCTGGTGCTTTGCTCAGCGGCTGGCTGACGGATCTCATGGCCAGGCGCGACAAGCGCTGGCAGGTGGGCATGCCGATTCTGGGCACGCTGATCTCGGTGCCGCTGGGGCTGGCCTTCTATCTCAACACCTCGCCCCAGACCTGGCAGCTTGCGGGGCTGCAGATTCCCCATGCCGTGGCCTTCTATGGGCTGTTTGCCATCTTCTCCAGCTTCTGGGCGGCGCCGGTGTTTGCGGCACTGACCAATGTGATCGCAGCGCATCGCCTGGCGACCTCGCTGTCCATCTATAACCTGCTGCTGACGGCTGCTGGCGGCGGTCTGGGGCCCTTGGCGGTGGGCCTGCTAAGCGACGCCTTCACTGCCGGTTACGGGCAGGAGTCGCTGCGCTGGGCGCTGGTCTGCATGCTGGCGTTCTATCTGCTGGCGGTGGGAATCTATGTCTGGGTCATCAGGCACTACGCGGCGCAGTTGGCAGCAGGAAAGACGGCTTGAGCGGCATTGCAGGAAAGCGCCAGGCAGCGCTTGCCTGCTGCCAGCCGGCAGGCGCACGCCCTAGGGTTGGCGCTCTTGGCAGCATAGGCCGTTTGGTCCGAGCATTGGCGCGCCAGTGACCAAGGGTCTGTCCCCAGTTCAAGCGGACGATGAATGCCGCAGGCCAGCCGCCGAGCATGAGAGCGATGTCAGACACAGTGAATTCAGAACAACTCAAGGACAGACGGAGACAGGAAGATGAAGCGGACCTTCAATTTGGCAGATATTTTTGAGCTGGTGGTACAGGCCGTGCCCGACCGCACGGCCTTCGGTTGCGGCGACCAGAAGCTCAGCTTCAAGCAGCTCGACGAGCGAGCCAATCAGCTGGGCAATGCGCTGCGCGCGCGTGGCATCGGGCGGGGCGACAACGTCGGCATCCAGCTCTACAACTGCGCCGAGTATCTGGAGGCCTTTTTTGCCTGCAGCAAGATCGGCGCCGTACCGGTGAACGTGAACTACCGCTATGTGGCCGATGAGCTGCAGGGACTGTTCAACAGCCTGGATCTGCGAGCCCTGGTCTATGGCGCGGACTTCGATGCATCGGTGCTGGAAGTCATGCCCCGGGTGCCCACGCTGCGCCTGGCGCTGCGGGTTGGCACTGTGCGCGATGGCCTGCCCAGAAGCGTTCAGCCCTACGAGTCGGTGCTGGCCGAAGGCGCCCGGGAACTCACGGATGCCGAGCGCAGCGACGACGATATCTTCATGCTCTGTACCGGCGGCACCACGGGCTTGCCCAAGGGCGTGATGTGGCCGCACAAATCGCTGTTCATGGGAGCCCTGGGCGGTGGCGGCTATTACTTCCGAAGACCTCCCATCGAGACACCCGAGGAGCTGCTGCAGCTGGTGCCCAACGGCCCGGCACTGGCCTATCTGGCGGCCGCTCCGCTCATGCATGGCGCGGCCATGTGGGCCACCCTGATCAGCCTGTTTTCCGGGCACCCCGTCTATGTGAACGATCGCAAGAACTTTGATCCCGTGCATATGCTGGATCTGATCGAGCATCACCAGATCAATGTGATGGCCGTGGTGGGCGATGCCATGGCCCTGCCCATCATCCAGGCGCTGGAGAACAACCCCGGGCGCTGGCCTCTCAAGTCGCTGATGATTTTCGGCAACGGCGGTGCCGTGTTCTCGCGGCATCTGCAGGAGCGGCTGCTGCTGCAGGTGCCGCATCTGGTGCTCAACAACGGCATGGCCAGCTCCGAATCCGGCGTTCTGGGCGGGGGAGAGAAGACGCCCGAGGGCGAAGGTTTCATGCGCATCGCGCCGCGTCCCGATCTCAGCGTGATCTCCGAGGACCTGCGCATTCTGCGGCAGCCCGGAGAGGAAGGCATTCTTTCGCGCCGTGGCCACATGCCCCTGGGCTATTACGGCGATCCCAAGAAAACGGCCGAGACCTTTGTCATGGTCGAGGGCAGCCGCTGGGTGCTGACGGGAGACAGGGCCCGTATCGACACCACGGGTGAATATGTGGTGCTGGGCCGAGGCTCGCAATGCATCAACACCGGGGGGGAGAAGGTCTACCCAGAGGAGGTGGAGGAAACTGCGCGCCGCTACCCGCCGGTTCAGGATGTGATGGTCGTGGGCCTTCCGGACGAGCGCTGGGGCAGCAAGGTGGTGGCCGTGGTGCAGGTGCAACCGGGCCACGAATTCGATCTGCAGGAGTTCGAGAAAGTCTGTCGCAGCAATCTGTCGGGCTACAAGCTGCCGCGCGCCGTGTATCTGGCCACTGAAGTCAGGCGCAGCCCGGCAGGCAAGGCGGATTACCGCTGGGCCAAGGCCTATGCGGCCGAGCATGAGCCGCTGGCCACCGCGACGGCCTGAGCGAGAAGAAGGAGTATTTGCAGACGGTGAAGGAGTACCCTGTTCGTCGCGCCTGACGACGGGATTTAAAGGAGGCCCCGGCCTCCTTCTTTTTTCAGCGTGCCGCGGCGCAGATCCGACGCGCCGTCTTCTCGGACTTCAGTGCCACAAATGCCTTGGCCTGCGCGTCATAACGGTGTGCAATCACATACCGGCTGCAGCGATCCGAATAGCGCGCGCAGGTCTGCATGGCCACGCACAGATGGGAGCCGCTCCCCCAGACCTTGGCGGGCGGCCTGTCGTAAATGCCTTCATACAGCGTCTGCTCCTGCGCTCCCCCGTCATTCCATCTGGCCACGATTTCAGAAGAGAAATGGTCAAAGCCGGCGCTGCTGTAGCCCACCTCGTAATCAATCGTGCCCAGCCTGGTGATGGAAGTGCGGCCCGTGGCCTGCTTGTCCCAGGCGGCAGCCTCCTGCGCGCTGCAGGAGATGGCGAAACAGCTCAGCAGGAGCGATGCTTGAAGCAGGATGGAGAGCTTGCGCAGGTACATGGCGTGTAGGCCCGGAAGTTGACGCAGCCACTATATCGCCGGTCTCGGCCAGGCACCGCCCGGCGCGGCCGGCGACGGCTTTGAGATCCGGAATGCGAGATCGCCCGCGGATCGGATGTTCGCCAGGGCCGGCCATGGCCTTGCAGATAGCCCGGGATGCTGGCGGCTGCTCCGTTGCTCCGTTGCTCCGTTGCTTCAGGTATCTGGATGGCCTTGGACCCTGCGCACATAGTCACGCAGCGAAAGCAGGTAGCAGAGCACGGCCAGCAGACAGCAGCCGACCATGGCCACCAGGCCATAGCGCAGGGCTTCCTTGCCGTAGCTGGCCGTCAGACCGTCGCTGATCAGGCCCACGACCAGGGGCCCCAGTCCTCCGCCCACGGCAGAAGCGCAGAGCCCGAAGATCGCCATCGCCGTGGCCATGCGTGTCGAGGCCACCACATTGGTCAGTGCCGCATAGGTGGGCGGAACCCAGAAGCTCATCAGCACGCCGAACACCAGATAGGCGGGCATGGCCTGTGGCACTTTCAGGCCCCAAAGCGGCCAGATGCCTTCGGCAGGTGCCAGGTAGAAGTAGATGCCGAACGGGATGGAAAGCAGCACCCCCATGGCAGGCAGCCATAGCTGCCAGCGCGGATCGTGCCGGATCAGACGGTCGGTCAGCCATGCGCTGACCAGGGCCCCGGTGACGGCGGCGCTGGCGCCCAGAACTCCAAAGATGGCACCTGCTTCCTTGAGGCTCAGGCCATAGGAGCGCACGAGAAAAGAGGTGTTCCAGATGCCGATGGCCTGACCGGCGAAGGTCAGTATCACGCCGGCTGTGGCAATGCCGACAAAGGCACGGTTGCGACGCAGCGACTGCAGGACCTGCAGAAATCCTTCCTGGGCTCGGGATATGTTGCCATCCGCATGCGGCAAGGCCTTGCGCAGCGGCTCCATGCAGGTAAGACGCAGCAGCATGGCCACCACCATGCCGGGAATGGCCATCCAGATGAAGACATGGCGCCAGCCGTATTCCTGCGCAATCCAGGCGCCTGCGCCCAGGCCGAACAGCACGCCAAAATGCGCGCCCAGCATATAGATGCCCATGGCGCGGCTGCGCTGCTCTGGAGGGTAGGCATCGGCGATCATCGACACCGACGGCGCGCTGCCGCCCGCCTCGCCGATCGCCACCGCCACGCGGGCAGCGGCCAGCGTCCAGAAGCCCACTGCCAGCCCGCACAGGGCCGTGGCAATGCTCCAGGCCAGGCAGCACCAGGCAACCAGATTGCGCCGGTTGGAGCGGTCTGCATAGCGCCCGAACGGTATCGCCAGCACGCTGTAGAACAGCGCGAACGCGAGGCCGGTGAGCAGGCCCATGGCGCCGTCGGAGATATGGAACTCGGCCTGCACGGGCTGGATGAGAACGCCCATGATGTTGCGGTCGGCCATGGCCATTGTGTAGACGAAGAACAACACCAACAGCATGTAGTTGCGCTGCCTGTGGCTCAGGGAAGACGGCTGCTCGTGAGCCGGGGGCGCAGTTCCGGAAGCGGATACGGGGATATGCACGGAGGTCTCCTGTCGAATGAAAAGCGGGTGCGGGTCTCAGGCGCCGGACTGGCCTTGAGACCGTGGATGCCCTGGCGCGCTCAGCCGGGCGTCAGCTCGCTGCGCTTGAGCAGGCGGCCCGGCAATGCCTCGGTGGCCCTGCCGTCGCGGTAGGTGATCTGGCCGGACTTGATGGTGTAGCGATAGCCCTGCGCGCCTTGCAAAAAGCGTTTGCCGCCGGCGGGCAGGTCTCTGGCGATATGCGGCGGCTCAATCCTGAGCGCCTGCAGATCGATGAGGTTGAGGTCCGCCAGCTTGCCCGGTTGCAGCACTCCCCGGTCGGCAAAGCCGTAGAGCGAGGCCGGCCGCTGCGTGAGCAGATGAATGGCCTGCTCGATGCTGAACAGGCCGCGCTCGCGCACCCATTCGGTGAGCAGGAACGTCGTGGCGCTGCCGTCGCAGATGGTGCCCACATGGGCGCCTCCGTCGCCCAGGGCGGGTACGGTATGGGGATGGCCGAGCAGCTCGTGCAGAGCGCTGCAGTCATGGTCCAGATAGTTGGCCATGGGCAGATAGACCAGGGCCTGGCCTTCACGGCCCAGCATGAAGTCGTACATCCACTCCAGCGGTGGTAGGCCGGCGGTATCGGCCAGCGCCTGAACCGAATCGCCGGCCTGCGGCAGATAGTTGGGCTCGTCGCCGCACCAGGGGTACATGCCCGCGAGTTCTGGCCGAAATACTCCATGAACAGATGGGGATTGCGGTCCTTCTCGCTGAGGATGGCGCTGCGCGTGGCGGGCAGTGCCAGCGCCCTGAGGCGTTCTGCCGGCTCCAGCGGCGCCAGTGCCGCATAGCTGGGGCGGCACGAAAAGGGGTTCAGACTGCACTCGAACCCCATGAGCACGCCCACGGGGCGGTTCAGCACCTGGCCCATGATGCGCAGCCCGTCGGCGTTGGCTTTCTCGATCTGCTGCAGCAGTTCGCGGTGCAGCTGGGGGCGGTGCGGATACTGAAGCACGGTGAGGGTGGCGGCACGGCCCGTGCGCTGAGCGACGCGTGTGAGTATGCTGAACTCATCGCCGACGTGCTCGAAGTCCGAGATCATCTGGAACACGCTGTTCGGATAGTTCTTGAGCGCGACTCCCAGCGCCAGCAACTCCTCGCTCGCGGCCTGGTACATGGGGGTGAAGTCTCCCGACCTGGAGCGGTGGGCCATGGTGCGCGAGGTGGACAGGCCCACGGCGCCGGCGGCGAGGCCTTGCCGTATCAGTTCCTGCATGGCTTTGATGTCTTCGGCGCTGGCCTGCTCGCGCCGTATGGCACGCTCGCCCATGGCATGGACGCGTAGCGGCGCGTGAGGCAGCAGAGCCGCAATATCGATGTCGTAGCGCCGCGCTGCCAGGGCTTGCAGATATTCGGGAAAGCTCTCCCAGTTCCATGGCAGACCTTCATGCAGCGCGGTGTCGGGGATGTCCTCCACCCCCTCCATGAGCGCAATCAGCTGGTCCCTGTCTTCGGGCCGGCAGGGAGCAAAGCCCACGCCGCAGTTGCCCATCACCGCCGTGGTCACGCCCTGCTGCGAGCTGGGCCAAAGCCTCTCATCCCAGGTCGCCTGACCGTCGAAATGCGTGTGCACGTCCACAAAGCCCGGTGTCACCAGCAATCCTTCGGCATCGATCTGCTGCGCGGCGTCGCCCAGCTGCTGGCCGATGGCGGCGATGCGCCCGTTGCGCACTCCGAGGTCCGCGCGGTAAATCGGGGCCCCGGTGCCGTCCACGATGCGGCCGTTGCGGATCAGCAAGTCGAATTGCTGCATAGGTCGGTCTCCTTGAGGTTCTGGTGCGCGGCCGAGCCCGCAGCAGCATTCCATTAAGAGGCAATCCGCACGCAACGCCTATCAGGGTTAGGGAATCGTCCGTTGGGACGATGTGAGTGCGGCAGCTCATGCATCACGATGCTCAGGGCGGTGCTGCAGCCGGCGGCATATCGCCGCACCGCGACGTGCGAGACGGGTCGAAAGACTGCCGCCGCGCCTGGCGTGCTGCGCACAGGGTGCGAGCAGCGGCCAGAGCTTCTGCGTGATGCCAAAAACCAAGAAAACAATGACCCAACCAAATCATCAGAACCCATCGAGAGGGTACGTGCTGGCGCTGCTGACGGCCTTGTCCGGGCTGACCTTCATGGACCGGCAGATCCTGGCCGTGTTGCTGCAGCCCATCAAGCAGGAGTTCGGCTTCTCGGACCTGCAGATCGGCCTGATCACCGGACTCGGTTTTGCGCTGACCTTTGCTGCGCTGGGCATACCTCTGGGGCGGCTGGCGGACCGCCATGAACGGCGCAGCCTGATTGCCTGGTGCCGGGGCATCGGCGGCGCGGTGGCGGCGCTGGGCGCGCTGGCCACCGGCTCGGGCGGACTGACGGCATCGCGCGCCGGCTCTGCCCTGGGAGATGCCGGTGGCGGCGCGGCCTCCATGTCCATCCTGGCCGATCTCTACAAACCCCATGAGCGCTCGCGTGCCATGAGTGTCTTCGGCGTCGGCAATGCGATGGGTGCCCTGCTGGCCCTGCTGCTGGGGCCGCTGTTTGCCGAGCTGTGGGGCTGGCGTGTGACCATGGTCATCATCGGCGTGGCCATCATGCTCCTGTCCCTGGTGCTGCGCCTGAGTGTGCGCGAACCCGTTCGTACCGTCGGGCAGGCGGGTGCGGCTCCACAGGAAGGCCGGCAGCAGTCCCGCTCTGCGGTCGCCCTGATATGGCAGGAGCCCGTGACCCGCTATCTGATTCTGGGCGCAGCCTGCGTGCTGATCGCGGGAATCTCGATCGGCGCCTGGAATGTGGCCTTGCTGGCGCGTCGCTTCGATCTCAGCCTCAAGCAGGCGGGCTCGATTTCCGCAGGGGCTGCTGTTCTCTCGGTCTCTGGCAGTCTGTTCTCGGGCTGGTTGACGGACCGGCTGGCGCGTAGCGACGTGCGCTGGCAGATACGCATTCCCGTGATCGGCACCGCTTTAGCCATGGTGCTGGGTTTCGGCTATCTGCTGGTGGGCTCGGATCAATTCATGTTGTCCATGGCCTGCATGCTGGTCTATTCCTTCTTCACGGCCTGGTGGGCTCCGGCCACCTATGCGGCCCTGAGCCTGGTCGTTGCCGCCGAGCGGCGCGCCACGGCCAGCGCCATGGTGCTGATGGCCGGGGCCTTGCTGGGCAACGGCGTGGGACCCATCGTGGCCGGCTGGCTCAGCGATGTGCTCAACAGCGTCGCACCCGGCGAAGGCCTTCGCTATGCCATGGCGATCATGATGTGCACGCTGGTGCCGGCGGTGTGGGCGTTCTACCGGGCCCTCCAGCATTACCCGGGGGCTTACCGCAGGGCCCACGCACCCGTGGCCGTCGCCGCATGAAGATGCAGGTGGACAGAGAGCAGGGCGGCGCTGCCGTCTGGAAGATGATCTATCTGGCGCGGCGCAACCCCGCACTGCGCCCTGAGGAGTTTGAACAGGCCTGGCGCGAGCATTCCGCGCTGGGCCGCCAATGCCGCAATGTGGGGCAGCGCGTCCAGGCCGTGGCGCAATGCGCGCGCATATTGAGCGTGCCGCCGTCGGCCGCAGCCCTGAGCCAGGACTATGACGGCGTCAATCTCATGGTGCTGGCCGAGCGCGAAGCGGGCTCGGTCATCTGGAACGACCCCGAGACCCTGGCCATCATGCGCCCCGATGAGCCTCGCGTGTTTGCCGACTATGTGCGCAATTTCTCGCTGCTGTGCCGCCAGCAGGTGCTGCGTGGCAGCGGGTCAGCAGATGTCCTGCCGCGCCAGGGGCAGCTCATCCTGATCGGTTTTGTGCAGCGCAGCGATGTCTGGCAGGGCGCTGCGGCTTTGCCGCAAGCCTGTCCGCCGCAGTGGCAAGGCGGTGCGCTGGCGCTGGCCAGCCGCATCGTCTGCAACACCGTCGACGCGCAGGCGCCAGACGGCTACGGCTATCGCCAGGTGCTCGAGTGGTGGTTCGACACGCTGGAGCAGGCGCAGGCGGCAGCGGCTTCACTCGATGTCTCGCCTTCTGCGCAGCGTGGCGAGTTCGGCTGGGGCGAGCATGTCTTCGTGCTGACGCGGGTGACGCATGCCCGGTCTTGAGAATGCAAAAATAGTAGCTTCTAGCGCCTTTTAAGCGGAGTTTTCAGCATGTTTTGTGTCTGATTTCTATGCCTGGAAAGCGCTGGAAGCTATGGTTTTTTTGTAAATGCCGTCACCCGATAAAAAGGCCCATGCAAGCGCATGGGCCTTTGGCCTTGGAGTCAATGGAGATCAGGCGGTCGCTTCCTCGGATTCCTGGGTATAGGCCACCATGCCGCGTGGAATGTATCTGCCTTCGCACTGGTCCAGATATTCGGCAGTCTTGGTGCGTGGGTTGTAGAACTGCTTGTACCAGATGCGGGCCTTGAGGAAGGCACCGTCGCTGGGGATGAACAGCGGGTTCAGGCAGGGCGCCTTCTGCGACCAGACTTCGAAATCCTGGGCAAAGGCCAGGCGGCTGGCCTCCTGGTACTGTTTGGCGGCGATTTCGTCCGCCTTGGTCGGCAGGCCACCATGCGCGGTCTTGACCAGCAGGTTGTGCCAGACCTTGATCCTGCCGTCCTCGATGGGGGTATGCATGATCATCATGAAGGAGTTGAACATGCCGCTGACCTTGGAGACCAGGATGGCTGGGCCGTGGTACCAGGTGTCGGTGTGCAGGTCGGCGCTGGCGCCGCCTTCGCCCACCAGGGTGCGGTGACCGCCGCACTGGCGCTGGATGGCGTTGTGGCCCTTGAACTCGTTCTCGAAGCGCGCCACGGTCGAGCCATGGATGGGGCTCAGATGACCATAGTCGGCAATATTGTCCACGACCTCCATGGGATGCTGGTTCAGCTCGCCCAGGTAGTCCCACTGGCCGTTGACATAGGTCTCGTCATGCCAGTCGCCAAAAGTGGGCAGATCGTAGTCGGGCTCGCCGCCTTCGGGATCGAACCAGACCCAGATGGCGCCGTACTGCTCGACCACCTTCCAGCTCTTGACTGCGGCCGCAGCCGGAATGGCGCCGTCGTGATAGGGGATGTGGTTGCACTTGCCGTCCGCGCCGAAGCGCCAGCCGTGGTAGGGGCAGCGGATGCCGTCGCCTTCCACATTGCTGCCGCCACCGTCGATGACCACATAGCTGGTGGCGTTGGGCGCTGCCAGATGGGTCTTCATGTGGGGGCAGTAAGCGTCCAGCAGCACGACCTTGCCGCTTTCGCGGCCACGGTACAGCGCGAAATCCTGGCCGAAGAAGCGCACGGCCACGGGCTTGTGGGTGTCGAGCGCACTGGCCTCGGAAATCATGAACCAGCCACGCGGGTAGGTAAATTCACCGAGGCGGTAGTCCTTCGTGGTTGCCATTGCAGAGGTCTCCGTATTTAGTTTTGGACGGATGCATCTTCTGGCAGGCTGCGCCGCCGCGCATACTCTGTTTGGACGAGTGCCGGAGCGCTTTTGATCTGGCGCAAACTGCCCAGGGTTTGCACCAGTCGGAGTGTGAGCGCCTGCTCAGGTGGCGATCGCGGCCGCTGCCACGCGCTCCTGGTACAGAGGCTGCAGATCCAGCATGGTGTGGGACTTGGCCAGCGACAGGGCCTCGGGCTCGGAGCCCAGCCAGAACAGGGCGGCCGCGATCTGTTCGGGCGTGGCCGCGCCATAGCGCTGGGCCAGCACGCCGTCGTCGCCCAGCGTGGCCTTGACGGCCTCGGTAGTCACCACGCCGGGGTTGACGCTGAAGGCGCGCACATTCTGCTGCTTGTACTCGGTGTTGATGCAGCCGGCCAGGCGCGCAATGGCGGCCTTGGAAGCCCCGTAGGCAAAGCCCCAGCCGCCTTGATCGGCCGGCACGGGCGGGTTGTACTGACCGGCCGCCGAGCACACATTGATGATGCGGCCGCCGCCCTGTGCCGCCATGGAGGGAAGCAGGCGCTGAGCCAGATGGAAAGGGGCGATGACATTGCCCAGCAGGCAGCGCTGCAGCGACTCGGACGTTATCTCGGGGATCAGGTGGTTGATCTCGCGGTTCTGGTAGACGGCGTTGTTGATCAGCAGGTCGACACGGCCAAAGCGCTGCAGCACGGCGTCGGCGGCCTTGTCCAGGCTGGTCAGATCCATCAGGTCCATGACATGGGCAAACACCTCGCCGCCTGCGGCCTCGATGGCCCGGGCGGTGGACTCCAGACTGCCGGACAGCAACTGGCCGTTGGGCAGGCGCAGCTGGTTGTCCAGCTGCGCGCCTTCGGTCAGCGTGCGCGCGGTGATGGCCACGCGCCAGCCCCGCAGGGCAAAGAAGATGGCGGTTGCCGCGCCGATGCCGCGGCTGGCACCGGTGATGAGAACGACGGGCTGGCTCATGAGAGTCTCCGGTTTTTTGGGGGATCAGGCGGCAGCCGTCTGCAGCTGCTGCAGGCGCTGACGGTAGGGGCGAATGGCCAGTGCGAAGAAGATCGAGGTGATGAGCAGCAGCGAGGTCACGCCCATCAGCGCCCAGCGCAGGCCTTCGGAGCCATGGGTTTGGGCAAAGTAGTCCGACAGGATGCCGGTCACCAGCGGGCCCAGGCCCACGCCCAGCAAGGTCATGAACAGGTTGAGCAGGGCCGAGGCCACGCTGCGCTCGGCGGCCGTCACCATCTGGCTCACGGCGCTGTATGAGAGCGTGGCGAACCAGCTTGCGAAAAATCCGAACAACAGCGCAAAGGCCATGGCGTAGGGGACCTTGATACCGGCAACCGTCCAGAAGTCGGAAACGGGCCAGAAGAAAACGGCCACGCCAGCCGGCACGGCGCAGAGCGTGCCCATGGCGGCCAGACGCAGCTGCCAGCGCGCATCGCGCTGGGTCAGCCTGTCGCTGAGCCAGCCACAGAACATGGCGCCAAACACGGCCCCCAGGCCGCTGGCCAGGCCGAACACCAGGCCGGCGTGAGAGATGCTCATGCCGTGAATGCGCATGAAAAAGCTCGGCGCCCAGACGCCGTAGCCATAGCCCGCAATACCGGCCACGCCGCAGGCGATGCAGATATTGCGCAGCGGCGCCATACCCAGCAGACGCCTGAGCTGGCGGAACATGGATTCGCGCGGGGCGCTGTCTGGCGCGGCGACTCGGACGGTTTCATAGGCGCCGCGTGCCGGTTCCCTGACAAAGAAATACACCAGCAGGGCCAGAATCACGCCCGGAATGCCGAAGGCCAGAAATACGGAGCGCCAACCGTAGTGCTGGGCCACCATGCCGCCGATGACCAGACCCAGCAGCGTGCCCAGGTTGGGGCCCATCATGAACAGGCTGATGGCAAACGAGCGCATCTTGGGTGGGTAGAGGTCAGAGACGATGGACACCGACGGCGCCATGCCGCCCGCCTCGCCCACGGCCACGCTCATGCGGGCCAGCAGCATATGCCAGTACTGGGTGGCGACGCCGCAGGCTGCGGTGGCCAGGCTCCAGATGCCGCAGCACAGGGCCACGATGTTGCGGCGGTTGCGGGTGTCGGCCAGACGCCCCACGGGCACACCCAGCATCGCATAGATCAGACCGAAGGCCAGCCCCGTGAGCAGGCCCATCTCGGTGTCGGAGGCACCGAATTCCTGCTTGACGGGTTCCAGCAAAATAGACAGAACCTGCCGGTCAATGAAGGAGAAAATATAGACCAGCGCCAGCAGGGCGAGGCTGAGATGAGTGCGCCAGCTGACGGCGGGAGGCGGGTTTTGAGGGGTGTGCATGCGCAGCATCGTGCGAGGGGCTCAGGGTTATGCCATCGTCTTTTTGGACGACGACCGGGAAATCTTCAGGTCCGAGCATGTGCCTTCCCGTTCATGGCTTTCAAGAGAAATATTCAGGAGACAAAATGACCCAGACGAATTCGTCCATCGGCATCCGCCAGCTGCTGGACATGCAAAAGCAGGCTTTTATCGAAGAAGGTGCAGTCAGCGCCGAAGTGCGCATGCAGCGCCTGCAGCAGCTCATCGACATGCTGGTGGAGCACAAGAATGCCCTGTGCCAGGCCATGGGTGAAGACTTCGGCGGCCGTCCTGCGGTATTTTCGCTGGCCAACGACATCCTGGGCTCGCTGGCCTCGCTCAAGCATGCGCGCGACCATCTCAAGGACTGGCTGGGCGACTCGGTGCGTCCCAGCGTCAAACCCTTCGACATGTTCGGTGCCACGGCCTGGGTCAAGTACCAGCCCAAGGGCGTGATCGGCATCATCGGCACCTGGAATGCGCCGCTGTTCACCTTGCTGTCGCCGCTGGCCTGCGCGTTCGCGGCGGGCAACCGGGCCGTGCTCAAGCCTTCCGAAATCGCACCGCGCACGGCCCAGGTGCTGGCCGAGGCCGTGGCCAAACGCTTTGATCCCCAGGTACTGGCCGTGGTGCAGGGCTGCCCCGAGGTGGCGGCCGCATTTGCCGAGCAGCCCTGGAACCACCTGGTCTTCACGGGCTCCACCAGCGTGGGCAAGCTCATCATGGCTGCCGCCGCGAGGAATCTGGTGCCCGTGACGCTGGAGCTGGGCGGCAAGTCTCCGGTGCTGGTCAGCGACACGGCCGATATCGCCCATGCGGCCGAGCGCATTGCCGTGGGCAAGTCGCTGAACTCCGGCCAGCTGTGCGTGTCGCCCGACGAGGTCTGGGTCCATGATTCGCGGCTGCAGGCGCTGGCCGACGGGATTGCCGCGCAATACCAGTCGCTGTATCCCTCGGTGAGCGGCAACGCGGATATGACGCCCGTGATCAACGAGCGTCACCATGCCCGTGTGAAAGCCTATGTGGACGATGCCAAGGCGCGTGGCCTGAGTGTGCTGGAAGTCGGTGCCGCGCAAGTCGGATCGGACCGTCGCCTGCCGCTGGCGCTGGTCATCAACCCGCCTGCCGACGCCGAGATCTCCCGGCATGAAATATTCGGCCCGGCCCTGGTGCTGCGCAGTTTCCACAACATCCGCGATGCGGTGGCGGCGATCAATGCCGGCGAGCGCCCGCTGGCGCTGTACTACTTCGGCAGCGACGAGACGGAGCAGGGCTGGGTGCTGGACAACACGCTGTCCGGCGGTGTCTCCATCAACGACGTGGTCATGCATCCGGCGCTGGAAGACGCCCCGTTCGGCGGCGTGGGAGCTTCGGGCATGGGCCACTACCATGGCCGAGAGGGCTTTCTCGAGTTCAGTCATGCGCGCTCCGTCTACAAGGCCGGCAGCCACGACCCGCGTCGAGAGTGGGGCATGCTGCCGCCATATAACGAGCAGTTCGCACAGATGCTGCAGGCCGCGGTCACCCCCTGAGCCGAAGCGCGGCTTGTCCCTCTGTGCTTAGCGGAGGAGAACGACAGCTTCGCTGCGGGGCAGCGAAGCTGCCTGTCCTTGCCCGCTGTCTCTGATCCGGAATCAGCCTGATTAGCGGCTCTGCCCCGGTGCAGCGCCATCCATTTCAGGGGCTCATTTCTTGCGTGTTGGCACAAGCTGCAAGGGCCGACCATGGGACTTGTCTCATGGTCCGTTTGGCTGATGTTTCAAAAGCGTTTCATGCAGAGCATGGCTGGGTTGGAACGTAATCAGAGGAAGAGACATGAACGAGATTTTTCGCCAGTTTTCGCTGGAGGGTCAGGTTGCTGTAGTGACCGGTGCGGGCAAGGGAATTGGCCGTGCTTGTGCGATCACGCTAGCCAGGGCGGGCGCCGATGTGGCGCTGTTTGCGCGAACCGAGGCGGATCTGCAGGTCGTCAAGGCCGAGATCGAAGTGCTGGGGCGCCGCGCCATCATCGTGCCTGGCGATGTGAACCGGGAAGAGGACCTGCAGGCCCTGATCGACCGCACCGTGGCCGAGCTGGGCAAGATCAATGTGCTCATCAACAATGTGGGCGGCGGCGGCCCCAACGACCCACGCAAGGTCACGGGCAAGGCCGTGGGCGACATGCTGGCCTTCAATGTGGTGCCTGCCTATACGCTGATCCAGAAGGTGGCCGCCGCCATGGACGCCGCAGGCGGCGGCGCGGTGGTCAATATCTCGTCCACGGCGGCGCGCTACTCGCAAAAGTACTTCAGCGCTTATGCGGCGTCCAAGGCCGCGCTCAACCAGCTCACGCGCTGCCTGGCGCAGGACTTCGGCCCGAGGGTGCGTATCAACGCCATCGAGCCCGGCACCATCATGACCGATGCGCTGGCACCGTTTCTCACGCCCGAGCGCAAGGAACGCATGGAAAAAACCACGCCCATGGCACGCATGGGCCAGCCCGAAGACATTGCCAACGCCGCGCTGTTTCTGGCCAGTCCCGCATCCAGCTGGGTGACCGGCAAGGTGCTGGGAGTGGACGGAGGCGTGGAAGCGCCGAACTTCTGAGTCTGAAGGCATCGCTCAGGCGAGGCCGACCGCTTCGCGCAGAAAAAGGGAGCTTGGGCTCCCTTTTTTCATGCACTCTTGATGATGTCGCTTGAGCCAGGCCTCGGCTTGAATCGAGCCTTTGCGGTCCTGGTCAAGCGCAATGGCAATGTCTGCAAGCTGCAGCCCCGCGATGACGCGGCCGTTGTGCGATGGCGCTCTGGTGTGGCTTCAGCATGTCTTCGGCTGAGCCGCTTGTCTGGCACCTGATGGCCGGCCTCGGTCATGCCTTGGGCCGGATGTGCTCCTGCATCAGGTCCACAAAGGCTTTCACCTTTGCAGGCCGAAAGCGTGCCGTCGGGAACACGGCATGAATGCCTCCGGAGGGCAGCGACCATCTGGGCAGTACCTGTATCAGCGTGCCGTTCTTCAAATCATCGGCCACCGCGAAGTCGGGCAGTACCGACAGGCCCGCGCCCTGGCGCACGGCCTCGCGCACGCCCAGCGTCGCATCCAGCGAGATCACCGGATGCACGGTCACGCTCTGCTGCTCCAGCTCGCCGCGCGAGAAGCGCCAGCTGCAGGGGTCACGCAAGGCCGTGTTCGCCACGAAAGGCAGCTCGCCGATATGCTGCGGCTGCTTGAGCTGCCCCACTTGCCGGCGCATCGAGGGCGCAGCGACCAGCAGTTGCCGGAAGCTCCCGATCTGACGGGCCTGCACGTTGAGGTCGGAAAGCCAGCCCACGCGGATTGCCAGCTCCACCTGCCCCGACATCAGGTCGAGCGACTGGTCGCTGAACACGGCATCCACCTTGCATTGGGGGTAGCGCCGGGTGAACTCGGTGATGGCGGGCACCACCGCCGTGATGCCATAGTCCAGCGGAGCGGTCAGGCGCAGGATGCCCGAAGGCTCGGCCGCCACTTCCCCGAGCTCGTCGAAGGCATCGCCTGCCTCCTTGAGGATGGATGCGCAGCGCTGGTAGAAGAGCCGGCCTGCGTCGGTGGGTACGACCTTGCGGGTGGTGCGGGTCAGCAGCGTGGTGCGGAACTCACGCTCGAGTCTGGCGACCTGCTGGCTGACCACGGCCTTGGTGATTCCCAGCCGGTCTGCGGCGGCCGTGAAGCTGCCGGTCTCCACCACGGCCGCGAAGTAGGCCAGGCGCTTGAGATTGGCAAGCCTGCCGGCGATGGATTCTTCTGGATTGTTTGTCATTGACATACGGTTTATCTATTCGAACGGGATTTTTCTGTCAATGCTTTGTTTTTACGATCACGGTATTCAAGCCATGGAGCCCTTTTGTGACCAAGACCCTGCATTACGTGTTCGACCCTCTGTGCGGCTGGTGCTACGGTGCCGCCGCAGCAGTGGCGGCTCTGGGCAAAGCGCCCGAGGTCGAGCTGCGCCTGTTGCCCAGCGGCCTCTTCGCCGGCGCCGGTGCACGTCCCATGGACGACGACTTTGCGGCCTATGCCTGGAGCAACGATCAGCGTATTGAGCGCCTGACGGGCCAGCGCTTCAGCGAGATCTACCGCAGCCAGGTGCTGTCGGACCGCCAGCAGCGGTTCGACAGCGGCCCGGCCACCCTGGCGCTGAGCGCCGTCAGCCTGACCGCTCCCGAGCGCGAGCCAGAGGCCCTTGAAGCCATCCAGCATGCGCGATATGTCAACGGCGAGGACATCACCCGGTTGGAGCCGCTGGCGGCCGTGCTGCAGGCCCAGGGGCTGGAGCAGGCGGCTGCATGCCTGCTGCGGTCTGATGGAGAGCTGCTGGCAGCCAATCGCGCCCGCATCGCCGCTGCGCAGGCCTTGCTGGGCCAGTTCGGCGCGCGTGGCGTTCCGTGCTTCATCCTGGAAACCCATGGCCAGCGTCAGTTGCTGAATTCCAGTACCGCTTACGCCAATCCGCAGGCCTTTGCCGAGCAAATCGCCAAGGCCTGAGGCTTTCGCCTTTCAACCCGCCATCCCGAAACTTACCGGAGAACCATCATGCTGAATCGCCGAGACTTTGTTCAAACCGTCGCCGCCGCAGGAATCGCCACAGGCGTGGCAGGTTGCGCCGCTGCCGTGACCGGCCAATCCAGACTGCAATGGCAGCACTTCCCTGCAGACGACAAAGGCTTTTTCCGTGCGCCCGTGCTGCTTTCGGGCGACCAGGAGGCCGTTCTTATCGACGGCGGCTTTTCCCTGCCCGACGGCCGCGCCGTGGCCGAAGCCATCAAGGCTTCGGGCAAGCAGCTCAGCACCATCTATATCAGCCAGAGCGACCCGGACTATTACTTCAGCCTGGGACCGATCAAGGCCGCCTTTCCCGCTGCCAGGGTGATCGCAGCCTCCGACACCATTGCCGCCATCCGCGCCAATGTGCAAAAGAAGATTGATACCTGGGCGCCCCAGCTCAAGGAGAACGGTCCGCAGAAGCTCGCCGATATCGTCTTTCCCGAAGCCTATGACGGACCTGCGCTGATGCTCGAAGGCCACCGCATCGAAATCGTCAAGGCGCAGGGGCTGGAGAACCGCCGCTACCTGTGGGTTCCCTCGCTGAATGCCGTCTTCGGGGGCGTGCTGGTGTTCTCGGGGCTGCATGTGTGGACGGCCGATACCCCAACGCCAGCCTCTCGCGCCGCCTGGGTCAGGAATTTGGAGGCCATCGCCGCACGCAAGCCGGCCGTGGTCGTGCCGGGCCACCTGGGCGCCCATGGCGCGCTGGACGTTTCGGCCGTGAACTACACCCGCGAATACCTGCTGGCCTTCGAGCAGGAGCTGGCCAAGGCCGCCAATGGCGATGCCTTGATCGCCGCCATGAACAGGCGCTATCCTGATGCCGGCCTGGCCGCTGCGCTGCAGATCGGTGCCAAGGTGGCCAAGGCCGAGATGAAATGGGGCTGAAGCCCGGGAGGCACACCATGACCACCAATCTGGACATCATCCGCTCGACCTACGAAGGTCTGCCCGAGGAGAACGGCAGGAATCTGCTGGCCGCACTGGCGCCCGACGCGCGGTGGACAGAGGCCGCCGGCTTTCCCTATGCCGGAACCTACGTCGGCCCGCAGCAAATCGTCGCGGGCGTGTTCCAGCGGCTGGCAACGGAGTGGGACGGCTACAGTGCCAAGGTCCACACCTACCTGGCCGACGGCGACCGCGTGGCAGCCTTCGGGGTCTACTCGGGCACCTATCGCAAGACGGGCAAGGCGATGACGGCTGGCTTCGCCCATCTGTACAGGCTCAACGAGGGCAGGATCACGAGCATGGAACAGTATGTGGACAGCCACCTCGTGCAGCAGGCGCTGCTGGCCTGAGCACAAGCGCGCCCTGTCATGAGCAATGTCAACGCACAGTTGGAAGCCATCGTGCTGCAGATGCGGGCTGGGCAATGGAATGCCGCGCACGATGCCGTGCAGCAGCATGAAGGCCTGCTCGCAGCCTGGCTGCATGGGATGCTGCATCTGCAGGAGGGCGATCTCGAGGACGCAGAGAACTGGTACGAGCGCGCCGGCCAGCGTTTCAGGCAGCGCGGCACGCTGCAGCAGGAGCTGGACCGATTCGAGGCCGCGCTGCGCTCTCGGCCCAGTGCGTGAACTTCAGGCCGGTTCGCTGTCCAGTATTCGGCCTCTCGCCGTCACGGGGGCTGGCCGGTGTTGACCGCCCTCTCTGCGAGCAGGCTCTTCAGGTCCGCGCAGAGCCGAGCCGCGCCAGGGCCCGTCCTAGCTCAGTCCTCGCTGTAACGCGGGTAGCCAGCGTCTGCCCAGCGCTGCGCGGAGGCACGATTGAGGACATGGTCGGGCCGGGCTCGTACCTTGGCCAGCTCGCTGCCGTCGGCCGCGGTGGCCGTGAGAGTCGCCGTGGGGTTGTCCTCATCGGGCTCGATATCGAGCGCCACCGTCACGCGCGATCCGCGAACGTCGATCTGTATGGCTTTGTGCAACAGCGCCGCCTGGTGCTGCTCATGCCGGCGTATGACTTCGCTGGCGGTCTTCACCAGGGTGTTGAAGGCCGATACATCAAGAGGCTTGGGGTTCTTCTTGTCGCGTCCCATGGTCCATGGGCCGACCAGCGCGGGCTCCGCCTGGCCGTCCCGGGTCATGGACACGGCCCAGCCATCGTCGTCTTCATTCTTGATGACGCGGGCTTCCCAGCCTTTGTGATGCCAAAGGCGGTCTTCGAAGATGGAGAGGTCTTCTTGTTCGAGTTCTGCTGACATGTCTGGACCTTGGTCGGGGAGCTATCAAGTCCAAAGTCTACTGTTTCTTTATACAGTTTGCGGGACTGGGTCTATACAGGTCAGCATGTCCGGGCAGCGGCGGGCGCAGTCATCGGCTTTTTGAAATCACGTCGCTCATGTATTTGTTCAGGTCGCGAAAATCCTGCACCGTCCAGGGATGCGGGGCGAGCTTGACCCCGTTCTCCCGCAGGGTTCTGGGAATCAGGTCCCCGTTCGGTCGGAGTATGACCGAGGAAACAATGACGCCCGGATATTCCTGGAGCCGCTTCCTGAAGGCTGCGCTGGTCAGATCCGGCGTGGGAGGATTGCTTTTCCTGGCCAAGGGGCCGGTGCCCTTGATATCTGCACCGTGGCAGACGGCACATCTCTGGGTGAAGAGATTTTTTCCATTGTTGCTCTGTGCAGAAGCCGGTGCTGTCTGGGTGAGCAGCAGGGCTCCCAGCAAAGTGATGAAGCATTCCCTTGCGTGCATTAGGTCTTGTCGGTCGTGAGGTTTGCGGGCGCTAAAAGTATAGGGCTGCTGGCCTGGAGCGGTGGCTTGCGACTGGACGTAGCCCGGTGACTGTTTCCTGCTTGCTGTTGCTCGGGGCAGACCAACTGGCGACCAGCAACAAAAGGCCGACACTGTTTGCCCTAGTTTTTACGAAGAACCGCCTGCGGGCCCAGGCCTGCAGGCGGTCTCGGCTCTCCGGTCGGTGGCTTTAGACTTCGCGCCCGGCCTGATGGCCCGAATGCATGGCGCCCTCGATATAGCCCAGGTCCTGGCAGTCCCCGATGCGGCGCACGGGAGTCCGGGTAAGGGCTTGCAGCTGCTCGGCGACGCTGGAATCGGCTTCGGCGCCAATGGCCAGCACCACGGAGTCGGCAGGCGTGCGGTATTCCTCGCCTTTCTTGTCCGTCCAGACGACTTCCTTGCGCTCGATGCGCGTGACGCTGGACTGCATCAGCAGCTTGCCATGGTTCTTCACGGCGTCGTACACGCGCCAGCGGCGCACGATGGCCAGCTCGGTGCCGGGGTGGGTACCGGGGTCCAGCACGGTGACTTCGCGGCCGCGATCGAGCAGGAACTCGGCCAGTTCCAGACCGACCAGACCTGCGCCGATGATGACCACGCGCTTGCCCAGGGGCATCCACAGCTTGGACAGATTCTGGATCGCTGCTGTGCTGTCCGTCACCTTGAGCATGCCGCCGGCCTTGAACAGCGCGCGCTCGGCCAGATTCAGCTTGGCCTTGGCAATCTCGTCGGCCCGGTCGCCCGTCATCAGGCGGCGCAGCTCGTCGCCGCTCCAGACATGGCTTTGCTGGGCACCCTCGATGGCGGGGGCGGCACGCCTGGCGCCGGTGCCCACCAGAATCTCGTCGGGCTGCAGCTCGGCCAGCAGTCCGGCATCGACCGTGGTGTTTAGGCTCAGCTGGATGTTCGGGTGGTCCATCTGCCGCACCAGATAGTCGAGCAGGCGGCCGTTCTCGGGATAGGCCAGGGCGGCAAAGAACAGCGTGCCGCCGAGGCGGTCGCTGCGCTCGACCAGCGTCACGCGGTGGCCGCGCAGGGCGGCAACGCGCGCCGCTTCCATGCCCGAGGGGCCGCCGCCGACGATCAGCACATGCCTGGGCTTGGCCGCAAAGGCAATGGTCTTGACGGCTTCATGGCCGGTCAGTGCATTGACGGCGCACTTGATGCCGCGGTTGACGAAGATTTCGCTCACGCAGGCATAGCAGTAGATGCAGGGGCGCACGTCGCCGGCTGCATTGGCCTGCAGCTTGTTGACCATGTCGGGCTCGGCCAGCAGCTTGCGGCCCATGGCCACGAAGTCGATCTCCTCTCTGGTCACGGCATCGGCGGCATCGTCAAGCTCCCAGCGTCCAGCCGAGATGATGGGAAGGCTCACGGTCTGCTTGAACTGCCGCGCAAATTCGCGGTAGGCGTTCTCCTTCTGCGGAATCGGGGCGTCGGTGAACGCCGAGCCGGTGGGCATGCGGGCATAGGCAGAGACGCTGATGGCGTCCATGCCCAGTTCCTCGCAGAGCCTGGCGGTCTTGAGTGCCTCGTCCATGGTGATGCCGCCTGGCGTGTGCATTTCCTCCGCGTCCAGACGTACCCAGACCGGATAGTCGGGGCCCACGCGCCTGCGCACCTCGGTCAGCACCTCGCGCAGCAGGCGGCTGCGGTTCTCGTAGCTGCCACCGTACTCGTCGGTACGGCTGTTGAAGAAGGGCGAGAGAAAATTGGCGATCATGTAGTTGTGCGCGCAATGCACTTCCACCGCGTCGAAGTTGGCCTGCTTGGCGCGCAGGGCTGCAGCGGCAAACCACTCCACCATCTGCGCGATATCGGCCTTGTCCATGATGCGGTAGCGCTCCGCGTAGGGGCCGACGCCGACAAAGGTCGAGAACTCCTTGGGCGTGATGGTGCGCATGCCGTCGTGAACCGGGCCGTCGGGCGGCATGGAGGACACCCACATTTCGCGGCCGCAGGCGCGGTCGTGGGCGGCGACCTTGCCGCTGTGATTGATCTGCACCGCGATCTTGCCGCCATGGGCATGGACGCGGCGCGTGACTTCGGCCAGGCCGGGGATGAAGCTGTCGTTCGAGATGCCCAGCTGGTGCGGCTCGCTGGTGCCCGAAGGCCAGGAAATGGCCGCCGTTCCCATGATGATGAGACCGGTTCCGCCCTGGGCCCTGGCTTCGTAATAGGCCTGGGTGCGTTCGCCGCAGCAGCCGTCGACGCCGCCGAAGTTCTCTCCCATGGGGGCCATGGCGATGCGGTTCTTCAGCTCCATGGAGCCGATACGTCCTGTCTGCAGCAGGGATGCGTGGGGATTGTTCATTTTTCTCGCTGTCTCCTATAGTTTGCGGCCGAGTTCGGCGCCTTCTTCGATGGCTCTCGCAGCATCAATCTTGTGCGCATTGCGTGCACCGCCAATCACGGTATGCGCAATGCCGTAGGCCTGAAGCCTGGGCGACCAGGGGTCGTGCGACTCCTGTCCGGCGCAGACCACGATGTGGTCCACGCTCAGGCAGCGCTGCTCGCCGCGTATGCGCAGGTGCAGGCCGTTGTCGTCGATATGGATGTATTCCACGTCGTTGAACATGCGTGCGCTCTTGTTCTTGAGCCGGGCGCGGCGGATCCAGCCCGTGGTGGTGGGCAGGCTGCTGCCCATGGCCGCTTTGCTGCGCTGAAGCAGCCAGATCTGACGCGGCGAATCGGCCCTCTCGCTGGCCTTGATGCCGCCGCGTTGCTCCCGCTCTGGATCGATGCCCCATTCGCGGTCGAAGGCGGCCACGCTGCCGTCGTCGGCCTTGTGATGGGACAGCAGCTCGGCCATGTCAAAGCCCAGCGGCCCCGCGCCCACGATGGCCACGCGTTCGCCGACAAAGCGGGGGCTGCGCAATGCCTCGATATAGTCCACCACCTTGGAGCTGTTCTCGCCCTCGATACCGCTGCGCCGCGGTGTCACTCCCGTGGCCACGACCACATGATCAAAGCCGCTCAAGGTGTCGATGTCCGGTGTGGTGTTGAGCCGCAGCTCTATGCCCAGGCGCTGGATCTCATGCTCGAAATAGCGCAGCGTCTCGCCCAGCTCCTGCTTGCCGGGCACTTTCTGCGCCAGAAAGAACTGGCCGCCGATGCGGATGCCGGGCTCGAACAGCGTCACCTTGTGGCCCCGGTCGGCCGCCTCGCGCGCACAGGCCAGCCCCGACGGACCCGCGCCCAGCACGGCGATCTTGCGCGCTGCTGCGGCTTTTTCCTGAGGCCATTCCCATTCCCGGCAGGCTCTGGGGTTGACCAGACAGCTGACCTGCTGGCGCGTGAAGATGCGATCCAGACAGGACTGGTTGCAGGCAATGCAGGTGTTGATGGCGCTGTTCTGGCCTGCCTGCGCCTTGCGCACAAAGGCCGGGTCGGCCAGAAAGGGGCGGGCCATGGCCACCATGTCGGCATGGCCCTGGGCAATCAGGTCATCGGCCACTTCGGGAGTGTTGATGCGGTTGCTGGCCGCCACGGGAACGCTGACCGCACGCTTGAGCTGCTCGGCAGCCCAGCTGAATGCCGCGCGCGGCACCATCATGGCGATGGTGGGAATGCGCGCCTCATGCCAGCCCACGCTGGTGTTGAACAGGTCCACGCCAGCGGCTTCCAGCTGGCGGGCCAGGTCCAGCACTTCCTTCCAGTGGCTGCCATGCTCGACCAGATCCATCAGGGACAGGCGAAAGCTGATGACGAAGTTCTCGGGCACGGCCGCGCGTATGCCCTGCACGATGCGCAGCGCAAAGCGACTGCGGCCAGCGGCATCGCCACCCCATTCGTCGGTGCGGAAGTTGGTCAGCGGCGCCAGGAACTGGTTGATCAGATAGCCCTCGCCGCCCATGACTTCCACGCCGTCATAGCCGGCTTCACGGGCCAGGCAGGCACAGCGCACATAGTCGGCAATGATCTGCTCGATCTGGGCCGCGCTGAGTTCGCGCGAGCTGCGGCTGCTGAGCTTGGAGAGCACGCTGCTGGGCGAGACACCGCCGCTGCCGTGGTCGTAGCGGCCCACATGCAGCACCTGCATGAGGATGTGGCAGCCCTCGGCATGCACGGCGTCCGTGATGAGGCGATGTCGGGCCGCCTGCTCGGGCGTGCAAAGTGTCGAGAACTCGGCATGCTCGGGCATGCCCAGTGCGTACTCGTTGACGCCGAAGCCGCCGGTGACGATGAGCTGCAGCCCCTCCCGGGCACGCTCGGTGTAGAAGAGGGCCAGCTTCTCGAAACCCTGAGCCTGATCCTCCAGCCCGGTATGCATGGAGCCCATCAGAATCCGATTCTTGAGGGTGATATGGCCGATGGTGATGGGTTGGAAGAGATGGGGGTACATGGCTGGTTTCCTCACACGCAAACGTTGCGCCAGTGTAGGAATGGCCACGGTAAATTCTCCCTAGGGGAATCACATCGTCCGTTTGCATGTAGTCTGACTTTTCGTGATGGGCTTTGATGTGCGCCATCACAACCCAGACCCAAGGAAACAAGACATGTCCATCATCGTGATGAGCGGCTGCGCCACCGGCATCGGCGCCGCCACGCGCAAGGCCCTGGAGGCGGCCGGCCACCAGATCGTCGGAATCGATGTCCGCGATGCAGAAGTGATCGCCGACCTCTCGACGGCCCAAGGCCGCAGCCAGGCGGTCGCCGATGTGCAGGCCCGGTGCGGCAAGAGCATGGACGGCCTGGTGCTGTGCGCCGGCCTGGGGCCGCAGACCAAGGTGGTTGGCAATGTGGTTTCGGTCAATTACTTTGGCGCGACCGAGCTGCTGGACGCTTTTCTGCCGCTGCTGAAACAGGGCCGGCAGCCCGCAGCCGTCGTCATCTCGTCCGTGGCTTCCGCGCATCTGACGCACGACAGGAACCCGCTGGCACCGGCACTGGAGGCCGGCGAGGAAGCCAAGGCCCGCGCCATTGTCGAACAGGCGGGGGAGCAGGGCGGCAACCTGGCCTATGCAGGTAGCAAGAACGCTCTCACGGTGGCCGTGCGCAAGCGCGCCGCGGCATGGGGCGAGGCCGGCGTGCGCCTGAACACCATCGCCCCCGGCGCGACCGAGACGCCCTTGCTGCAGGCGGGCCTGCAGGACCCGCGCTATGGCGAATCCATTGCCAAGTTCGTGCCTCCGCTGGGCCGCCGTGCCGAGCCCGCCGAAATGGCATCCGTCATCGCCTTTCTCATGAGTGAGGCCGCCAGCTATGTGCATGGCGCGCAGATCGTGATCGACGGCGGTATCGATGCGGTGATGCGCCCGACGGGATTCTGATTCCCCCTGAGCTGCCTTGTGGCTTGCTCCCGGGAGGCAGGAGCCTGGCTGTCTCTTACCTGGGGCCGTCTTGCTCGGGAGCGCCTTGTTCTGGAATTCTGGAGCTGAGATGAACTCTGTTGAACATATGACCGCGGTTGTGCAGCGCTATGTGGCTGCGCTGAATGCCGGCGATCTGGACGGTATCGTCGCGCTGTTTGCCGATGATGCCACGGTGGAAGACCCCGTGGGCTCCGAGCCCCGGCGTGGCAGGGAGGCGATTCGCGCGTTCTATGCCAACTCGCTCAAGCTGCCCTTGGCGGTGGAGCTGACGCAGGAGGTGCGCGCGGTTGCCGACGAAGCGGCCTTCGCCTTCACCGTGAGTTTCGAGTATCAGGGCCGCAAGACCGTGATTGTGCCCATCGATCACTTTCGCTTCAACGACGCAGGCAAGGTGGTGAGCATGCGCGCCTTGTTTGGCGAGAAGAATATTCACGCCGGCGTCTGAGCAAGCTCTTCATGGCCAAGGCGCAGGCCATGACGGTTCGCCGATACAGATTCTGCAGCGCAGGCGCAGCGCCGATCTCGCATCGCTTCGTTCGTCCATGGCGAGCTTTCCCGGAGCAGGAGAAGCCATGGCGCAGGCGCTGCCGAGCCGCCGCGGCCCACGCCTGCAATGCTCTGTATTCAGAAGCTGCTTGCGCTTGACTGCATTCAAATTTCTTCTGTTTTATAGCTGAAATCAATAAGATGCATGCGCTAGATGCTCTTGTTTAAATAGCTGTTGAGGCACTGAATGCAGTGAATCGGGCTGGATCGGCGCCTGGTCCAGTCAGGCCGGCCCTTCAGGGATTGGCGTATTTCAGATGGATGATGGGGTAGGCGCGGCCTTGCCCATCGAGCGCAGAGCGGCCCGTGCGCCTGAAGCCCAGGCGTTCGTAAAAGCCCACTGCCTGCGCATTCTGCTCGTTCACGTCGGTGCTCATCTCGGGGTGCAGTGTCAGGCCGTGGCGCACCAGCGCCGCACCGAGGCCCCGGTGCCGGAAGGCAGGGTCCACAAACAGCGCTTCCATGTGGCCCTGGTCCAAGAGCATGAAGGCCAGGGGATGGTCCTGCTCGTCGACAGCGAACCACAGCGCGGCGTGTGGCAGAAAGCCGCACACCATCTCGTCAATCTCGGCGCGATCCTGCGGACTCAGAAAGTCATGCGTGGCATCAACGGCATGGCGCCAGATCTCTATCGCTCGTGCCCCTTCGTCAGGGCGGGAAGCTCGAATGGAAGTCATTGCCGGATTATGTACACCCAGCATGCTTGCCCCGGGGCCGGGCATCAGGAGCGGTCCATGCCTGTCAGATGGGGCTGCAGCACCTCGGTGATCCAGTTCAGGAAAGCGGTGACCCGCGGCGCAATATGTCTGCGATGCGGGTAGAGCAGGGACACCGGCATGGGCGCCGCCTTGAAGTCGGGCATGACCTCGACCAGCAGACCCTGATCGAGCAGATGGCGCGCACCCCGGACGGGCGCCTGAATCAGGCCCAGACCGGCAAGACAGGCGGCCTGGTAGGCATCCGTGCCGTTGACCACCAGTGCGCAGCGCATGGGCTGCAGGGCGGTCTCCCTGCCGCGCTGATACTCCCAGCCCGCGCCATGCCGTCCGAGCTGGTTTGCATAGTGAATGATCCGGTGGCGTGACAGATCGGCCAGTGTTGCGGGTGTGCCGTGGCGCTCCAGATAGGCGGGGCTGGCCAGATTGCACATCTCCAGCGCGCCGAGCGTGCGGGCGATCAAGTCGGTATCTGCCAGCGGTCCGATGCGCACCACGCAGTCAAAGCCTTCCTGCACCACATCCACGCGGCGGTCGCTGGTGCTGATGCCTACTTCCAGCAAAGGGTGGGCCGAGAGGAATTCGGGCAGTTTCGGAAGGACGACGTCCCGGGCCAGGGTGTTGGGCATATCGATGCGCAGACTGCCACGCAGTCCGCTGGTGGCGGGCTGGAACATGGCTTGCAGCTGTTCCAGGTCGGCCATCAACTCCTTGCTGCGTTCGAGGAACTGCTCGCCATCGGCGGTCAGCCGCACATGTCTGGTAGTGCGTTGCAGCAGACGGGTTCCGAGCTGCCTTTCCAGCTGCTGGACCACGGTCGACACACGGCTTTTGGTCAGCCCGAGCTGGTCTGCGGCCAGGGTGAAGCTGGAGAGCTCGGCAACGCGGGTGAACACATGAAGCGCATTGAAGTCCATGTCTTGATTGTATTTTAAAAGTGAACAGTGAGATCTTTATCACGGTGTTTATTCATGGATTGAGAACACCTAAAGTCCTGGCTTGTTGACATCCTCCATGAGACCGACATGCAAGCATCTACACCCCGTATCGCATTGATCACCGGCGCAAGCCGTGGCCTGGGCCGTAGCGAAGCCCTCAAACTGGCCGAACTCGGCGTTCATCTGATCGTCACTTACAAGGACAGCGAAAGCGATGCGCAGGAGCTGGTCTCCCGCATCGAGGCGCTGGGCAGCCGCGCCGTGGCGCTGCGCCTGGACGTGGGCGACAGCAAGAGCTTTGCTGCGTTTGCCGAACGTGTCAGGGGCGTGCTGGCCGACACCTGGCAGCGCGAGCAGTTCGACTATCTGGTGAACAATGCCGGCATCGGCTTGATGGCGCCGTTTGCCGAGACCACGGAAGAGCAATTCGATCTGCTGGTCGATATTCACCTCAAGGGCACGTTCTTTCTGACGCAAAAGCTGCTGCCCCTGATCAGGGACGGCGGACGCATCGTCAATACCTCGTCCGGGCTGGCACGTTTCAGCTTCCCGGGCTATGCCGCCTATGCGGTGATGAAGGGCGGTATCGAAGTGATGACGCGTTATCTGGCCAAGGAGCTGGGGGCACGCGGCATCGCCGTAAACACCATTGCTCCCGGCGCCATAGAAACGGATTTCGGTGGCGGCGTGGTGCGCGACAATGCACAGGTCAATGCCCATATCAGCGGCCTGACCGCCATGGGTCGGGTGGGGCGTCCCGACGATGTGGGCGCCGCAGTTGCCGCATTGCTTGCCGATGGCAACAACTGGGTCACGGGCCAGCGCATTGAAGTCTCTGGCGGCATGATGCTCTGAGCAGGCTTCGATCCGGAGGAGTCCATCCGGATTTCTCGGGATGAGCGGCATCGGGCATGCAGGCACGCAGCGGCAGAGCTGAGGCCTGCGGCCTCGTTTTTGGATAGAGGATTTGGAGACCGAGTCGTGCCCGAGAACTACCTGGGAAGCTGTTTATGTGGAAGAGTCGGCTATCGGCTGCTGTCGCCGCCCAGGGCCGTGACTCACTGCCATTGCGGGCAGTGCCGCAAAAGCCATGGCTCCGCGTTCGCAAGCTATGGCGCCGTGCCGCGCAAGGACTTGTGCATAGTCTCCGGGCAGAGCGATATCAAGTCCTATGCCTCTTCGGCGTCCGTGCACAGGCAGTTCTGCCAGCACTGCGGCTCCTCGCTGTTCTGGTCCAGGCAGGCCGGCGACTGGGCCGACTGGATATGCATAGCGCTGGGCACACTGGACTCGGCTTTCACGGCATCACAGCAAAAGCATGTGCATCTGGACTCCCGGCCCTTGTGGTCGGACTTTGCCGATGGCTGCATGTCGCCTGACTGAGAGATAGTCCTCTGCCAGTGCTCCCGGCTTCGGGGCAGAAGGCACTCATTCCCCCTTGAATTCCGGCTGGCGTTTCTCGATGAAGGCATGCATGCCTTCCTTCTGGTCCCGGGTCGCAAACAGAATCTGGTTGGCCTTGCGCTCCAGCATCAGGGCGGCATCCAGCGAGGCATCCATGCCGGCAATCACCACTTCCTTGATCTGCTCCACGGCCAGTGGCGGCATGGCGGCGATGAGTTTTGCCATTTTCAGAGCCTCAGGGATTACCTGATCGTCTGCACAGACTAGGCTGACCAGACCCATGGCGCAGGCCTCGTCGGCGCTGACGGGTTTGCCGGTCAACAGGATGCGCATGGCCTGGAACTTGCCCACGGCACGCACCAGACGCTGGGTGCCGCCGATGCCGGGCATGATGCCGATGCGAATTTCGGGCTGGGCAAAGCTGGCACCCCGGCCGGCAATGATGATGTCGCAATGCATGGCCAGCTCGGCCCCGCCTCCAAAGGCATAGCCGCAGACCGCGGCGATGATGGGCTTGGGGCATTTCTCGATCGGCGCCCAGACCCGCTCCGTGTGGCGCTTCATGATCTCTATGGGGCCGCAGGAGTCCATGCTCCGGATGTCGCCGCCCGCTGCGAACACCGTGTCGCCACCGGTCAGAACAATGCAGCGCACGCTGGCGTCGGCGCTCAGCGCGGCGAAGGTTCTGGACAGCGCGGCCTGCAGGGACAGGCTCAGTGCATTCGTGGCCTGAGGGCGGTTGAGCTGCACCACCGCCACGCCGTTGTCCTGCTGCCGAACCAGCAGTTCCTCCTGCGCGGCGTTCGTCTTTTCAATAGCAGTAGGCGTTGCTGACATAAGGTTTCCCAAGGAGTTGAACAGGGTCGATGGTCGTTTTCAGGCAAGAGACCAACATCGTCCTTTTGGACGTATCTGCTGCCGGTGCCGAAATCTAAATTGGCAGCCATGGATACGAACAACGACTTTCAAAACAAGGTGGTGCTGGTCACCGGCGGCACCAAGGGCATAGGCAAGGCCATTGCGCAGGGGTTTCTCGCCGCAGGCGCCACGGTGGTGGTCTGCGGGCGCCAGCAACCCGAAGCGTTGCCCGATGCGGGCGGTCGCAGCGCGGACTTCATGGCCTGCGATGTGCGCGAGGCCCAGGCCGTCAAGGACATGGTCGATGAGGTGCAGCGCCGCCATGGTCGCCTGGACGTTCTTGTCAATAACGCCGGCGGCGCTCCTCATGTGGATGCGGCCACGGTATCGCCGCGCTTTCACGAAAGCGTGCTGCGCCTGAATCTCTTCTCGACCCTGCACGCCTCTCAGGCCGCCAATGCCGTGATGCAGCAGCAGGACGGTGGTGGCGTGATTGTCTGCATCGGCAGCATCAGCGCGCTGCGCCCTTCGCCCGGTACGGCGGCCTACGGCGCAGCCAAGGCTGCGGTGCTGAGCCTGGTCAGCTCTCTGGCGGTGGAGTGGGCGCCCAAGGTGCGGGTGGTGGCCGTCAGCCCCGGCCTGGTGCGCACCGAGCAGTCGCATCTGCACTTCGGGGACGAGGCCGGTATCGCCTCGGTCGCTCAGACCATTCCTGCGGGCCGCCTGGCCGAACCCGAGGACATTGCCAACGCCTGCCTGTATGTGGCCTCGCAGAGCGCTTCCTACATGAGCGGCACCAATCTGCTGCTGCACGGCGGCGGCGAGCGCCCCGCATTCCTGAGTGCCTCGAACTCGGAATCCGTGCCGCAGAAACACTGAATTTCAAAGGAGACAATCTTGACCGATCAAGACTGGATGGCAGAAGTCCGCAGCTATGTGGGCAAGCAATACGGGCGTGTCTATGCCTGGGACAAGGTCAACAGCCCCATGATTCGTCAGTGGTGCGAGCTGATGGGCGTGGCCGTCAAGACCGACAAGGAGGGCAAGACCGTTGCGCCTCCTGCCATGCTGCAGGTCTGGTGCATGGAAGGGCCGGTGCAGAACAACTACCCGCCCGGCTCCACGACCGAGAATCCCTATGAAGTTCTGAAGCTGATCGAGGCACAGGGCTTTCCTTCCACCGTGGCGGTGAACTCGGAGCTGAGTTTCGAGCGCGATGTGCTCGAGGGCGAGGATCTGTACTACACGACACGCCTGGAAGCCATCAGCGAAGAGAAGACCACGGCTCTGGGAGCAGGCTACTTCGTGACGCAGATCATGGAGTATTTCTCGATCAAGACCCCGGGCGGCGAAGACGAGAAGGTCGGCCAGCTGATGTTCCGCGTCTTCAAGTTCCGTCCCGCCAATGTGCAAAAGGCCGAACCCGCGCCGGCGGCGGCCGCGAAGATCAAGCGGCCCGCTCCCGGTGTGAGCGATGACAACCGCTTCTTCTGGGAAGGCCTGAAGGAAGGAAAGCTCCTGATTCAGCGCTGCAAGAGCTGCGGCGATCTGCACCATCCCCCGGGTCCCGTCTGCCCCCAATGCCATTCCTTCGACTGGGACACGGTCGAGGCCAACGGCCAGGGCACGGTGTACTCCTTCGTGGTCATGCATTACCCCGAAGTTCCGCCTTTCGACCACCCCAATCCCATCGGCCTGGTGGAGCTGCAGGAGGGCGTGCGCGTGATCGCCCAGCTGGTCGGCGTCAAGCCCGGCGAGGTGCAGATCGGCCAGAAGGTGCAGGTGGAGTTCAACACCTTTGATGGTGATCTGACTCTGGCCCAGTTCCGCCCCGTGGCCTGATGCGAGGAGGCCGTCATGGATTTTCAACTCAGTGAAGACCAGCGTGCGTTTGCCGACATGGCGCAAAGCCTGTTCGCCGACTATTGCACGGACGACAAGCTGCGCGAGCACGATGCCTCGGGTCAGCCCTTTATGCAGGAGCTGTGGCAGCAGTGCGTGGCTGCAGGCCTGCACAGCATTCTGGTGCCGGAAGCCGCAGGTGGTCTGGGTCTGGGCATGAGCGAGATGCTGGCCGTGCTGGAGCAGCAGGGTCGTGCGCTGGCGCAGGTGCCGCTGTGGCAGCAGCAGGTCGCCGCAGCCGCGATTGCCAGGTTTGCCGAGGGACAGGACGCAGTCGTTCAGTCAGCCATGCAGGGCGAGCTGCTGGCTTTGTCGCTGCAGGCTGCCGTGGCCACACGCGGGCCGGCGCTTCAGTTGCAGGGTGACCGGCTCAAAGGCCAGCTGCAAGCCGTGCCGTTGGGCGAGCAGGCCCAGATGGCTTTGGTGGCGGCGGCGGCGGGTGACGAGATCAGGCTGGTGCTGGTGAGTCTGCAGGCCGATGGCGTCAGCCGCGTGGCCGGCATGCGCGAGGACTATTGCGCGGTGGCAGACATCAGCTTTCGCAACACGCCGGTGCTGGCCGTGCTGGGCGGTCGCGCGCTGGACTGGGTCCATGAGGCCGCCATCGCCTGCCTGGCCAGCCTGCAGCAGGGCGTGACGCAGGAGCAGCTGCGCCGCACGGTGGAGTACGTGAGCGAGCGCAAGCAGTTCGACCGACCCATCGGCACTTTTCAGCTGGTCCAGGGCCAGATGGCCGACGGCTACATCCTCATGCAGGCCCAGCGTAGCGCGCTGAGCCAGCTGGTCTGGCGCCTGGATGCAGGTCTGCCCTGCGTGCCGCAGGCCCACGCGGTGCGTGCCCAGTCCAACGAGCTGGGCCTGAAGGTGGGCCGCGTTGCACAGCACGTGCATGGCGGCATGGGCGTGGATGTGACCTATCACATCCACCGCTTCATGTTCTGGTGCCGTGCGCTGGCTGCCGAGCTCGGCAGCGCCGAACAGCACCTGGAAGCGCTGGGCCAGTGGCTCGCAGACAACGACACGCTCGGCTGGAAGTACGACCTGCCCGAAGACCGCTAAGGAGACAACAACATGGCCAATCAATCTATTCGTTTCGAGTCGGTGAACGTGGGCGACGAGCTGCAATCCGTGAGCGTGCCCATCACCGTGCCGCTGATTGCCGGCGGTGCCATCGCCACGCGTGACTACTTCCCTGGTCACCACGACCGCGACGCTGCGCGCGAGCTGGGCTCGCCCCATATCTTCATGAACATCCTGACCACCAACGGTCTGGTGCAGAGCTTTGTCGAGAGCTGGGCTGGCGACGAGGCGCGCCTCATGGATCTGAAGATTCGCCTGGGGGCTCCCAATTACCCCGGCGACACCATGAAGTTCACGGGCTCCGTGACCGAGAAGAACGAGGCCACGCGCAGCGTTCAGATCATGCTCAAGGGCAGCAATTCCATGGGCTCTCACGTCAGCGGCACCGTGCAAGTGGCCCTGGCCTAAGAACAACAAGCGGAGACATTCCTGTGAACGATATGAATATTTCCGGTCGCGCCGCCATTGTGGGCCTGGGTGCAACAGAATTTTCCAAGAACTCGGGCCGTACCGAGCTGCGTCTGGCCATGGAAGCCACGCTGGCTGCGCTGAGCGATGCCGGCATCGACCCCAAGGAGGTGGACGGCTTTTCCTCGTACTCCGTGGACAAGGTCCCCGAGTATGAAATCGCCCGCCTGCTCGGGG
>Ga0268257_1000192_pt1 | contig 99828 bp, 90 predicted proteins | sample AgamicAtPrz_FD_200249 | JGI IMG/M metagenome (GOLD analysis project Ga0268257, IMG submission 200249) | Agave microbial communities from Guanajuato, Mexico - At.P.rz (v2) (version 3) | ecosystem: Host-associated > Plants > Phyllosphere > Phylloplane/Leaf | place: Guanajuato, Mexico | collected... | reverse complement strand
CGGCTGTAGCGCGGTGGTCCCACCTGACCCCATGCCGAACTCAGAAGTGAAACGCCGTAGCGCCGATGGTAGTGTGGGGTCTCCCCATGCGAGAGTAGGGAACTGCCAGGCATCAAATTAAAAAACCTGAAAGCATCAGGTTTTAAGAATTAGTGTGCTGATATGGCTCAGTTGGTAGAGCGCACCCTTGGTAAGGGTGAGGTCCCCAGTTCGACTCTGGGTATCAGCACCACTTTATTAGGTTAAAGTTCGGCACGTTAGAAAAGAATTTGCCTGGCGGCTGTAGCGCGGTGGTCCCACCTGACCCCATGCCGAACTCAGAAGTGAAACGCCGTAGCGCCGATGGTAGTGTGGGGTCTCCCCATGCGAGAGTAGGGAACTGCCAGGCATCAAACAAACAAAAAAGCCTCATGCGAAAGCATGGGGCTTTTTTGTTTCCTGCTGTTTGCTAATTACATTATCTCGCTGAGACTACTCTGCGCTGCTTCAGTATCGTATTAGACCGATAAAAAAGCCCCGCTCAACGGAGCAGGGCTAGCAGGCCGTATAACGTATTAATGAATAACCTGCGAGAGAAACGCACGGGTGCGTTCAGATTTCGGGTTAGCGAAAAATTCCTGCGGCGGTGCCTGCTCAACAATTTCACCCCGGTCCATAAAGATAACGCGGTCTGCTACCGTGCGCGCAAAGCCCATTTCATGCGTCACGCACAGCATGGTCATCCCGGACTCAGCCAGGCCGATCATGGTATCCAGTACTTCTTTGACCATCTCTGGATCCAGCGCCGAAGTAGGCTCGTCAAACAGCATGATTTTTGGTTTCATGCAGAGCGAACGCGCAATCGCCACACGTTGCTGCTGGCCGCCCGAAATCTGCCCCGGATATTTATGCGCATGCTCGGCGATACGCACCCGTTCCAGGTAGTGCATCGCCAGCGCCTCCGCTTCTTTCTTCGGCATCTTGCGCACCCATATCGGGGCCAGCGTGCAGTTCTGCAGCACGGTCAGATGAGGGAACAGGTTAAAATGCTGGAACACCATGCCCACTTCCTGGCGCACCTTTTCTATATTGCGGATGTCTTCATTCAGCTCGATGCCATCAACCACGATCCGTCCCTGCTGATGCTCTTCAAGATGATTGATACAACGAATCGTTGTCGATTTGCCTGAACCCGAGGGGCCGCAAAGAACGATACGCTCGCCTTGCTTAACGTTCAGGTTGATATCTTTCAGGACGTGGAACTGTCCGTACCATTTGTTCACCGCTTCAAGCGTAATCATCGCGTCGGTCGGCTGTATTATCATTGTGCTCATGGGATCCCTCAATGCGGTGTACGCCCGGTGTTAAAACGTTTTTCAAGATGCTGGCTGTAGCGCGACATACTGAAGCAGAAGATCCAGTAGACCAGCGCAGCAAAAACATAGCCTTCGGTAGACATCCCCAGCCATGCGGGATCGACAGTCGCCTGCTGTACGCTGCTGAAGAGATCGAACAGGCCGATAATGATCACCAGGCTGGTGTCTTTGAACAGTGCGATGATGGTGTTTACCAGGCCCGGGATCACCAGTTTCAGCGCCTGAGGAAGAATAACCAGCCCCTGTGTCTTCCAGTAGCCGAGGGCCAGCGACTCTGCCGCCTCGTATTGCCCTTTCGGCAGCGCCTGTAATCCCCCGCGCACCACTTCTGCAACGTAGGCGGACTGGAACAGAATGACCCCGACCAGGGCGCGGATCAGCTTATCTATGCTGGTTCCTTCCGCCATGAACAGCGGCAGCATCACCGAAGACATAAACAGCACGGTAATAAGCGGCACGCCGCGCCAGAATTCAATGAAGATGACTGACAGAATGCGTACTACCGGCATGGTGGAGCGACGCCCGAGTGCCAGCAGGATGCCGAGCGGTAGCGCACCGGCGATACCGACGGAGGCGATAATCAGCGTCAGCGTCAGGCCGCCCCACTGGCGGGTTTCGACCCGCTCCAGTCCGAGAAAGCCGCCATACAGCAGTACCCAGACCACAACCGGATAGATCACCGCCCAGCAGGTGATATAGCGTCCGCGGCGCGGCAACGCGTTCCAGAACATCGGCACAATAGAAATCAGGCCGACGATAAGTGCGAGGTTGATGCGCCAGCGTTGGTCGTGCGGATAGAGCCCATACATAAACTGGCCGAAACGCTGATGGATAAACACCCAGCAGGCACCTTCCTTCGTACAATCAGCGCGGGTAGTGCCGAACCAGTTGGCCTGAAAGAGTGTCCAGTTCAGCAGTGGGGGGATCAGCTCCCACATCAGCCACAGGCAGAACAGCGTCAGCAGCGAGTTGCTCCAGCTGGAAAAGAGGTTCTTTTTCACCCAGTACAGCGCACGGCCTGGCCCCTGTGAGGCCTGACGCACCGGCGGTGACAGAATAGCTTTTGTCATCATGGTTCCTTAGCGCTCAACAAGGGCGATACGCCGGTTATAGATGTTCATCAGCAGTGAAATCGACAGGCTGATAATGAGGTAGACCGACATGGTAATGGCGATGGTTTCGATCGCCTGTCCGGTCTGATTCAGCACCGTTCCGGCAAACAGCGACACCATATCGGGATAGCCAATGGCCGCCGCCAGCGACGAGTTCTTGGCAATATTGAGATACTGGCTGGTCAACGGCGGAATAATGACGCGCATTGCCTGCGGAATAATCACCTGACGCAGCGTTACCGGGTTGGGCAGGGCGAGCGAACGAGCGGCTTCGTGCTGGCCATGCGGCACAGAAAGGATCCCGGCACGGATGATCTCGGCGATAAATGCCGATGTGTAGACCGACAACGCCAGGGTTAATGCGGCAAGTTCCGGGATAAGCGCCATACCGCCACGGAAGTTGAAGCCGCGCAGCGCCGGAACGTCCCAGTGCAGCGCCGCACCATACAGGGCGTGAGCCAGCGCCGGAAGACCGATCAGCAGAGCGACTGCCCAGGGCCAGGTACGGCGCAGCTGGCCGGTTTTGATCTGGTGCGTTTTGTTGTAGCGGTAAAGCCCAACGGTCACACCCAGCGCAATGATAACCGCCGCCAGAAAAGCGCCCATCCCTTCGCCCAGCTGTGGAGCAGGAATATACAGCCCACGGTTACTCAAAAAAATGAGATCGAACGCGTCAACCGCCTGGCGCGGGCCGGGTAAATTACGCAGCACGGCGAAGTACCAGAAGAAGATCTGCAGCAGCGGCGGGATATTACGAAACGTCTCAATGTAGACCGTAGAGATTTTTCTCAGCAGCCAGTTATCAGAGAGTCTGGCCAGACCGAGAAAGAAGCCGAGTATTGAAGCAAAGACGATACAAAGTGCTGATACCAGCAGGGTATTCAGCAGCCCGACCAGAAACACGCGGCCATAGGTATCGCCTTGTTGATAATCAATCAGATGCTGGACGATGCCAAAGCCTGCAGCACGGTCGAGAAAGGCAAACCCGGAGGTAATGCCGCGATTGCTCAGGTTGGTGATGGTGTTATGGATCAGATAAGCCGCAATCAGCAGTACCGCGACAATGGCGAGTATCTGAAACAGCCAGGCACGAACCGCAGGGTTCGAAAAGGAGAACGCACCTTTTACGGTTGGGCGGCGCAGGGGCATAGGAAAACCTCAGTCGGAACTTGGGCTGGGCACTGCCAGTGCAGTGCCCGTTACAGCTACAGCATTAACGTACCGGCGGCGCGTACTGAATACCGCCGTTGTTCCAGAGGTTATTCTGGCCACGTTTGATCTTCAGCGGGCTTTCAGAGCCAACGTTGCGCTCGAATACTTCCGCGTAGTTGCCGACTTTTTTGATGATGTGGTAAGCCCATTGGTTGTCGAGTTTCAGATCCTTGCCGTAATCGCCCTCTTTACCCAGCAGGTGCGCCATATCTGGCGTTGCCGGATTAGCGGCTTTTTCATCGACGTTCTTTGAGGTCACGCCCATCTCTTCAGCGTTCAGCATTGCAAACAGCGTCCAGCGCACCACGGCAAACCATTCATCGTCACCGCGGCGTACTACCGGCCCCAGCGGCTCTTTAGAGATAACTTCCGGCAGTACGATCCACTCCGCCGGATCGCTGAGCTTAATGCGCAGAGCGTAAAGCTGCGACTGGTCAGATGCGAGGGTATCGCAGCGGCCCGATTCCAGCGCTTTAGCGGATTCATCGGAACGGTCAAAGGTGACCGGGGTGTATTTCATCTTGTTGGCTTTGAAGTAATCCGCCACGTTTAATTCAGTGTCGGTACCTGCCTGGATGCAAACGGTTGCGCCGTCGAGCTCTTTAGCGCTTTTCAGGCCGGCTTTGTTATGGGTCAGGAAGCCGATACCGTCATAGTAGGTCACGCCGGTAAAAGACATGCCCATGCCGGCATCACGCGATGAAGTCCAGGTGGTATTACGGGAAAGTACGTCCACTTCACCCGACTGCAGCGCGGTGAAGCGCTCTTTTGCCGTCAGCGGGGTGTATTTCACTTTGGTATCGTCGCCAAACATCGCAGCGGCCACGCCACGGCAGACATCCACATCAATGCCGGTAAACTTGCCGCTTTCATCCGCGTAAGAGAAGCCCGGCAGGCCATCGCTTATCCCACATTGCACAAAACCTTTCTTTTTCACCGCATCGAAGGTCGCACCGGCGTGTGCCTGACTGGTAGCGGCCAGCATCGCGCCTGCAGCAACCAGAGTCGCAATCATCATCTTTTTCATAAAGCATCCTGTGTGGCGGAATTATCGTTATATGTGTTTGGCGTGAGCACGCCATTACCTGTCTGTGGCATTGGCCGTAATTTATTAAGCAAAGGTAATGCCAGGTTTACGCCGGGCTGGTAAGAACGAGCGGAGGCGCAATAAGCTCAGTGTAGACAGGAAAAAATGAATTTCGCGCGCTGTAATGGTGCAAAAATTCAACCTGCGCCACATTTTGGAGCAAAATAGTTACTTCACGAAATCATACGGTGAGGGTAATTCAGGAGGTGAATATATACAGGGAGAGGAGTGGTAAGGGTTTGTGACAGACCGCACGTAAAATTGGCAGAAAAAAGAAAGCTGGCGAAATGAGAATTAACGCTGGTAACCCGCTGACCAATTATGATGCCAAATTTTTACCTTATGAAAACCGGCTGCACCATAATAAAGCAACATGATACGCGCGGCCTGAACCGCGCGTAATGACTTATTTAGACACGGCGATAATACCGAGCGTCAGACCCGCCAGCGCCGCTGCGCCGCCAGCGATTGCGCCTGCGGTTTCCCAGTTATCCTGAGTGGTGCCTTTCATGCAGGTATTGGTATGGACCAGGCGACCCTGATCGTCATAGACCGGCACGCAGGGAGAATCGTGAGCGCAGCCTGCCAGTACGGTAGACAGCAGTGCAACAGCAATTACTTTTTTCATGGCGTTACCTCAATAAAATCATTATCCACGCCGTCGTTTCCAGAGGAGCTTATTCGCAGGTGGAGCCGTAATAAATTACCACGACCGCTTCAGCCCGGCGCAAAGGGAATGATGACAAAGGGTAATATTTGTAAAAAGTATGGAGAAAAGCCGTCGCCAGGCAATTAATTGTGAGGATTTAATGAAGAAACCGGAAAAATAATGGGTGAGGCGGCAAATCGAGAGTATTCCAGTGCGGCGTAGACAGTAGCGAATTTCCCCGTCCGCTTCAATACAAAATTATTATTTTCAAGGTGTTAAAAAGGGCGCCGCGGCGCCCTGATTTCATCCTGTTAGTGTGCTCCACTAAAGCGTCGTCGGATAACCACAAAAAATACCGGCACGAAGAAGATCGCCAGCAGCGTTGCCGTCAGCATTCCGCCCATCACCCCGGTACCGACAGCATTCTGCGCCCCGCTACCCGCCCCGCGATTAAGGACCAGCGGTAATACGCCAAGAATAAATGCCAGCGAGGTCATGAGAATAGGGCGCAGGCGCATGCGTACCGATTCCAGCGTCGCTTCGATAACGCCTTTATCCTCTTTCTCCATCAGGTCTTTCGCAAACTCGACGATCAGGATGGCGTTTTTAGCCGACAGCCCGATAGTGGTCAGCAGACCGACCTGAAAATAGACGTCATTGTTCATGCCGCGCAGTGAAGCGGCAAGCAGTGCGCCTACTACGCCGAGCGGCACCACCAGCATCACCGAAAAGGGGATGGACCAGCTTTCATACAGCGCCGCCAGACAGAGGAACACCACGAGCAGCGATATGGCGTACAGCGCCGGCGCCTGATCCCCTGACAGCCGCTCCTGATAAGACATGCCGGTCCAGTCATAGCCGATACCGGCAGGCAGCGTTTTTGCCAGCGACTCCATCAGCACCATCGCTTCGCCGGTGCTTTTGCCTGGCGCGGCTTCGCCGAGGATCTCCATGGAGGGCGACCCATTAAAACGTTCCAGGCGCGGCGAGCCGTAAATCCAGCGCGTTGAGCTGAACGCTGAGAAGGGCACCATCTCCCCGCTGGCGCTGCGCACGTAGATGGCGTCAATATCGGTCGGAAGCATACGAAACGCCGCGTCAGCCTGAAGGTAAACCTTCTTCACGCGCCCATGATCGATAAAGTCGTTAACGTAAGTTCCGCCAAGCGAGGTCGAGATCGCCTGGTTGATGTCTGTCAGCGACAGGCCCAGCGCCTGCGCTTTTTCCTGATCGACATCCAGCTTGAACTGCGGCGTATCTTCCAGCCCGTTGGGCCGCACCCGCACCAGCAGATCGGTGTGCTTATTCACCATCCCCAGTAACGTATTACGCGCCTGGGTCAGTGCCTCGTGCCCAAGATTCGCTTTATCAATGAGTTCGAAATCGAACCCGGTAGCCGTACCCAGATCGATAATAGCGGGCAGGTTAAACGGGAAGACGATGCCGTCGCGGATGGTGCTGAACGCATGGGTAGCACGTTTGATAATACTGCTCACGCTATTCTGCTCGCCGGGGCGATCCTCCCAGGGCTTCATACTGATAAATGCCAGCCCCGAGTTCTGCCCCTGGCCGCTGAAGCTGAAGCCGTTAACGGTAAACACCGTCTCGACATTGGCTTTTTCCGCGGTGAGATAGTAATGGGTAATCTCGTCGAGCACCTGCTGGGTGCGGGTCTGCGTGGCCCCGGCGGGTAGCTGCGCCATTGTCATAAACACGCCCTGATCTTCCTCGGGCAGGAACGCGGTGGGCAGGCGTAAAAACAGCATCGCCATAGCGACAACGATCAGCACGTAGAGCAGCAGGTAACGTCCGGTACTGCGCAAAATACCTCTAACGCTATTCGTGTAGTGGTTTACGCTGGCATCGAATTTTTTATCAAACCAGACGAAGAAGCGTGCTTTGCTCTCATGCCCGCCGGGCTTAAGCAGCGTGGCGCACAACGCGGGCGTCAGGATGAGTGCTACCAGCACTGACAGCGCCATTGCCGAAACGATGGTAATAGAGAACTGACGGTAAATCGCGCCGGTAGAGCCGCCAAAGAAGGCCATCGGAATAAACACCGCAGACAGCACCATCGCGATGCCTACCAGCGCTCCCTGAATCTGCGCCATTGATTTGCGCGTGGCTTCTTTCGGCGGCAGCTTCTCCTCTGCCATCACACGCTCGACGTTTTCCACCACGACGATGGCGTCATCCACCAGCAGACCAATAGCCAGCACCATACCAAACATGGTGAGGGTGTTGATGGAGTAACCCAGCGCGCTGAGGATGGCGAAGGTGCCAGCCAGCACAACCGGTACGGCGATGGTCGGGATAAGCGTGGCGCGGATATTCTGCAGGAACAGATACATCACCAGGAAGACCAGGATGACGGCCTCCGCCAGGGTTTTGACCACCTCGTGAATCGAGATCTTCACAAACGGCGTGGTGTCGTAGGGATAGACAACCTGCATCCCCTGCGGGAAAAACGCCTGCATGTCAGCGAGTCGGGATTTAATGGCGGCCGCCGTATCAAGGGCATTGGCACCGGTTGCCAGCTTAATGCCCAGCCCGGTTGCCGGCTGACCGTTGATTTTGGTCACCATGTTGTAGTTCTCGCCGCCCAGCTCAATCCGGGCGACATCCTTCAGACGCACCACTGAGCCGTCCTGATTGACGCGCAGGGTGATGCGCCCAAACTCTTCAGGGCTGGTCAGGCGAGTCTGCGCAATGATCGAGGCGTTCAGCTGCTGGCCCGGCACGGCAGGCGTTCCGCCAAGCTGACCGGCGGCTATCTGATTGTTTTGCGTTTTGAGCTGGGTGATCACATCGGCGGTGGTGAGCAGGTATTTGTTCATCGCATGCTGATCGAGCCAGATGCGCATCGCAAACTGGGCACCGAACAGCTGGACATCGCCAACCCCGCTGGTACGGCTGATGCTGTCCTTCACGTTGGAGGCAACGTAGTCGGAAATGTCTTCCTGGGTCAGACGGGGATTATCAGACAGAAACCCGGCGACCAGTAAAAAGCCGCTGCTGGCCTTTTCCACGCCGATGCCCTGCTGCTGCACTTCCTGCGGCAGCAGCGGCATGGCCAGCTGCAGTTTATTCTGCACCTGGACCTGGGCGATATCGGGGTCCGTACCTGATTCGAAGGTCAGCGTTATGGTCACGTTACCGGCCGAGTCGCTGGTGGAGGACATGTACATCAGGTTATCGATACCGTTCATGTTCTGCTCGATAACCTGCGTGACGGTGTTCTGCACCGTTTGCGCGTCTGCGCCAGGATAGGTCGCTGAGACCGCTACCGCTGGCGGAGCAATGCTGGGATACTGCGCCACGGGCAGCGACATGATAGACAGCGCGCCGGCAATCATAAGCACGATCGCCAGCACCCAGGCAAAAATGGGGCGCTCAATAAAGAAACTGGACATGGGCCTGGCTCCTTACTGTGCCGGCTGCGGAGCAGCATCTGAGGTAGCGTGGACTTTCATGCCCGCACGGATCCTCTGCAGACCACTGATCACCACGCGGTCCCCAGCCTTCAGCCCGGCGCTCACCAGCCAGTTATTACCGATGGCCTGACTGGCCTCCACGACCTTAGATTCCACCTTATCCTGAGCATCAACGATCATGACTACCGCCTCGCCGCGCGGGGTACGGGTCACGCCCTGTTGCGGGACGAGTATCGCGTTGGGCTGAATGCCCTGGTCGATGCGGGCGCGGACGAACATGCCGGGAAGCAGCGTGTGGTCAGGGTTAGGAAAGACGGCACGCAGCGTGATGGAGCCGGTGCTTTCATCGACGGTGACGTCGGAAAATTCCAGCGTACCTTTCTGTGGGGCGATTTCACCGTTATCCAGCACCAGCGTCACGCTACTTTTGCCCCCGCTCCGCATCAGGGTGCCTTGTTGCAGCGACGCTTTAAGGCGCAGGTAATCATTGCTCGACTGGGTAAGATCGACATAGACAGGATCGAGCTGCTGCACCGTTGCCAGCGCTGCGGCCTGGCCCTGCTGTACCAGCGCACCTTCGGTGACGTTTGATTTGCCGATACGGCCGCTGATAGGTGAAGTGACTTTCGTCCAGGCCAGATTGATACGGGCGTTGTCCAGCGCGGCGCGGGATGCCAGCACAGAGGCGTCCGCCTGGCGCGCGTTGGCCGCGGCCTGATCGTAATCCTGTTTACTGACGTAATGCGTTCCCTGCAGCGCGGCATAGCGTTTCAGAGTGAGATGGGCCATCGCCGCGCTGGCCTGGGCTTTGGCCAGGCTGGCTTTTGCGCTCTCTACGTCGGCAAGATAGGTAGCGGGATCAATCTGATAGAGCGATTCACCGGCAACGATCTCGCCGCCTTCTTCAAAGTTACGCTTGAGGATGATGCCGCTCACCTGAGGACGAACTTCAGCAATGCGCCAGGCTGCGGTGCGGCCGGGCAGCTCGGTAGTTAGCGGCAACGGCGTGGAGACAACGGTATGCACCGTTACCTGAGGTACTGGCGGCTGGTTTTCCTTAATATCATCATCGCAACCAGATAACAGTGCCGTGATAACACCTGCCAACAAAGGATATAAAAATACCCGGACTTGCTTTGTCATTGCCTTTCCTTAAAACAATAAACACCGAATGTTCCGCAGGGGGAATTACTCAGGACGTGATTTTCTGGCGTATCCTACAAATAATATAAGTGTGATGTAAGTCGGATCGCTTTTTTTGCCACCTCGGCGAAAGGAAAGGATAAATTTTAAGACTGGCCTTAGTGTGCTGATTATTATTTTTTGACGTGCGCTTACAAATTTATATATGTTTCTTAATGATGAGTTATTTTTATTATTCATGCTTTATCGTGAAATATTCGCCACAAGTATATATTGTTTTTTGTTACTAAAAAGTCGATGAGGGAAAATAAAGCCAGTGGCAATATAGAGGCGGTAGTTAACCCCTTCCGATATTTCACTTCTTACAGGCTCGTTTATTATGGCACGGAAAACGAAAACGGATGCCTTACAAACGCGGCAGCAGCTTATTGATGCCGCCATTATGCAGTTCGCCGCACAGGGCGTGGCGAAAACGACCCTCAGCGACATAGCCGGAGCAGCAAAGGTGACACGCGGTGCGCTCTACTGGCATTTCGACAGCAAAGAACAAATTTTCGATGAAATATGGAAACAACAGTCGCGGTTACAGCAGGTATTACAGGCAACGCTTCCACGCGCGTTAAAAAAAACGCCGCTGCGCTATCTCAGCGACGTCTTTATTATTGCATTACGTCTGATTGCCCAGGATGCGCAGCAAAAAGCGTTGATGGAAATATTATGCTGCAAGCACGAGCGGTGTGACAGCACGTTAAATGATATTGAAATCCACGCTATGCTGGGAATGAATAATGACATGCTGGAATACTGGCTGCGGCGCTGCATTCAGCATGGCGATATTTCACCCCATGCTGATATCCCTGAAATGATTATTCTGTTACGCGGCGCACTCAGCGGCATTGTACGCCAGTGGCTACTCTGTCCACAGCGCTTTGATCTCGCCGCCCGGGCACCCGCGCTGGTGGATAATTTATGGCACATGTTTCCGGTTACTCAACCTCAGGCTGAATACTGAATGATTTTTCTGGTGCCTGTACCGGATCAATTAAGCGTTGCGGCTCATGTTTCACAATATTTGCGATGGCTTGCGGGTCGAGTGGCTTGCCGAGTAAATAGCCCTGTAGCGTATGACAGCCAAGCTCGGTAAGAAACGTCTGTTGCTCCGGCGTTTCGACACCTTCGGCCACCACCCGCAGGTTGAGGGTTCTCGCCAGCGCGATAATCGCCGAGACAATCGTGGCGTCTTCCCCGTCGGCACGCAGCTCGTTGACGAACGCGCGGTCGATTTTCAGTTCGCTGGCGGGCAGACGCTTCAGATAGAGCAGGCTTGAATAGCCGGTGCCGAAGTCATCGATGGAGGCTTTTACGCCCAGCGTGGTCAGCTCGGTCAACAGGCGCACGCTCTCATCCGGATCGCTCATCGCCGTGGTTTCCGTGACTTCAAGAATCAGCATATCGGGCGGGATACGGTGGCGCGTCAGGCAATCCACCACGTTATCGATAAGCGCGGGCTGTTCAAACTGCACGGCAGAAAGATTGACCGCCATCGACCAGTCGGTAAACCCGGCGTCGCGCCACTCGCTGAGCTGGCGGCAGGCTTCATTCAGCACCCAGTTGCCAATCGACACGATGACGCCGGTTTTTTCCGCCAGTGGCAGGAACACGTCCGGCGTCAGCAGGCCGCGCTGCGGATGCTGCCAGCGCAGTAGCGCTTCGAAACCGATGGCCGGCCCGGCCGGTGCCTTAAATTTCGGCTGATACAGCAGGCGCAGCTCATTGCGCGCCTCGGCCTGCCACAGATCGTTCATCAGCTGCAGCTGGGTCTGGGCAAGGGCATTCATTGACGGCTGGAAAAAGTGGTAGCCATTACGCCCGTTGTGTTTGGTGTGATACATCGCCGCATCAGCATTGAACATCAGCTCGCGCGGGGTTTCGCCATCGTGCGGCCAGAGGGCGATCCCGATGCTGAGCGTGACCATCGCTTCGCAGGGGGAAATGGTAAACGGCTCGGCAATGGCCTGTACCAGCGAGCTGGCAAGCGACGCGGCATCGTCAGGCGCAGCGGTTTCCGCCAGCAGCACAAACTCATCCCCACCGATGCGCGCCAGCGTGTACTGGCCCTTCAGATGCTGGGTCAGGCGTTCGGTTACCGCAATCAATAGTCTGTCGCCAGTGTCATGGCCCCAGGCGTCGTTGACCGCCTTGAAACCATCCAGATCCATATACATCAGCGCAAAGCCGCTGTTGTCCTGCTGCGCCTTACTCACCGCCTGCGCCAGGCGATCTTCGAGCAGTACACGGTTAGGCAAGCGGGTCAGGGTATCGTGCAGGGCCAGCTGGGCCAGTTCGCGATTGGCTTCGGCAAGGGAAGACGCCAGCAGGGACGTCCGCGCCTGTAACCGGGCATCAAACAGGGAAACCAGCAGGGTGATGCCAAGAATTGAGAGCGTGACGACGGTGACCAGAATCGCCAGCCAGTTGCTGTCCACGCCGCGCTCGGTGGCGTGACTGCCGTGAGGGAAGTCGGCGGCCATCATGCCGGTATAGTGCATTCCGGCGATAGCGATGCCCATAATGATGGCGGCACCGATACGCAGCAGCGCGGCCTGGGCGGACGTCAGCTGACGCAGGCGAAACGTGAGCCACAGTGCGGCAGCAGAAGCAGAGAAGGCGATCACCACCGAGAGCGCGACCCACCAGAGATTCCAGTGGATACCCGGTTGGATATGCATGGCCGCCATACCGGTATAGTGCATCGCTGCAATGCCGCACCCCATCACGGTGGCACCCGCGAGCAGGCTTACCCGGGACAGGCGGCTGCGGCTGACCAGCCAGAGCGCGAACAGCGAGGCACCGAGGGCAATAAGCATAGAAACGCCGGTGATCGGCAGGTCATAGCTGAGGGTAAACGGCATCTCCATCGCCAGCATGCCGATAAAGTGCATTGCCCAGATGCCGATGCCCATCGACATGCTGCCGCCAAACAGCCAGAGGCGCGCGGCTTTGGTACTGCTGATTGAGATACGACCCGCCATATTGAGCGCGGTATAGGCTGCCAGGATGGCAACAATAAACGACATAACCACCAGGAACTGGTTGTAATGACTCACCATCATCATGATATCGACTCACAAGGCCCGTTTATCTCGCCATACCAAAGCATAGTCTGGTCAAGGGGCACAGACATTATCACTGTCTCTGAGAGCCGCAAAGCACTTTAAAACCCTGCACAAATGAGGGGGAAAATGGCGCTGTGAAAGGGGATGCAGGCGGGGAAAAGAAATTTGCGTCAGGGCGCGAAAACAAAAAAAGCGCTTAAGTGATTAAGCGCTTTTTTAAGGTCAGAACTGAAAATCAGTTCATGCCATACTTTTTCAGCTTCTTGCGAAGCGTACCACGGTTGATACCCATCATCAGTGCAGCACGGGTCTGGTTACCGCGGGTGTATTGCATCACCATGTCCAACAGGGGCTGTTCTACTTCAGCCAGTACCAGCTCATAGAGGTCATTAACATCCTGACCGTTCAGTTGAGCAAAATAGTTCTTCAGTGCCTGTTTTACCGAGTCACGCAGGGGTTTTTGGGTTACCTGATCCTGAGAGTTAACGGTAGAAACGGTCAGTACGTCAGAATTTACGCGTTGTTCGAACATAGTTCTGTCAGCTCTTTATTTCTGTTTACGCAAAATTTTCGAAGTATGCCTCCAACGCCTCCAGCTGTTCGCTGGCATCCTCAATGGCGTTGAATGTGCGCCGAAACTGGTCGTCTGGAGCGTGTTCCTGCAAATACCAGGAAACGTGTTTCCGCGCGATTCGGTACCCTTTTGCCTGACCGTAAAAGTCATGCAGTTCCCGAATGTGCGCACAAAGCAAGCGCTTCACCTCTGCCAGCGGCAGGGGAGGGAGCAACTCTCCAGTGTCCAGATAATGCTGGATTTCCCGAAAGATCCAGGGTCTTCCCTGAGCTGCACGTCCTATCATCAGAGCATCTGCCCCTGTATAGTCCAGTACGGCTCTGGCTTTAAGCGGGTCAGTAATGTCGCCATTCGCAATAACCGGAATGGAAACTGTCTGCTTAACTGCCCGAATTGAATCGTATTCTGCGTCGCCCTGAAACATACAGGCTCGGGTGCGGCCATGTATTGTCAGCGCCTGAATACCACTCTCTTCAGCCAGTCGGGCAATGTCTACGCAGTTACGGTTGGCGGTATCCCAGCCGGTGCGAAACTTAAGGGTGACGGGCACGTCTACTGCATTAACGACCGCGGTTAAGATGGATTTGACCAACTCCGGATGTTGCAATAACGCTGAGCCTGCCAGCTTACGATTCACCTTCTTCGCCGGGCACCCCATATTGATATCAATAATCTGGGCGCCGTTTTCCACGTTGATACGTGCGGCTGCCGCCATCTCTTCAGGTACTGAACCGGCAATCTGCACGGTGCGGATACCTGGTTCATCCACATGGACCATCCGCAGTCGGGATTTGTCGCTCGCCCACACTTCCGGGTTAGAGGACATCATCTCGGATACGGTTAGCCCGGCACCCATCTCATAGCAAAGCGTCCGAAACGGTCTGTCAGTAATGCCAGCCATCGGTGCTGCTATCAGGCGGTTTCTAAGCTGGTGGTGTCCAATGCGCATGAGTTAAGAAATGACCATACTGTGCCTGCAAGGCGGCGTATATTACGCATTTTTTACGCCAGATGAAAGGCCAAACTTTGAACAATCCACTGTTGTAGATCATTGAAGCGACAAGCAGGACGATAACCCATGTTAATTCGTGAGACATTTCATGCGGTTATGTTAAATCGCTTAAAGTGTATCCAGACATAATTTCCTCCACGCAGGCAGGTTTTCAGGCATCTGAATGATAAATCAAGGATATATTTTGTTGTTTTTTCAGGCAAACCGGGCGCATTGCAAGAATCCACCCGGTTCGCTTGATAACAGAAAATGTTACCGGGATGCTTATTCCACCACCAGACGGCCGTGCAGCGGCTGTACCGGACGGTTGTTATCATGATGCATAACCGCTTTAAACTGCGCCAGCTGCGCAGCAGAGAGCGTCAGAGGGTGCTTCAGTACCAGCCAGGTAACGCCTTCTGAGCACGGCGGCGTGGTCAGAGAGCCGCTGAAGCGCCAGAAAGTTTTATCGGCAGGCAGCAGCGCGTTAAGGTCGATAGTACGGGTCAGCGTTTCGCTCTTATCGACGCCGTCCGGGATTTTACTCCACAGATCGGCCAGCGCCGCGTTTTCAGCCCCGACATCAAACATTACCGCGACGACAGCGGCATCGCCGGAGACGGATTTATGCACCAGGTGCAGCTCCATCGCGTAATGCTTGCCGTGTACCGTGTTTTCACTCGGCGCGTGGAAATGGAACTGTTGCAGGGTCCATTCAACGCCGTCCAGGGTGATGGTGTTGGCGTCGTTATGTTTGAAGCTGGCCTGAATGGTGTGACCGTTGTTCAGCAAGCTGGCCGGGCCTTCGGTGTAATGCACCGCCAGCGGGGCAATCGCGGCCTTAACGGTCTTATCAATATCGACAGGAGACTGGTTCTGGCCGGTCTGGCACGCTTTGTATTCGCTGTTGAGTTCTCCCCAGTGCTCGGGAGATTCCGCTCCTTCGTAGCTCCAGTGAGAGGCAAAGACCAGCGCAGGCATCAGGCCCGCCATTACGATCGCGGTTTTAGCGAAACGCATCTTCATTTTATCAATCCGGTGAATAGGTTTTAACAGTGGGTTTGCCCGATGAATAACCGTGGGCGAAACATTGTACTCGCGGCGAAAAATGAAAAGGCGTATAAAAAGTGCGGGCAAGAATGCGAGCGCGGCAGGTCACCGCGCCCTGAGAGATTACTGCTTACGGCCCGTGATACGGCACCACTCTTCTTTCTCCACCACCGGGTCGAGAGCGAACTGCGCTTCATAGGCTTCGCACACGCTCTCTGCCTGGCTGGCGAGCACGCCAGACAGCCCCAGCAGGCCACCGCTCACCGGCAGGACACTAATCAGCGGCGCCAGCTCGCGCAGCGGACCCGCCAGAATATTGGCGACGACTACATTGGCCTGCATGTTGTCCGGCTGGTTATGCGGCAGATAAAGCTCAAGACGTTCCGACACGCCGTTACGTTCGGCGTTATCGCGGCTGGCCTGGATCGCCTGCGGATCGATGTCGATCCCGATCGCTTTAGCCGCGCCGAGTTTCAGCGCCGCGATCGCCAGAATGCCGGAGCCGCAGCCGAAGTCGATCACCGTCTTACCGGCCAGATCGAGGCCGTCGAGCCACTGCAGACACAGCGAGGTGGTCGGGTGGGTGCCGGTGCCGAACGCCAGACCCGGATCGAGCATCACGTTAACCGCGTTCTCGTCCGGCACATCGCGCCAGCTCGGGCAGATCCACAGCCGCTCGCCGAAGCGCATCGGGTGGAAGTTGTCCATCCATTCGCGCTCCCAGTCTTTGTCTTCCAGTTGCTCAATTTTATGGTGGAAACCAGGGGCCAGCAGCGGGTGATTTTCCAGAATGGCGAGCGTCTCTTTCATGTCGGCTTCGGCATCAAACAGGCCGATAACGTCAGTATCTCCCCAGAGACGGGTTTCGCCCGGCAGCGGTTCGAATACCGGCGTGTCGTGCGTGTCCTGGAAGGTCACGGACACCGCACCGCTTTCCATCAGCGCATCGCCCAGCTCTTCGGCGTGCGCACCGGTGGTGTTAATTTTCAGTTGGATCCAGGGCATGGCAAAACTCTTTATTTATCAGTAGGTGAAACGGCTACCGGCGCGGCCACCGGGCGACCAAAACGGTTGCCGATGACAAAGGCCAGCAGACTCAATAGCAGTGACGGCACGATAGGGTGGAAACCCAGCCATTGTATCTTTAGCGTAGCCAGGATGGCGTAAAGCACCCCGCCCGTGACCATCGCGCTCAGCGCTCCCGCAGCGTTGGCGCGCTCCCAGTACAGCCCGAGCACCAGCGGCCAGAGGAACACCGCTTCCAGCCCGCCAAACGCCAGCAGGTTCAGCCAGATGATCATCTCAGGCGGACGCCAGGCAGCGAGCAGCAGCAGCACGCTCAGCACCAGCGTAATCAGCGTTGACATGCGCTTAAGACGCGCTTCGTTGGCAGACTGCTCGGGGCGCAGATTCAGATAGAGATCTTTGATGATGGTCGCCGAAGATTGCAGCAGCTGGGCGTTGATTGTAGACATGATCGCAGCCATTGGCGCGGCGAGGAAGATCCCGGCGGCAAACGGTGGCAGTACATGCATCATCAGGGTCGGGATCACCAGATCCGGCACGTTCAGATCCGGCAGCACTGCGCGTCCCAGCGCCCCGGCGAGGTGCATGCCCAGCATCAGGATCGCCACCACGATGGTGCCGATAATCATCCCGCGATGTACCGCTTTGCTGTCTTTGTAGGAGATACAGCGCACGGCAGTGTGCGGCAGGCCAATCACGCCGAAACAGACCAGCACCCAGAACGAGGTCATAAAGGTCGGGGAGAGAATATCGTCCGCGCCCTCTGGCGAAATCAGTTTCGGGTCGATAGCGGCGAGCTTATCGACGGCGCTGTGCAGGCCACCGGCGGCGTGAACCACGGCGATCAGCAGCAAAACGGTGCCGATCAGCATCACGAGGCCCTGCATGGTGTCGTTCAGCACGCTGGCGCGAAAGCCGCCGAATGCCGTGTAGAGCGCAATGCTGATACCGAAGATCAAAAGCCCGGTTTCATAGGGGATACCCGCCGCGGTTTCCAGCAGGCGTGCGCCACCGATGAACTGCACGGTCATCGCGCCGATAAACGCCACCAGCAGGCTGAAACTTGCCAGCCATACCAGCAGGCGGCTCTGATAGCGCGCGTACAGCATGTCGTTGAGCGTTACCGCGTTATAACGGCGCGCCAGAATGGCGAATTTCTTGCCAAGAATGCCCAACGACAGCCAGACGGCGGGGAGCTGGATCATCGCCAGCAGCACCCAGCCAAGACCGTACTTGTACGCCGCCCCCGGCCCGCCGATAAAGGAGCTGGCGCTGATATAGGTGGCGGTGAGCGTCATCGCCAGCACCACGCCGCCCATTGAGCGACTGCCGAGGAAGTACTCATTCAGGAAGGTGCCGGTGGTGCGCTGCTTCATGGCATACATCGACAGCCCGAACACGATGAGCAGATATGCCACCAGCGGCAGGATCACTTCAAGCTGCATCATCATCCTCCAGCGGGATATCGCGATAGATGAACTTCACCATCAGCCAGCACAGCACGATAAACAGCAGCGGAATGGCGAGGCAGGCGAATTCGAACCAGCGCGGCAGGCCGGTGATGCCCGGCGTGGCGTCGGGTAGCCAGCTGCCGAGTATCCAGGCAGCGAGATAGAAAAGGGTGAGCCACAGCGCCCAGCGGGCCTCTTTGTGGGCCTGAACAAAGCGTTTGTCCATTGTCGTCCCCATCGCCTCTGCATACGTCAGTAAGTACTTACTTTACTGCCGCAGTGGAGGGCATGATTTAACAAAGCGGCGATTGTACCGCATGGTAACGGGCTGCGGCTAAAAAAAGAAAAAGGCCGGGACTGTGGCTCTGCCGCGTTACGCGGCAGGCACAATCACCGGCCTTTCGGTGCGAGAAATTACTTCTCTTGCAGACCGAGTTTCTTCTCCAGGTAGTGGATGTTGGTGCCACCGTGCTGGAAGTTCTCGTCGCTCATGATACGCATCTGCAGTTCAACGTTGGTTTTGATACCGTCGATGATCAGCTCTTGCAGCGCATTTTTCATGCGGGCAATCGCCACGTCACGGGTTTCCCCGTAGCAGATGAGTTTGCCGATCATGGAATCGTAGTACGGCGGCACAGTGTAGCCCGCGTAGATGTGAGATTCCCAGCGCACACCAAAGCCGCCCGGCGCGTGGAAGCGCGTAATTTTACCCGGGCTTGGCAGGAAGGTGTTCGGATCTTCGGCGTTAATACGGCATTCCACCGCGTGGCCTTTGATGGTCACTTCTTCCTGCTTGATGGAGAGCGGCTGACCGGCAGCGATACGCAGCTGCTCTTTGATCAGGTCCACACCGGTGATCATTTCGGTAACCGGGTGCTCTACCTGAATACGGGTGTTCATCTCAATGAAGTAGAACTCGCCGTTTTCGAACAGGAACTCGAAAGTACCCGCCCCGCGGTAGCCGATATCCACACAGGCTTTGGCACAGCGCTCGCCGATGTAGCGACGCAGTTCCGGAGTGATGCCCGGTGCCGGCGCTTCTTCAACCACTTTCTGGTGACGACGCTGCATGGAGCAGTCGCGCTCAGCCAGATAGATGGCCTGGCCCTGGCCGTCAGCCAGTACCTGGATTTCGATATGGCGCGGGTTCTCGAGGTATTTCTCCATGTACACCATGTCGTTGCTGAAAGCGGCTTTCGCTTCCGCACGGGTCATGTTGATGGATTGTTCGAGATCGGCATCGTTGCGCACCACGCGCATACCGCGACCGCCGCCGCCGCCGGAGGCTTTGATAATCACCGGATAGCCGATGCGTTTAGCATGGGCGCGGTTCTTATCCATATCGTCGCCCAGCGGGCCGTCAGAGCCCGGTACGGTCGGTACGCCTGCTTTCTTCATCGCGGTGATTGCAGACACTTTGTCGCCCATCAGGCGAATGGTGTCGGCTTTCGGACCGATGAAGATAAAGCCGGAGCGCTCAACCTGCTCGGCGAAGTTGGCATTCTCGGAGAGGAAGCCGTAGCCCGGGTGAATCGCCACCGCGCCGGTGATTTCCGCCGCAGAGATGATAGCCGGGATGTTCAGGTAACTTTTAACAGACGGGGCCGGGCCAATACACACGGTTTCGTCTGCCAGCAGTACGTGTTTCAGGTCGCGGTCCGCGCTGGAGTGCACAGCGACAGTCTTGATGCCCAGCTCTTTACAGGCACGAAGAATACGCAGTGCAATCTCGCCGCGGTTAGCGATAACAATTTTATCCAGCATGTGCGCCTCGTTATTCGATGACGACCAGCGGCTCGTCAAATTCTACCGGTTGGCCGCTTTCCAGCAGGATGGCTTTAACCACGCCCGCTTTATCAGCTTCGATCTGGTTCATCATTTTCATCGCTTCAACGATGCACAGGGTATCGCCGACATTCACTTTCTGGCCCACTTCAATGAAGGCTTTCGCGTCCGGGCTTGGGGTGCGGTAGAACGTACCAACCATCGGGGAACGTACGATATGACCACTGACTTCCGCTGCGGCAGGCGCTTCCATGGCCGGTGTTACGGCAGGCGCGATAGCGTTGGACAGCGCGGGCTGCTGCTGCTGCATCATCGGAGCGGCATACGCCTGTTGCATCACAGGGTAGCCAGCGTTGGCCGGTGTGCGGCTGATACGAACAGACTCTTCGCCTTCAGAAATTTCCAGTTCAGCGATGCCTGATTCTTCAACCAGCTCGATCAGTTTTTTAATCTTACGAATATCCATGAGTGGGTTCCGTACTCTTTGTTTAGTGTGTTTGTGACAGGCGTTTTACCGCCGTCTGTAGTGCATAGGTATAACCGTCGGCGCCAAATCCGCAGATCACGCCGGCAGCAATATCTGAAAGATATGAGTGATGGCGGAACGGCTCGCGGGCATGCACGTTACTGAGATGGATCTCAATAAACGGGATGCTCACCGCCAGCAGCGCATCACGGATCGCAACGCTGGTATGCGTGAATGCGGCCGGATTAATCAGGATATAGTCCACGTTGTCTTTAGCCTGATGAATTCGGTCAATCAGTTCATGCTCAGCGTTGGATTGCAGGCTATCAAGCGTCACGTCTAACGACTGTGCTTCTGCGGTGAGACGGTTGACAATCTGGTCGAGCGTCAGGGTGCCGTACTTCTCCGGTTCACGGGTGCCGAGCATGTTAAGGTTCGGGCCGTTCAAAAGCAAAATGTGAAACTTATCCGCCATCGTGTCGCAATCTCCTGCAAATTTAAGGCAATTTACAAAATATACCCATGTTGCATGGTTGTCACCTTTTGACCGTCAAAATCGGGTCTGGTAAAAACCAAAGTCGCACATTATAACGATTTCGTAGCATTTGGCAGCTAAATACTGGTCTTATCAGGGAAGATAATCAAACCCCGGCTACGTTATCACAGCATGGAATAAGAAATTTGCGCTAAAGGCCGCAGATTCAGGGCGTTATCGGAACCATTGGCGAATCTTCTTGTAGCGCCATAGCAGCAGTATCGCCGCCAACACGGCGTAGATCAGCGGCTGGGGCAAGAGGATTTTCACTGACCACAAGTAGTGAACCGGCGCGAGGATCGCGACCAGATAGACGAAATTGTGCAAACGTTGCCAGTTGCGGCCCAGCTTGCGCTGCATCGCCTGAGTGGACGTCACGGCCAGCGCCAGCAGTATCACCCAGCTGATAATGCCGAGCAGCAGATAGGGGCGGGTAACCAGTTCCTGGCCGAGCAGCGCCAGATTATCGATACCCAGTTCCAGCAGCGAATAGCTGGTGAGATGCAGCGTAGCCCAGGCAAAACACCATAATCCCAGCAGACGACGGGTGCGGATCAGCAGCGGCTGTTTCCCCAGGCGCGCCAGCGGCGTGACCAGCAGGGTCGCCAGCAGCAGCTTTAGCGCCATCCTGCCGGTAAAATGCTGAATATCTTTCGCCGGATCGGCACTGAACGCCCCGGCGTTGATGGCAAAAATCAGCCAGAGAAAGGGTAAAAACGCAGCGAGATGCAGCGCTACTTTGAGCCAGGTAATCTGTTTCGCGGTCAGTCGCACTCAGAAGTTCTCCCGCAGATCCAGGCCACGATAGAGCGAGGCTACCTGATCGGCATAGCCGTTAAACAGCAACGTCGGCTGGCGCTTGACGTCCAGAATACCGCCGGAGCCAATGACGCGCTCCGAGGCCTGGGACCAGCGCGGGTGATCGACGTGCGGGTTCACGTTGGCATAAAACCCGTACTCGTTCGGCGCAGAAAGATTCCAGGTGGTCGGGGGCCGTTCGCGGGTGAGCTTGATGCTGACGATGGATTTAATGCCTTTGAAGCCGTACTTCCACGGCACGATGAGACGCAGCGGCGCACCGTTTTGCGGCGGCAGCGACTTGCCATACACCCCGACGGTCATCAGCGTCAGCGGATTCATCGCTTCATCTATACGCAAGCCTTCGACGTAGGGATATTCCAGCCCGCCGCCAATAAAGCGATCCTGCTGGCCCGGCATCATCTCCGGGGCATAAAGGGTCTGGAACGCCACGTACTTCGCGTTGCTGGTGGGTTCGGCCAGTGCCAGCAGTTTATGCAGCGGGAAGCCAATCCACGGCACCACCATAGACCAGGCTTCCACACAGCGCATACGGTAGATGCGCTCTTCGAGCGGGAAGCGTCGGGTCAGATCGTCATGATCGAGCGTCAGCGGCTTACCGACTTCCCCGTCGATTTTCAGCGTCCACGGGCTGGTTATCAGACTGCCCGCATTGGCGGCCGGGTCGGCTTTATCCAGCCCGAACTCATAGAAGTTGTTATAGCCGGTGACTTTATCTTCCGGAGTGAGCGCCAGCGTGCTTTGCCATTCGGCAGGTTTCGCAAATTCCAGCGCCTTGCCGGCGGGGGCTTTGGCGCGTTCGTTACCTTTGAACCAGTCAACCAGACTTGCCTGCGCCGGCGAAGAAAGCGCCAGCGCACCGGCACTGATACCCAGCGCTTTCAGTACCTGACGACGCTGCATAAAGAAGGCTGACTCAGCGGTAACATCCGCTTCCGTCAGAGGACGACGCGGTAATTTCATGACCGACTCCCGTAGGCACCCGGAGGGGGTAAAAGACAATAATATTCATCATGACAGGGAGTCAGTAAGCGCGCGACAACTCGGGTTAAGAAAGTGTAAAAATTTTTATTATGCGCGCGTACAGCCTGAGGATTTTCACAAAAACGGCAAGCGCGGCGGGCATTTACTGGAAATGCTCGGTATAGCCCTGCTATGTTTGCTACTATGCATGTTTTCTCGCCAGTGTGACAACAGACACGTTGCCATGCCCCTTTTCGCGGCCCCGCCCGGTGCCACAGACCTGTAATCTGACGGAGTTGACACAAGGATGCGCTTAACGACGAAACTCTCGGCCCTCGTTACCCTGCTAACGGTGCTGGCGATCCTCGTCACTCTTATTGGGTGTACGGTCGGCTTTTATTACACCGTGCAGGCGCGCGCTGAGCAGCGCGTCCAGACCGTCGCCATTCTGCTTGATAACCACCTTGTTACGCATCCGCCCGAGCGGCTGACCGATCGCCTTGATGAACTGATGATCCCGGCCGATATCAACAGCATCACTTTTCAGCAGGGCGACAGCACGCTGTTTCACTACCATCGTTCTCCCGGCCTCAATGATGAGGAGCGGGAAGATGACGCGCTGGCCACGGACGTCCCGCTGCTGAAGGTGCCGGGAATGACGCTGAAGTTCAACTGGCAGGACCCGATGGCGAGCTATTTCCAGTCGCTGAAGACCTCCGCGCCGCTGAGCATCGCCATGCTGATCATTATCGCCCTGCTGGTGGCTGCGCTACGCTGGCAGCGTCGGCAGTTTATCGGCCATGAACGGCTGGAGCACCGGGCAATGCGCATCATTCGCGGCGAGCGGGGGGCGCGGGTGCAGCGTTCCCCGGACGAACCGCCAACCCAGGCCAGCTACGCCATTGATATGCTGCTGGCGGAAATCGAAAACGCCGGCGAACAGCGCAGCCGCATGGATACGCTGATCCGCGCCCATGCCGCGCAGGACACCCGCACCGGGCTGAATAACCGCCTGTTCTTTGATAACCAGCTGGGCACCCTGCTGGAAGATCCGGAAAAAGTGGGAACCCACGGTGTGGTGATGATCATCCGCCTGCCCGACTTCGATACCCTCGCCGACACCTGGGGACGCGTGGCGGTTGAAGAGTACCTGTTCACGCTGATCAACATGCTCTCTACCTTTATTATGCGTTACCCCGGTGCGCTGCTGGCGCGCTACTTCCGCAGCGATTTTGCCGTACTGCTACCGCACCGGACGCTGAAAGAGGCGGACGGCATCGCCAGCCAGCTGCTCAACGCCGTGGACTCGCTGCCGCCGACGCGCATGCTGGATCGCAGCGACATGATCCACATCGGTATCTGCGCCTGGCGCAGCGGGCAGACCACCGAGCAGGTAATGGAGCATGCCGGGATGGCAACCCGCAACGCGGTGCTGCAGGGCGGCAACAGCTGGGCGGTCTATGACAACATGCTGCCGGAAAAAGGGCGTGGCAACGTGCGCTGGCGCACCCTGATCGAACAGGCGCTGCAGCGCGGCGGCCCGCGTTTCTACCAGAAGCCCGCCATTAATGTAGACGGCAGCGTGCACCATCGGGAAATCATGTGCCGCATCTTCGATGGCAAAGAAGAGGTGAGCTCGGCGGAGTATAAACCGCTGGTGCAACAGTTTGGGCTGGCGGAGCAGTACGATACGCAGCAGGTGAGCCGCGTGCTGCCGCTGCTGGCGCTCTGGCCTGAAGAGACGCTGGCGATGCCGGTCTCGGTTGACTCGTTGATTCGCCCTACGTTCCAGCGCTGGCTGCGCGATGTGCTGCTTGAGTGTGAAAAATCGCAGCGTCAGCGCATTATTTTTGAACTTGCAGAGGCTGCCGTGTGTCAACACATCAGCGAAGTTCAGCCGATTGTCCGTTTGATCAAGGCGTTGGGCGTGCGCGTGGCCGTCATTCAGGCCGGTTTAACCGTGGTGAGCACTAACTGGATTAAGGTGCTTAACGTTGAATTGATCAAGCTCGACCCGGGTCTGGTACGCAACATCGAAAAGCGCACCGAGAACCAGCTGTTTATTCAAAGCCTGGTGGAGTCCTGCAGCGGCACGCAAACCCAACTCTTTGCCACCGGAATTCGCACGCGAAGCGAGTGGCAAACCCTGGTAGAAATGGGCGTGGCAGGCGGGCAGGGCGAATATATCGCGGCGTCGCAACCCCTCGACACCGGGGTGAAAAAATATTTGCAAAGATATTCGGTTTGACCTGCCGTTTAACGTGTTTTCACGTAGAATAACGCGCGCTGCAACCTGAGGGGGCAACCAGGCCTGACGGAAGGTTTATCGCAGCATAATTATGCCAGTTCGCTCATTGTCTTGTCCGACCTGTCGCAGTCCGGAAATCCTTATTTTTTCTGGTGTTATCAGGCGATATTTCAGGATGTTACAAAGGAAATGAACTGCACTATTTTTCACCGATGCAGAACGTTTTTGCGCCTTGTCGCTGCCTCGTGTGGTTGGTAAAGTAAGCGGATTTTCTCTTCCGCCCCAGCTTTCAGGATTATCCCTTAGTATGTTTAAAAAATTTCGTGGCATGTTTTCCAATGACCTGTCCATTGACCTGGGTACTGCGAATACCCTGATTTACGTGAAAGGACAAGGCATCGTTCTGAATGAGCCTTCCGTAGTGGCTATTCGTCAGGATCGCGCCGGTTCACCGAAAAGCGTTGCCGCTGTCGGCCATGAAGCAAAACAGATGCTTGGTCGTACACCGGGTAACATCGCTGCTATCCGCCCGATGAAAGACGGCGTTATCGCTGATTTCTTCGTTACCGAAAAGATGCTGCAGCACTTCATCAAGCAGGTTCACAGCAATAGCTTCATGCGCCCAAGCCCGCGCGTGCTGGTCTGTGTGCCGGTTGGTGCCACCCAGGTTGAGCGTCGCGCCATTCGCGAATCTGCACAGGGTGCGGGCGCGCGTGAAGTGTTCCTGATTGAAGAGCCGATGGCGGCTGCTATCGGTGCCGGCCTGCCGGTTTCCGAAGCAACGGGCTCGATGGTTGTGGATATCGGTGGCGGTACTACCGAAGTGGCGGTGATCTCCCTGAACGGCGTGGTGTACTCCTCCTCCGTGCGTATCGGCGGCGACCGCTTCGATGAAGCCATTATCAATTACGTGCGTCGTAACTACGGCTCGCTGATTGGTGAAGCGACCGCAGAGCGCATCAAGCATGAAATCGGTTCTGCTTATCCGGGCGATGAAGTGCGCGAAATCGAAGTGCGTGGTCGTAACCTTGCAGAAGGCGTGCCGCGTGGCTTCAACCTGAACTCCAACGAAATTCTCGAAGCGCTGCAGGAGCCGCTGACCGGCATCGTGAGCGCGGTGATGGTTGCACTGGAACAGTGCCCGCCAGAACTGGCATCCGACATCTCCGAGCGCGGCATGGTGCTGACTGGTGGTGGTGCGCTGCTGCGTAACCTTGACCGTCTGCTGATGGAAGAGACCGGCATTCCGGTGGTAGTGGCAGAAGATCCGCTGACCTGTGTCGCACGCGGCGGCGGCAAGGCACTGGAAATGATCGACATGCACGGCGGCGATTTGTTCAGCGAAGAGTAATCTGCTGCAGAGAGGGGGAGCCACGAGGCTGCCCCTTTTTGTCTGGCCGGAGAATACGCATAGTCTATGAAGCCAATTTTTAGCCGTGGCCCGTCACTACAGATTCGCCTTTTCCTGGCGGTAGTGGTGGCGCTTGGTGTGATCATCGCCGACAGCCGCCTCGGTACGTTCAGCCAGATTCGAACGTACATGGATACCGCCGTCAGTCCTTTCTACTTTATCTCTAATGGTCCCCGTGAACTGCTGGATGGTGTCTCTCAGACCCTGGCATCACGCGATCAGCTGGAACTTGAAAACCGCGCGTTACGTCAGGAACTGCTGCTGAAAAACAGCGAGCTGCTGATGCTTGGCCAGTACAAGCAGGAAAACGCGCGCCTGCGTGAACTGCTCGGTTCGCCGCTGCGTCAGGATGAGCAGAAGATGGTGACCCAGGTTATCTCTACCGTTAACGATCCCTACAGCGATCAGGTGGTCATCGACAAAGGCAGCGTCAACGGCGTTTACGAAGGCCAGCCGGTGATCAGCGATAAAGGCGTGGTCGGCCAGGTGGTGGCGGTCGCGAAGCTCACCAGCCGGGTACTGCTGATCTGCGATGCGACCCACGCGCTGCCGATTCAGGTGCTGCGCAACGATATTCGCGTTATCGCGGCGGGCAGCGGTTGTACCGACGATCTGCAACTTGAGCATCTGCCGGCCAACACCGATATTCGTGTCGGCGACGTGCTGGTGACCTCGGGCCTCGGCGGCCGTTTCCCGGAAGGGTATCCGGTGGGCGTGGTGTCGTCGGTTAAGCTGGACACTCAGCGTGCCTATACCGTTATCCAGGCGCGTCCGACCGCCGGGCTGCAGCGTCTGCGCTATCTGCTGCTGCTGTGGGGTGCCGATCGCGAAGGGACCAATCCGATGACCCCGGAAGACGTGCACCGCGTAGCGAATGAACGCCTGATGCAGATGATGCCGCAGGTGCTGCCATCGCCGGATACTATGGGGCCACCCGCGCCGGTTCCGGCCCCGGCAACCGGTATTACGCCTGCGCCTGGCACCAGCAACGGCGCGGCAACCCGCACACCGTCATCTTCACCACCGGCCAGGTCGCCGGCAGCGGGAGGGCAATAGTGGGAAGCTATCGTAGCCAGGGACGTTGGGTCATCTGGCTTTCGTTTCTTATCGCCCTGCTGCTGCAAATCATGCCGTGGCCGGACAACATCCTGGTGTTCCGGCCTGACTGGGTGCTGCTGATCCTGCTCTACTGGATCCTCGCGCTGCCGCACCGGGTGAACGTCGGCACCGGGCTGGTGATCGGCGCGATCCTCGACCTGGTCAGCGGATCGACGCTGGGCGTGCGGGCGCTGGCGCTGTCGATCATTGCTTATCTGGTGGCGCTTAAGTACCAGCTGTTCCGTAACCTTGCGCTCTGGCAACAGGCGCTGGTGGTGATGCTGCTCTCCATCGCCGCGGAGCTGATTGTGTTCTGGGCCGAGTTCCTGGTGATCAACGTGTCGTTCCGCCCGGAAGTGTTCTGGGGCAGCGTCGTCAACGGCGTGCTCTGGCCGTGGATCTTCCTGCTGATGCGTAAAATTCGTCAGCAATTTTCTGTGCAATAAAGAGGTAGCATGACCACGTTGTATCTCGCTTCCGGCTCGCCCCGTCGCGCTGAACTCCTGACCCAACTGGGCATCGCCTTTGAGCGCGTGCTGACTGACGTTGAAGAGTTACGCCAGCCGCAGGAAAGCGCAGAAGCCTACGTGCGCCGCCTGGCGCGTGATAAAGCGCGGGCTGGGGTGGCGAATGCGCCGACGGATTTGCCAGTGCTGGGCGCGGATACTATTGTCATTCTCGACGGCGAGGTGCTGGAAAAACCGCGTGATGCGCACCACGCCGGCGAGATGCTGCGTCGCCTGTCCGGGAATACACACCAGGTAATGACCGCGGTCGCCATTGCCGATGGCACCCATCTGCTTGATTGTCTTGTGGTCACTGAGGTGACTTTCAGAGTATTGTCTGAGGATGATATTACCCGCTACGTCGCCTGCGGCGAGCCGATGGATAAAGCCGGCGCTTACGGCATCCAGGGGCTGGGCGGATGCTTTGTCAGGAAAATTAACGGCAGTTATCACGCGGTAGTAGGTCTGCCGCTGGTCGAAACCTGGGAACTGCTGGCTAACGTTAACGCGCTGCGTGAAGCACGAGGTAAAAATGACGGCTGAATTATTGGTCAATGTAACCCCTTCAGAAACCCGGGTTGCTTACATTGACGGTGGTATTCTTCAGGAAATTCACATTGAGCGCGAAGCTCGCCGCGGGATCGTAGGAAATATCTACAAAGGTCGCGTCAGCCGGGTGCTGCCCGGAATGCAGGCGGCATTTGTAGATATTGGCCTGGATAAAGCCGCGTTCCTGCACGCCTCCGATATCATGCCGCACACCGAATGCGTGGCGGGGGAAGAGCAGAAAAACTTCACCGTGCGCGATATCTCTGAGCTGGTGCGTCAGGGCCAGGATCTGATGGTGCAGGTGGTGAAAGATCCCCTCGGCACCAAAGGCGCACGCCTGACCACCGACATCACGCTGCCGTCGCGCTATCTGGTGTTTATGCCGGGTGCCTCCCACGTTGGCGTCTCCCAGCGTATCGAGAGCGAAGAAGAGCGCGAGCGCCTCAAGCGGATCGTCTCTGAGTATTGCGACGATCTGGGTGGGTTTATCATCCGTACCGCCGCAGAAGGCATTTGTGAAGCCGACCTGTCGTCGGACGCCGCTTACCTGAAGCGCGTCTGGACCAAGGTGATGGAGCGCAAAAAACGCAACCAGACGCGCTATCAGATGTATGGCGAACTGGCGCTGGCTCAGCGCGTGCTGCGTGATTTTGCCGGCACGTCGCTTGACCGCATCCGCGTGGACTCCCGCCTGACCTTCGAGATGCTGCAGGAGTTTACCGCAGAGTATATTCCGGATATGTCGAGCAAGCTGGAGCACTACAGTGGTCGCCAGCCGATTTTCGATCTCTTTGACGTCGAGAACGAAATCCAGCGCGCGCTGGAGCGTAAGGTCGAGCTGAAGTCCGGTGGCTATCTGATTATCGATCAAACCGAAGCGATGACCACGGTGGACATCAACACCGGCGCGTTTGTCGGCCATCGCAATCTCGACGACACCATTTTCAATACCAATATCGAGGCGACGCAGGCCATCGCCCGCCAGCTGCGCCTGCGCAACCTGGGCGGCATTATCATTATCGACTTCATCGATATGAGCAATGAAGATCACCGCCGCCGCGTGCTGCACTCGCTTGAGCAGGCGCTGAGCAAAGACCGGGTGAAGACCAGCATTAACGGCTTCTCCCAGCTTGGCCTGGTGGAGATGACCCGCAAGCGCACCCGCGAAAGCGTGGAGCATGTGCTGTGCAACGAATGCCCGACCTGCCACGGCCGCGGCACGGTGAAGACCGTGGAAACCGTCTGCTATGAGATCATGCGTGAAATCGTGCGCGTGCATCACGCCTATGATTCCGACCGCTTCCTGGTCTACGCCTCACCGGCGGTGGCGGAAGCCCTGAAAAGTGAAGAGTCTCACGCGCTGGCGGAAGTGGAAATCTTCGTCGGCAAGCAGGTCAAAGTACAGATCGAACCGCTCTACAATCAGGAGCAGTTCGACGTGGTTATGATGTAGCTGGCGCGGTGCGAGGAATGAGCATACCGCTGTGGCGGCAGACAAGGAGAGAAGGGTGAGGCGACTGCCGGGGATTTTGCTACTCACAGGCGCTACGCTTATCGTTATCGTCGCACTACTGGTGAGTGGTTTGCGGCTGGCATTGCCGTATCTGGATAGCTGGCGTCCCGCTATTCTCACGAAAATCAGCCAGTCTTACGGGCAGCCGGTTGAAGCCAGCAAGCTTGAGGCGAGCTGGCAGAACTTTGGCCCGACGCTGGATGCCCGCGATATTCATATCGGTCTGAGCGATGGCGGCGCGGTGGATATTAAGCGCGTCACCCTGGCGCTGGATGTCTGGCAGAGCCTGCTGCATTTTCGCTGGCAGTTCCGCGATCTGACGTTCTACCAGCTGCAAATGCGTACCAACACGCCCATCGATACCAGCGGCGGCGGTAAAGGCATTGAAGCCAACCGCCTGAGCGATCTCTTCCTGCGCCAGTTCGACCATTTCGATCTGCGCGACAGCACTATCAGTTTTCTCACGCTCTCCGGCCAGCGCGCCGCGCTGACTATTCCCCAACTGACCTGGCTTAACGGCGACGATCGTCATCGCGCTGAAGGGCAGGTGAGCCTTTCCAGCCTGACTGGACAGCATGGCGTAATGCAGGTGCGCATGGATCTGCGCGACGACAGTGGCCTGCTGAGCAGCGGCACGGTATGGATGCAGGCCGACGACGTGGACGTCAAACCCTGGCTCGGCACGTGGATGCAGGACAACGTTCAGCTAAGTAGCGCCCGCTTCAGCCTTGCGGCCTGGATGACGCTGCGCGATGGCGATATCGCTGGCGGCGATGTGTGGCTGAAGCAGGGCGGTGCCAGCTGGCAGGGCGATAAACAAACCCATCGCCTGGCGGTCGATAACCTCACTGCTCACGTCACGAAAGAGGGCGACGGCTGGCAGCTGGATATTCCCTCCACCCGTATCTCGCTGGATGATAAACCCTGGCCGAAAGGCGCACTCACCCTGGCCTGGTTCCCCGGCCAGCGCGTGGCGGGTAACGCGGACCAGCGCAGCGACGAGCTGCGGGTGCGCGCCAGCCATCTTGAGCTGAGCGGCCTCGACGCGCTGTTGCCGCTGGCGCAAAAAATTGCTCCCCGTCTGAACGAGGTGTGGAACATCATGCAGCCCGCGGGCCGCATCGATGCGCTGGCGCTGGATATTCCGCTGCAGGCCACTGATAAAACGCGCTTTAAAGCCTGGTGGAGCAATCTGCGCTGGAAACAGTGGAAGCTGCTGCCGGGCGTTGAGCACTTCTCCGGCAGCGTCGCAGGCAGTATGGAAAACGGCACCCTGACCGGCACGGTTCACGACGCGGTGATGCCCTATGAAAGCGTGTTCCGCGCCCCGCTTGAGATAAGCCAGGGCAACGCCACGCTGGCCTGGCAGAAAGATGCCAGCGGCTGGCGGCTGGACGGCACCGGCATTGATGTCTCGGCAAAAGCGGTACGCGCGCGCGGTGACTTCCACTACGCCCAGCCGGCCAACGGCGCGCCCTGGCTCGGCATTCTGGCGGGGATCAGCACCAACGATGCCGGCGAAGCCTGGCGCTATTTCCCGGAAAACCTGATGGGTAAACATCTGGTGGATTACCTGAGCGGCGCTATCAAGGGCGGCCAGGTCGAAAATGCCACCCTGGTGTACGGCGGCGACCCGCATCGTTTCCCGTATAAGCATAACGACGGGCAGTTTGAAGTGCTGGTGCCGCTGCGCAATGCCACCTTCGCCTTCCAGCCGGGCTGGCCAGCGCTGGATAATTTCGATATTGAGCTCGACTTTATCAACGACGGGCTATGGATGAAGACCGACGAGGTGAAACTCGGCGGCGTAACGGGGCGCAACGTCACGGCAACCATTCCCGATTATCTGGCAGAAAAATTGCTGGTGGATGCGGATATCAGCGGGCCGGGTAGCGCGGTGGGGCCTTATTTCAAACAGACGCCGTTGCAGGATTCGCTCGGTGCCACGCTGGACGAGCTTCAGCTTGATGGAGATGTAAGTGCTCGCTTACATCTCGATATTCCGCTCGACGGCGAGATGACCACCGCCAGCGGCGACGTCACGCTGAAAGACAACGCGCTGTTTGTGAAACCGCTCAACAGTACCCTGAAAAACCTCAGCGGCAGCTTCCATTTTGAGAACGGTAATCTCGACAGCGGCCCGCTCACGGCGAGCTGGTTCACGCAGCCGCTCAACGTCAGTTTCACTACCCGCGAGCAGGAGAAGGCTTTCGAGGTGGGTATTAATCTGGACGGTAACTGGCAGCCTGCCCGCACCGGCCTGCTGCCCGAGGCGGTCAATAAGCAGATTGGCGGCAGCGTGGCATGGAAGGGCGACGTTGGCATTACGCTGCCGTATCAGGGCAGCGCGAGGTACACCGTCGGCGTCACGGCGGATATGAAGAATGTAAGTAGTCACTTACCTCCGCCTGTCGAAAAGGCCGCCGGTGAGCCGCTGCCGGTGAAGGTGAACGTGGAAGGCGATCTGCGCGCCTTTACCCTGACCGGAAGCGCCGGCACCACGCACCACATTAACAGCCGCTGGCTGCTCAACGACAAGCTGACGCTGGATCGCGCCATCTGGGCCTCGGACAGCCGCACGCTGCCGCCGCTGCCCGAAGCCCCGGGCATGGAGCTGAACCTGCCGGCGCTGGACGGCGCACAGTGGCTGGCCCTGTTCAACCAGGGGGCGGCCGATAAGGTCAGTTCTTCTACCGCCTTACCGACGCGGGTGACGCTGCGCACTCCTGCACTGACGCTGGGCGGCCAGCAGTGGAACAACCTCAGCGTTGTCTCCACCCCACAGGCGGACGGCATGAAGATTGATGCTCAGGGACGCGAGATCAACGCTACCCTGACGCAGCGTAACAACGCGCCGTGGCTGGCGAACATTCGCTATCTCTACTTTAATCCGGCCAGTGCGGGCGCGGCCAACGGCAACACCGCCCCGGCATCGCCATTCAGCGCGGGTGAGGCCATCGACTTTAGCGGCTGGCCCGATCTGGCGCTGCGCTGCGCCGAGTGCTGGCTGTTCGGGCAGAAGTACGGGCGCATCGACGGCGACTTTTCCATTAAAGGAAACAGCCTGCATCTGGCGAACGGACTGCTGGATACCGGTTTTGCCCGTCTCACTGCCGACGGCGAGTGGGTGAACGCGCCCGGGGCCGAACGCACATCGCTTAAGGGCACGCTGAAAGGAAAAAAACTCGACGCCGCCACGGGCTTCTTCGGGCTGTTTACGCCGCTGCAGGGCTCGTCGTTTGACGTGGATTACGACCTGCACTGGCGGGCGAAGCCCTGGCAGCCGGACATCGCCTCGCTCAACGGCATTCTGCACACCCGGCTTGGTAAAGGCGAGATCGCGGAGGCCGGAGCCGGTCACGCCGGTCAGCTGCTGCGCCTGCTGAGCTTTGACGCGCTGCTACGCAAGCTGCGCTTCGACTTCAGCGACACCTTCGGCGACGGCTTCTATTACGACTCGATCCGCAGCACCGCCTGGATTAAAGATGGCGTGATGAATACCGACGATACGCTGGTGGACGGCCTGGAAGCGGATATCGCCATGAAAGGCAGCATTAATCTGGTGCGACGCGAGCTGGATATGGAAGCGGTGGTGGCGCCGGAAATTTCCGCGACCGTCGGCGTTGCAGCGGCCTTTGCGGTTAACCCGATTGTCGGCGCGGCGGTCTTTGCCGCCAGCCGCGTGCTTGGCCCGCTGTGGAATAAAGTCTCTATTCTGCGTTACCAGATCACCGGGCCGGTTGAGAAACCGCAAATTAACGAAGTGCTGCGCCAGCCGCGCGACGCGAAAGCGCAATGATTTGACGTCGGCAATGAATTGCCGCAAGCTCGATCGATAACCTTTTTTTAACTGCCTGCGGGCAGCATTACATGAGTAGCATAACGATGAGTCTGAACCTGGTAAGTGAGCAGTTGCTATCTGCGAATGGCTTGAGTCATCAAGATCTGTTCTCCATCCTCGGCAAACTGTCCGAGCGCCGTCTTGACTACGGCGACCTCTATTTCCAGTCCAGCTATCACGAATCCTGGGTGCTGGAAGACAACATTATTAAAGACGGCTCCTGGAACATTGACCAGGGCGTGGGCGTGCGCGCCATCAGCGGTGAAAAAACCGGGTTTGCCTATGCCGATCAGATCAGCCTGCTGGCGCTGGAGCAGAGCGCGCAGGCCGCGCGCAGCATCGTCAGCGAGCAGGGCGATGGCCGGACGAAAACCCTCGGCGCGGTAGAGCATAAAGCCTTGTATACCACTATCGACCCGCTGCAGAGCATGACCCGTGAAGAGAAGCTCGACATCCTGAAACGCGTTAACAGCGCGGCGCGTGCTGCGGATAAGCGCGTGCAGGAAGTGAGCGCCAGCCTCACCGGGGTATACGAACTTATTCTGGTCGCCGCCACTGACGGCACGCTGGCGGCAGATGTGCGTCCGCTGGTTCGCCTGTCGGTCAGCGTTCAGGTGGAAGACAACGGCAAACGCGAGCGCGGCTCAAGCGGCGGCGGCGGGCGTTTCGGCTATGAGTGGTTCCTCGAAGAGACTAACGGCGAGGTGCGTGCCGATGCCTGGGCAAAAGAGGCGGTACGCATGGCGCTGGTCAATCTCTCTGCGGTCGCCGCTCCGGCTGGCGCACTGCCGGTGGTGCTGGGCGCAGGCTGGCCGGGCGTGCTGCTGCATGAAGCGGTGGGTCACGGGCTGGAAGGCGACTTCAACCGTCGCGGCACCTCGGTCTTCAGCGGTCAGATGGGCGAACTGGTGGCCTCTGAACTCTGTACCGTGGTGGATGACGGCACGATGCTCAATCGTCGCGGCTCCATTTCTGTCGATGACGAAGGCGTGCCGGGCCAGTACAACGTGCTGATTGAGAACGGCATTCTGAAAGGCTACATGCAGGACAAGATGAACGCGCGTCTGATGGGCGTGGCGCCGACCGGTAACGGTCGCCGTGAATCCTACGCGCATCTGCCGATGCCGCGCATGACCAATACCTACATGCTGGGCGGCAAGTCCACTCCGCAGGAGATCATCGAATCCGTAGAGTACGGCATTTTTGCGCCGAACTTTGGCGGCGGCCAGGTGGATATCACCTCCGGCAAATTCGTGTTCTCCACGTCAGAAGCCTACCTGATTGAAAACGGTAAGGTCACCACGCCGGTGAAGGGCGCGACCCTGATCGGCTCCGGTATTGAAGCGATGCAGCAGATCTCGATGGTCGGCAACGATCTGGCGCTGGATAACGGCGTTGGCGTCTGCGGTAAAGAGGGCCAGAGCCTGCCGGTGGGTGTGGGTCAGCCGACGCTGAAAGTTGACAGCCTGACGGTGGGTGGTACGGCGTAATCCGTGCGGCGGGCGAGCGCTATGCTTGTCCGCCACGTTTCTCCAGCGCGTTACTGCCCGCGCATCTCCTGATAAATCCTTGCCACCTCGACAAAATAATCCGTCAGATAGTTAATGCACACCTGCACCTTGAGCGGCAGCTTATCCTTTTCGGTATAGAGCGCGTAGACCGGGCGCGGGTCCGACTGGTAGCGCGGGAACAAAATCTCCAGCTCACCGCGGTTGATCTCATCGATGACCCACATCAGGGGCATATAGGCGATACCGGCCCCGGCGCTGACCCAACGCGACAGCGTCATCGGATCGTTGGTCACGTAGCGCCCGTCCGGGATCAGACGCGTCGAAATGCCTTCCGGGGCGATCAGCTCAAACTCATTGTCCGGCCTTACGCTGTACGCCAGCCATGAGTGGTTGGCCAGGTCGGCCGGTTTTTCCGGCGTGCCGAACTGCGCCAGATAGCGCTTCGAGGCGCAGACCACCATCGGCATAGTGCCGAGGCGACGCGAGAACAGGCTCGAATCCTCCAGCGCACCGACGCGGATCACCACGTCCAGGCCGTCCGCAATCAGATCCGGTGCAGGAATACCCGTGACCAGGTTCACCGACAGGCCGGGATACTCCCTGAGCATGGCGGCGGTGAGGGACGCCATCACATTCTGCGCCATCGTGGAGGAGCAGCCGATTCGCAACGTACCGATAGGGGTATTGTTAAACGCATACAGCTGCTCATGCACATCCTGCACTTCGTGCATCATGCGGCGGCAACCCTGATAAAAAATCTTACCCGCCTCGGTCAGGCCGAGGCTGCGCGTGCTGCGGTTAAGCAGCTTCACCTGCAGTTCATCTTCCAGTTTCGCGACGGTCTGGCTGATGGAAGAGACGCTCATCTGCAGCTGTCTGGCCGCCGCGGTAAATGACCCCAGTTCCACCACTTTGGCGAAAACCGACATGCGCTTTAGTCGTTCCATTATTCACTCTGGCTTAAAAGTGATTTAGATCACATATTATAGATAACAGGGAAATAGTTTCGTAATATATTATTCATTGCATTACTAACACGCCACCTGCTCGCCCGGCCACTCCCTGGCCATACTATCTGCGTGGCGCACGATTAAAAAGTTTATCGCCTGCACGCAACGTTCTAAGGTCAACATGAGTCTGTTTCCCGTTTTTGTGGTGTCTGGACTGTCGTTCCCACCCGTTTTTTTTGAGCTGCTGGTTTCATTGCTGGTGTTCTGGCTGTTACGCCGCGTTCTGGTGCCGACTGGATTTTACGATTACGTCTGGCATCCGGCGTTGTTTAACACCGCCCTGTACTGCTGCCTTTTTTATCTGATATCCCGCCTGTTCGTTTGAGGTTGATGTGAAATTACTAACAACAAAAATATCCCGCACGGCCATCACCCTGGTGCTGGTGATCCTGGCTTTCATCGCGATTTTCCGGGCATGGGCCTATTACACCGAATCCCCGTGGACCCGTGACGCCCGCTTTAGCGCTGACGTGGTCGCCATCGCGCCCGATGTCTCCGGGTTAATTACCCAGGTCAACATTCATGATAACCAGCTGGTGAAACAGGGCCAGGTGCTGTTCACCGTGGACCGCCCGCGCTATCAGAAAGCGCTGGAGGAGGCGCAGGCCGACGTGGCTTACTACCAGGCGCTGGCGACTGAGAAGCGCCGCGAGGCGGGCCGCCGTAACAAACTGGGTATCCAGGCGATGTCCCGGGAAGAGATCGACCAGGCGAATAACGTGCTGCAAACCGTGCTGCATCAGCTGGCACGCGCCGAAGCGACGCGCGACCTGGCGACCCTCGATCTGGAGCGCACCATCATCCGCGCACCGGCTGACGGCTGGGTCACTAACCTGAACGTCTATACCGGCGAGTTTATTACCCGTGGCTCTACCGCCGTGGCGCTGGTGAAGAAAAACAGCTTCTACGTGATGGCCTATATGGAAGAGACCAAGCTGGAAGGCGTGCGCCCCGGCTATCGGGCGGAAATCACGCCGCTGGGCAGCAATACCGTGCTGCACGGCGCGGTGGACAGCGTGGCGGCGGGGGTGACCAATGCCAGCAGCACGCGGGATGACAAGGGCATGGCGACCGTCGATTCGAATCTGGAGTGGGTGCGCCTGGCACAGCGCGTGCCGGTGCGTATTCGCCTCGATGCGCAGCAGGGCGCGCTCTGGCCAGCGGGCACCACGGCAACGGTGGTGATCACCGGTAAGCAGGATCGCAGTACCGATAACGACTCGCTGTTCAGAAAACTGGCTCATCGCCTGCGCGAGTTCGGGTAATCGTCATGGGTATTCTCTCCATTGCACCGCAGCATGTGCGCTTCGCCTTTAAGCTCGCTACCGCGATTGTGCTGGCCCTGTTCGTTGGCTTTCATTTCAATCTTGAAACGCCGCGCTGGGCGGTGCTGACGGCGGCGATCGTCGCCGCCGGTCCGGCGTTTGCTGCCGGAGGAGAACCCTGGTCCGGGGCGATACGCTACCGCGGCATGCTGCGTATCATCGGCACCTTTATCGGCAGCATCGCGGCGCTGGGGCTGATTATCGCGATGATCCGCGCGCCCGGGCTGATGCTGCTGGTGTGCTGTATCTGGGCCGGATTCTGTACCTGGATCTCCTCGCTGGTGAAAGTGGAAAACTCCTACGCCTGGGGGCTGGCGGGGTATACCGCGCTGATCATTGTGATCACCATTCAGACCGAGCCGCTGCTGGCACCGCAGTTTGCCGTGGAGCGCTGCAGTGAGATCGTGGTGGGGATCGTCTGTGCGATCGTGGCGGATCTGCTGTTCTCGCCGCGCTCGATCAAGCAGCAGATCGATCGCGAGCTTGATGCCCTGCTGGTGGATCAGTATCGCCTGATGCAGCTCTGTGTGGCCCACGGCGACAGTGAAGCGGTGGATAACGCCTGGGGTGCTCTGGTGCGCCGTACCGCTGCGCTGGAGGGGATGCGCAGCAATCTGAATATGGAGTCGTCACGCTGGGCCTGGGCCAACCGGCGGCTGAAAGCGCTCAATACCCTGTCGCTGACGTTAATCACCCAGGCCTGTGAAACCTTTCTGGTGCAAAATACGCGGCCCGACTCCGTCCCGGACACCTTCCGCGAGCTGTTTGCCGAGCCGGTTGACACGGTCACGGACGTGCATCGCCATCTGAAACGCATGCGCCGGGTGATTATCTGGACCGGCGAGCGCGATACGCCGGTGACGGTGTACAGCTGGATTGGCGCGGCGACGCGCTACCTGCTGCTGAAACGCGGTGTGGTGGGCAACACCAGAATCAGCGCCATCGAAGAGGAGATTCTCGATCAGGAGGTGGTGATCAAACCCGCCTCGGCGGAACGTCATCACGCGATGGTCAACTTCTGGCGTACCACGGTTTCCTGTACCCTCGGCGCGCTGTTCTGGCTCTGGACCGGCTGGACCTCCGGCAACGGGGCAATGGTAATGATTGCCGTCGTGACCGCGCTGGCGATGCGTCTGCCCAATCCGCGCATGGTGGCGCTCGATTTCGTCTACGGGATGCTGGTGGCGCTGCCGCTCGGGGCGTTCTACTTCCTGGTGATCCTGCCCTCCACCCAGCAAAGTATGCTGCTGCTGTGCATCAGCCTGGCGGTGCTGGCGTTCTTTATCGGGATTGAAGTGCAGAAGCGGCGGCTTGGTTCGCTGGGGGCGCTGGCCGGGACTATCAATATTCTGGTGCTGGATAACCCGATGACCTTCCACTTCAGCCAGTTCCTCGACAGCGCGCTTGGGCAGCTGGTGGGGGCGCTGCTGGCGTTTGTGGTGATCCTCGTGATCCGCGATAACTCGCGGGAGCGCACCGGGCGCACGCTGCTTAACCAGTTCGTGTCGGCGGCGGTGTCGGCGATGACCACCAATAAGGCGCGTCGCAAAGAGAACCATCTGCCGGCGCTCTACCAGCAGCTGTTTCTGCTGCTGAACAAGTTTCCCGGCGACGTGGCGAAGTTTCGCCTGGCCCTGAATCTGATTATCGCCCACCAGCGGCTGCGAACCGCGCCGGTGCCGGTTAACGCGGATTTGTCAGCGTTTCATCGCCAGCTGCGTAATACGGCGGATCGGGTGATTTCCGCCAGCAATGACGACAAGCGGCGGCGCAACTTCCAGCAGTTGCTCGACGAGCTGGCGATCTATCAGGAGAAGCTGCAGATCTGGGCCGCGCCGCGGCAGGTTATCGAGTCCGTCCAGCGACTCACCGCGATGCTGCACAAATATCAGCATGCGCTTACCGACAGCTAATGCGCTCTTTTCGCCAATAACCGACGCCGAAGCGTCGGTTTTTTTATAGCTATACTTAGCCAGGATACGAAATTCTGACCTTAATGCAGGAGGAAAGCATGACAAGTAAGGCACTCCAGGACAGCGAGCTTTTTCAGACCGGCTATCTGGTTAACGGTCGCTGGCAGACCCTGAACGACACCTTCGACGTGCTTAACCCGGCAACCGGCGATGTGGTAGCGAGCGTGGCGAAAGCCGGGCGGAAAGAGACGGAGGCGGCCATCGCTGCCGCCAGCGCCGCGTTTCCCGCCTGGCGGGCGAAAACGGCGAAGGAGCGCTCGGAGATCCTCTACCGCTGGTATCAGCTCATCATTGAGAACAAAGCCTGGCTCGGGCAACTGATGACCACCGAGCAGGGCAAACCGCTGAAGGAAGCGGAAGGCGAGGTGGAGTACGCGGCAAGTTTTATTCAGTGGTTTGCCGAGCAGGCGAAGCGTGCCAACGGCGAGATCATTCCACCCGCGAAACCCGGTTCGCGCATCTTCGCGACCCGTGAGCCGGTGGGGGTAGTCGCGGCCATCACACCGTGGAACTTCCCGATGGCGATGCTGACCCGCAAGCTGGGTCCGGCGCTGGCAGCGGGCTGCACCGGCGTGATCAAGCCGGCGAACAACACGCCGCTGTCGGCCTTTGCGCTGCTGGCGCTGGCGAAAAAGGCCGGCGTACCGGATGGGGTGCTCAATGCGGTGGCCGGTAATACCCATGAGATCAGCGATGCCATCATGGCCAGCGAGGCGGTGCGTAAGATCTCCTTTACCGGCTCCACTGCCGTGGGCAAAACCCTGATGCGTAACGCAGCAGAAACTATGAAAAAAGTGTCGATGGAGCTGGGCGGTAATGCGCCCTATATCGTGTTTGACGATGCCGACATTGATGCCGCGGTGCAGGGTGCGGTGGCGAACAAATTCCGCAATGCCGGCCAGGTATGTGTCAGCGTTAACCGCTTCTTTATTCAGGACGGCGTCTATGACCAGTTTGTCACGAAGCTGGCGCAGGCGGTGAACGCGCTGAAAATCGGGAATGGTCTTGATGAGGGCGTGGTGGTCGGGCCGCTGATTGAGCGCTCGGCGGTGGATAAGGTGCGTGAGCACGTTGACGACGCCATTAGCAAGGGAGCAAAAGTACTGGCTGGCGGTAAAGCTCACGAGCTGGGCGGTAACTTCTGGCAGCCGACGGTGCTGGCGGACGCCAGCGACGAGATGACGCTCGCGCAGGAGGAAACCTTCGGGCCGCTGGCCGCCTGCTTCCGCTTCACCACGGAAGAAGAAGTTATCCGGCGCGCTAACAATACGCCGTATGGCCTGGCCGCCTACTTCTATACGCAAAATCTTCAGCGCGTATTCCGTGTGTCCTCGCAGATTGAGAGCGGAATGATTGGCGTCAACGAGTGTGCCGTTTCAACCGAGCTGGGGCCATTTGGCGGCGTGAAGGAGTCCGGGCTGGGTCGCGAAGGGTCGGTGCTGGGGCTGGACGAGTTCCTGGAAGTGAAGACGCTTCACCTCGGTGGGCTGTAAGCGATGATAACAACGGCGGGCGTGCCGTGCGGCGCGCCCATTCGGAGGCAGGCATGAATATCTATACCTTCGACTTTGATGAGATAGAGGATCAGAGCGATTTTTATCGGCAGTTCGCTCGCACCCTGACGCCTGAGAAGGCGCCGGTGAGCGATCTGGACGCGCTCTGGGATGTGGTCACCGGCGGCGGTATTCCGCTCCCTGCAGAGATTGAGTTTACCCATCTGCCAGACGGCCAGCGTCGGCGCTACGGGGCATTGATCCTGCTGTTTGAAGAAGCGGAAGAGGAGCTGGAGGGGCAACTGCGGTTTAACGTGCGCAACGCCTGAACGGCAGGCATAAAAAAGCCCCTGGCGAGCAGGGGCAAGTCGTCGGACAAGACGACGAGGGTTTATTTATAGAGTTGTGCGGTGGCGTGCCAGTGGTCGCCCTGAGTTAACTCAGTGACACGGTACGCGCTGGCCCCTTCTTTGGTGGCTTTTTCCGCTAAGGCCTGACGGATATCCATCGGTGCGCCGGTGATTTCGGTGACCGATACGCTACCCATCGCCTGCATGTTTTGCGCTTCGTCAGCGTTGACCATATGGGCCGCTGCGCTGGCACCGAAGGACATCACGGAAGCCAGGGCAAGTGCTGCAATATTCATTACGTTTTTCATAATCAACTCCTCAGTTCATTACCCGGCGGCCTTAGGGTTAACGTGCCGTTTTTTTGTCTGGGCCGCGCGGGTGATGTTGATGCGGGAAACAGGGTAAGGGCGAACTTATTTGTACAGTTCAGCCGTTGCGTGCCAGTGATCGCCGGTACGTGCTTCGATGATGCGGTAAGCAGACGCGCCTTTTTCTTCAGCTTTCTGGTTCAGCATTTCACGCATATCCATAGGGGAGGTCGCGACCGCGCCCAGCGATACGGTACCGATAGCTTCACGGTTCTGCGCTTCATCAGCATTGATAGAGGTGGCTGCAAAAGCACCGAAAGAGAGCATGGAGAGAACGCTCAGCGTCGCTACAGTTGTTTTGATTTTCATGGATGTTTTCCTCGTCGTAATTTTTCTGGAGGGTTCGTTTTGTGACCCTCATCACGAAATCAAGTATACACTAGTCACCCGAAAAATTAATACCATGCTAATGGTTTCCTGCGAAACTTTAACGTAAATGCGCCTTTTTTTATAGCTGATAGTTATAAAAACGATTAATTAACCGCCACATTTATCGCCATATATATTGAAAATCATATGGTTATGAAAAATGAACCTTTTGTGCGGTTTATGTGAAATATTCGTGATGAATATGAGGGAATAGATAGTTTTTAGCACTAAACGCTAAAGAAGGGCTGGTGATAAATAGCAAAAAAGGGGCAAATTGCCCCTTTATCTATCGTGACCTGTGCGGTGAGTTACAGTTCCTGCTCAAACAGCACAAGAATGGCTTCGTAGAGATCTTTTACCGTAAAGCCGCGCGCTGGCGTGGTGAAGATAGTGTCGTCGCCAGCGATGGTGCCGAGGATACCTTCTGCCTTACCTAAGGAGTCCAGCAGGCGGGCGATAAGCTGTGCCGCACCCGGGCTGGTATGAATCACGACCACGGCGTCGTTATAGTCGATATCCAGCACCAGATTTTTCAGCGGGCTGGAGGTAGTAGGCACGCCAAGCTCTGCCGGCAGGCAGTAGACCATCTCCATCTTCGCGTTGCGGGTACGCACCGCACCGAATTTGGTCAGCATACGAGAGACTTTGGACTGGTTAATATTTTCGAAACCTTCGTCCTGTAAGGCCTGAACAATTTCGCCCTGAGAGCTGAATTTCTCTTCTTTCAGGAGCGCTTTAAACGCTTTAACGAGTTCTTCTTGTTTTGATGAGGTACGCATGATTCACCCATGGATGGCGACAGAGACAACATTATTATGCATATGAATGAATTTTTATGCAAACCATCTGCGGTGGTGCAGCCTGAAATAATGTTATGAAAGCGGACGATTTTATCAAAATAAGTTATCAAGGAACATGCCTGTATCACGTCCCGAAAATAAGGGTGAAAGTAAATTAAATGTTATCAAAATGATGTTGTTTTGATGTCTGGTGAGGGTGTAATGTAACCGCCTGTTGATCTGTTGCTTCGGTAGTGACCCGGGCGGTACGGTCAGTGCGCGATGATACATTGCTGCTACCAATGGTTGCGTAATGTCGCAGACTTACCGTATGACGATTGTAATTGCATACTCTCTCAATTATGGTCGCCACCACATGGAGTAACGGCACGATTTTGCTAACCATAATAAGGAGTTTAGGATGAAAGTTGCAGTCCTCGGCGCGGCAGGTGGTATCGGCCAGGCGCTTGCCCTTCTACTTAAGACCCAACTGCCTTCAGGCTCAGAACTCTCTCTGTACGACATCGCTCCCGTCACCCCTGGGGTTGCGGTTGACCTGAGTCATATCCCGACTAACGTAAAAATCAAAGGTTTCTCCGGCGAAGATGCGACCCCGGCGCTGGAAGGCGCGGACGTGGTGCTGATCTCCGCAGGCGTGGCGCGTAAACCAGGTATGGACCGTTCCGACCTGTTCAACGTGAACGCCGGCATCGTGAAAAACCTGGTGGCGCAGATCGCAACCACCTGCCCGAAAGCGCTGATCGGCATCATCACCAACCCGGTTAACACCACCGTGGCTATCGCGGCGGAAGTGCTGAAGAAAGCGGGCGTGTATGATAAGAACCGCCTGTTCGGCGTCACCACGCTGGACATCATTCGCTCCAACACCTTCGTGGCCGAGCTGAAAGGCAAACAGCCGACCGAGATCGACGTGCCGGTGATCGGTGGTCACTCTGGCGTTACCATTCTGCCGCTGCTCTCCCAGATCCCGGGCGTGAGCTTCAGCGAGCAGGAAGTGGCTGATCTGACCAAACGTATTCAGAACGCCGGGACCGAAGTGGTAGAAGCAAAAGCCGGTGGCGGATCTGCAACCCTGTCTATGGGCCAGGCGGCAGCACGCTTTGGTCTGTCGCTGGTGCGCGCGCTGCAGGGCGAGCAGGGCGTGGTTGAGTGCGCTTACGTTGAAGGCGACGGTGAGCACGCGCGCTTCTTCTCTCAGCCGCTGCTGCTGGGTAAAAACGGTGTGGAAGAGCGTAAATCAATCGGTACGCTGAGCGCGTTCGAACAGCAGGCGCTGGAAGGCATGCTCGACACCCTGAAAAACGACATCACGCTGGGCGAAGAGTTTGTGAATAACAAATAAGCCGCGTTCGCTGATGAAAAAAAACCGGAACCTGCGTTCCGGTTTTTTTATGCCCGCCCGCTACTGCGGGGTTTGAGTCTCTTCTTCTTTGAATTCCTGAATGGTGACCTGCAGCGTAAGCTTGCGGTCGTCGCGCATCACCACCACCGGGATCACCGAGCCGGGGCGGATCTCAGCGACCTGGTCCATCGTCTCCAGCGCGGATACCGCAGGCTTATTGTTGACCGAGACGATGACATCATTCACATGAATACCCGCCAGTTCAGCGGCGCCGCCCGGGTCCAGCTCGTTAACGATGATGCCCTGAATCTGCTCCATGCCCTGCGTCTGGGCGTGCAGCGGGGCAATTTCACGGCCTTCTTTAATACCGATATAGCCGCGGATCACGCGTCCGTCGCGGATCAGCTTCTCCATGATTTTAGTCGCCAGCTGGGTCGGGATGGCAAAACCAATCCCTTCCGGCGTTTCGCCGTCGTTGCTCTTATCAAAGGAGAGGGTGTTGATCCCCATCAGCTCGCCGAGGGTGTTCACCAGCGCACCGCCGGAGTTGCCGTGATTGATCGAGGCATCGGTTTGCAGAAAGTTCTGGCGTCCGGACGGACTGAGGCCAATGCGTCCGGTGGCGCTGATGATCCCCTGGGTAATGGTTTGCCCGAGGTTGTAGGGGTTACCAATCGCCATGACCACATCGCCGATATGCGGAATGCGTTTGCGGTTGATGGGGATCACCGGCAGGTTGGAGGCGTTGATTTTCAGCACGGCCAGATCGGTGAGGTTATCGGAGCCGACCATCAGTGCTTCAAATACGCGGCCGTCCTGAAGCGCGACGATGATCTGGTTGGCGTTATTGACCACGTGTTTATTGGTCACGATGTAGCCACGCTCGTCCATGATCACCCCGGAGCCAAGCGTGCGCAGCTGGAGCTGGTTGCGGGTCGCGCCGTTCACGCCGCGGTTGTAAACGTTAACAACCGCAGGCGCAGCGCGGCGCACCGCCGCGTTATAGCTGAGCGGCGTTTCGTCGGCGCTGTCGTATTGCGGCGCGGCGTCGGGCACCCAGTTACGCAGGGAGGGCACCGCGACCAGCAGCAGGCCGCCGACAACCAGACCAATGAGTATCGAGCGTAAGAGCTTCTGAAACATGGGAGTTTAGCGAGTAGTAAGCGATTGCCCGGAGCATACCATGAGTTAAACGGACATCACATGCGGGGATGATGTCCGTTTTCTCTGTTTTTAACGCAGTAGCAGGAAGATACGCTCGTTACCGCGCACCACCTGCAGCGCAATCACCGCCGGTTTGGTCGCCATCACCTTACGCATGTCGGCGATCGAGGTGATGCGCTCCCGGTTAATGCCGATGATGACATCATCTTTCTGCAGACCGGCCTGCGCCGCCGCGCTCTCTTTCTCAACGTTCTCAAGGCGCACGCCCTTGGTACCGTCTTTAAGCTGGCCGTCACTCAGGCTGGCACCCTGGAGTGCCGGCGCGATCAACTCGGCGCTCGCGGAAGAGGAGCTGCTCTTGTCGAGCGTTACCTGAACGTCCAGCGGTTTGCCATCGCGCAGCAGCCCCAGTTTGACCGTGGCACCCGGTTCGGTGGTCGCGATACGCGAGCGCAACTCGGCAAAGCTGCTGAGGGTTTTGCCATTCAGGCTGACAATAATATCGCCCGGCTTGATGCCCGCTTTCGCCGAGCCGGAGTTCGGCAGGACTTCGCTGACAAACGCGCCGCGCTGCACGTCCAGGTTGAACGCTTTGGCGATATCGGCGCTCATTTCCGTGCCTTTGATGCCGAGCAGCCCGCGCTTGATTTCGCCGAACTGAATCAGCTGTTTCGCCAGCGTCTGGGCCATGTTGCTCGGGATCGCGAAGCCGATACCGACGCTGCCGCCGCCCGGTGCCAGAATGGCGGTGTTGATGCCGATCAGTTCGCCGTTCAGGTTCAGCAGCGCGCCGCCGGAGTTGCCGCGGTTGATGGAGGCGTCGGTCTGAATAAAGTTCTCCAGCCCTTCCAGATTCAGCCCGCTGCGGCCCAGTGCTGAGACAATACCGGAGGTCGCGGTCTGACCCAGCCCGAACGGGTTGCCGACCGCAACGGCAAAGTCACCAACCCGCAGCGTGTCGGAGTCCGCTACCGCAATCTGCGTCAGCTTGCTGGGGTTTTGTAGCTGCAGCAGCGCAACGTCGCTCTGATCGTCGCCGCCGATAAGTTTTGCTTCAAACTCACGGCCATCGTTGAGCTGAACGCTGATTTTTTCCGCCTGGTTAATGACGTGATTATTGGTCAGCACGTAGCCTTTGGCGGCGTCGATAATCACCCCGGAACCGAGGCCCTGGAAAGGCTGCGCCTGCTGCCCGGGCAGCGCTTCACCAAAGTATTTTTTCAGCTCTTCGGGGATCTTCTGGTTCTGCACCGCCGTGCCTTCCACCTGCACGCTGACCACCGCCGGCAATACCTTTTCCAGCATCGGCGCGAGGCTAGGAAGCGCTGCCTGGCCCGGAACTTGCGAAGGTAACGCGGCCGCAACCGGGAAGGATGCGGAGAGAGATAACCCGACACTTAACGCTAACGCACTCAACAGCTGGGTTTGTTTCTTCATCGTTGCTGGCTCTCGTAACCTGAAATAAGGAAAAGGTACCCAAAACAGTTTGATGTTATTGAATTATCAGTCAGGTAACAATGGTGGGATAAAAGAGGACTGATGAATTAAGGATAGTCAGTGCGGGAGAGAATGAGTGGGCGCGATAAACGCGCCCGGAGAAAAGCATACTGCGGTGTGATTAGTCGCGTTTCGCGCTGCCGCGCAGCAGGCCGGACGCGCTGTCAGAGTAGTCGCGCGGCATCTGCACCGGCGCCTGATCGTTGCCGGCTTCGGAATCCGCCAGACGATTGCGGAACGGGTTGGTTTCCGCAGACATTTCTGGCAGCAGGCTGCTGGAGCTTTTCGCCATGTGCTGATAGAGCTGGCGATAGTCATGCGCCATGTTGTCCAGCAGCTCGGCGCTGCGGGCAAAGTGGCTGACCAGCTCTTCGCGGTAATCTTCCAGCTCCGCTTTGTTCTTTTCCAGTTCGTACTGCAGGGCCTGCTGCTGGCGCAATTTACGGTTGCCAAACCGCATGGCCACAGCACCAATCACGATACCGACCACTAAGCCAATTAGCGCATATTCCCAGGTCATGAACTTCTCCCGTTGTCTTGTGTTTCCGTAGGGTAGTAACAGCGAGGTGGACCTTACTCATCACACTGCCATCGCCTTATTATGCCACTATAACCGCTAATTCCGCAGAAGTGGAATCCTGCGGCGTCATCGCGTAGTGTAGAACGGCCTTTTTTTCGCCAACCCTTGCTGGCGGTAACCCGATAATTCAAGGAATTACCTTAACACCATGCAAAGCACGTCGCCGCTGTCGCGCTACCAACAGGCCCTGGATGAAGGGTCGCACCAGCCTGATGATGTTCAACGCGAAGCCGTGAGCCGGCTCGATGCCATCTACCAGGAACTGACTGAAAAATCGCCTGCCGGGCCAGCCCCGACGGGGATGATGGCAAAGTTTGGTCGCCTGCTCGGGCGCAAAGTGCCGGCGGAAGCCGCAGTACCCGCGCGTGGTCTTTACATGTGGGGCGGCGTCGGGCGCGGTAAAACCTGGCTGATGGATCTCTTCTTTCATAGCCTGCCGGGTTCGCGTAAGCAGCGCCTGCATTTTCATCGCTTTATGTTACGCGTGCATGATGAGCTGAGCGCCCTGCAGGGGCAGAGCGACCCGCTGGACATCGTCGCCGCCCGCTTCAAAGCCGAAACCGACGTGCTGTGCTTTGATGAGTTTTTCGTGTCGGATATCACCGACGCGATGCTGCTGGGTGGGCTGATGCAGGCGCTGTTTGCCCGCGGTATCACCCTGGTAGCAACGTCAAACATTCCGCCGGACGATCTTTACCGCAATGGCCTGCAGCGCGCCCGCTTCGTGCCGGCGATCGAGGCCATCAAGCAGCACTGCGACATCATGAACGTGGATGCCGGTATCGATTACCGCCTGCGTACCCTGGCCCAGGCGCACCTGTGGCTTTCGCCGCTTAACGATGAGACCGCGCGCCAGATGGACAAACTCTGGCTGGCGCTGGCCGGCACGCCACGGCAGCACTCCCCGGCGCTGGAGATCAATCATCGCCCGCTGGCTACGCTTGGCATGGCGAACCAGACGCTGGCGGTTTCCTTTACTACGCTGTGCGTGGATGCCCGCAGCCAGCACGACTACATTGCGCTGTCGCGCCAGTTCCATACCGTGATGGTCTTTGATGTGCCGGTGATGACCGGCCTGATGGAGAGCGAGGCGCGGCGCTTTATCGCGCTGGTGGATGAGTTTTACGAGCGCCACGTTAAGCTGGTGGTGAGCGCTGCGGTGCCGCTGCCTGAGATTTATCAGGGGACGCAGCTGCAGTTCGAGTTCCAGCGCTGCCTGTCGCGCCTGCAGGAGATGCAGAGCGAAGAGTACCTGAAGAAATCCCATCTCCCCTGAGCGGCGATTTCCTGTTCCAAATCACAAAAAGGGGTCGATCTTTGACCCTGACTTCTCTATAATCCTGCGACCCCACGTTACAAGAAAGTTTTTTTCCCGAAACTTTTGTGTGCCGGTGAAACATATCCGAGGGGGTAGGTTTACTGGACAATGTCGTGTGAACCTCAGCAGAATTTAAGCGTTTGGGTGTTCACCAACGTGTAACTATTTATTTGGGTAAGCTTTTAATGAAAACTTTTACAGCTAAACCAGAAACCGTAAAACGCGACTGGTATGTTGTTGACGCGACCGGTAAAACTCTGGGCCGTCTGGCTACCGAACTGGCTCGTCGCCTGCGCGGTAAGCACAAAGCGGAATACACTCCGCACGTCGATACTGGTGATTACATCATCGTTCTGAACGCTGACAAAGTTGCTGTAACCGGCAACAAGCGTACTGACAAAGTGTACTATCACCACACCGGCCACATCGGTGGTATCAAACAAGCGACCTTTGAAGAGATGATTGCCCGCCGTCCTGAGCGTGTGATTGAAATCGCGGTTAAAGGCATGCTGCCGAAAGGCCCTCTGGGTCGTGCTATGTACCGTAAACTGAAAGTTTACGCGGGCAATGAGCACAACCACGCGGCACAGCAACCGCAAGTTCTGGACATCTAATCGGGATTATGGCAATGGCTGAAAATCAATACTACGGCACTGGTCGCCGCAAAAGCTCCGCCGCTCGTGTGTTTATCAAACCGGGCAGTGGTAAAATCGTTATCAATCAGCGTTCTCTGGAACAGTACTTCGGTCGTGAAACTGCCCGCATGGTAGTTCGCCAGCCGCTGGAACTGGTAGAGATGGTTGAGAAACTGGATCTGTACATCACTGTTAAAGGTGGTGGTATCTCTGGTCAGGCAGGTGCGATCCGTCACGGTATCACCCGCGCTCTGATGGAGTACGATGAGTCTCTGCGCGCCGAACTGCGTAAAGCTGGCTTCGTCACTCGTGACGCTCGTCAGGTTGAACGTAAGAAAGTCGGTCTGCGTAAAGCACGTCGTCGTCCGCAGTTCTCCAAACGTTAATTCTTTTCTGCTTACGCAGAATCGAATGGCGAAAAAACCCGGTCTTGTACCGGGTTTTTTATTGCTTAAAAAAGCTTTAGCAGTACTAACATTATGAATTTGGTCGCTTTTTTAGCAAATCTCCAAATCCCTTCACCACAAGGGGCGCAAAATCTGGTAAACTATCATCCAATTTTCTGCCCAAATGCTGCGAACTGCTGGTCTTTTGTTTAAAAAGTGAACAAAAGAGGATGCGGCACCACAGGCAAGTCGATAAATCAGGCTGGTCACAGGTGTGGCTGGCAGCAGTACTATTCTGAATATACCTGGAGGTTTTCATGGCTGTCGCTGCCAACAAACGTTCGGTAATGACGCTGTTTTCTGGTCCTACTGATATCTATAGCCATCAGGTACGCATTGTCCTGGCCGAGAAGGGTGTCAGCTTCGAAATCGAGCATGTGGAAACGGATAACCTGCCGCAGGATCTGATTGACCTCAACCCGAATCACAGCGTTCCGACGCTGGTCGATCGTGAGCTGACCCTGTGGGAATCCCGCATCATCATGGAATACCTGGATGAGCGCTTCCCGCACCCGCCGCTGATGCCGGTTTATCCGGTAGCGCGTGGTGAAAGCCGCCTCTATATGCACCGTATCGAGAAAGACTGGTACTCGCTGATGAACGTCGTGGTGAACGGTTCCGCACAGGAAGCCGAAACCGCGCGTAAACAGCTGCGCGAAGAGCTGCAGGCGATTGCCCCGGTGTTTGGCCAGAAGCCTTACTTCCTCAGCGACGAGTTCAGCCTGGTGGATTGCTACCTCGCACCGCTGCTGTGGCGTCTGCCGCAGCTGGGTATTGAGTTCAGCGGCGCTGGCTCCAAAGAGCTGAAGGGCTATATGACGCGCGTCTTTGAACGTGATTCGTTCCTCGCTTCGCTGACCGAAGCCGAGCGCGAAATGCGTCTGCGGGGCTAAACCGTGGATATGTCACAGTTATCTCCACGCCGCCCCTACCTGCTGCGTGCATTCTATGAGTGGCTGCTCGACAACCAGTTAACGCCCCACCTGGTGGTGGACGTTACGCTGGATGGCGTTCAGGTGCCGATGGAATATGCGCGTGACGGGCAGATTGTACTGAATATTGCGCCGCGCGCGGTAGGTAACCTTGAGCTGGCCAATGACGAAGTGCGCTTTAATGCGCGCTTTGGCGGCGTACCGCGTCAGGTATCCGTTCCGCTGGCGGCCGTGCTGGCTATCTATGCCCGCGAAAACGGTGCCGGCACCATGTTTGAGCCGGAAGCGGCTTACGACGACGAGATGACGAGCCTGAACGATGACGACTCCGCTGCGGCCGAGCCGGAAACCGTGATGTCCGTTATCGACGGCGACAAGCCGGATCATGACGACGGCGACGATTCGCCGGATGACGATCCGCCGCCGCGCGGTGGGCGCCCGGCGCTACGCGTCGTTAAGTAACGCGACAAAAAGTAAAGCCGGCTGGTTTCCCAGCCGGCTTTTTTTATGCCTGATGCCAGACCGGGCGCGGTGTATGCCGCCCGGTCGCCACCGATTACCAGCGGTGATTCAGCAGGACGTGGCCTGACCATGAAGACCAGTCGTCCTTGCCCCATTCGCCCGCGGCGCGCAGTGACACGGTGGTCGTCGGGTTCAGGTTACCGGTGATGCCGGTTTCTGCCTGATAGCGACTGTCCGGAACGCCGGATTCGAGTCTCTCATCGTTAAAGTTCATATCGCTCTGACCGTTGCCGCTCAACCAGTGCGCTCCGAAGAATGGCTGCCAGCTTTCCACACTTTTTTGATCCACATAGCCCACGCGCATACCGAGGCGGGTGGTCAGCGAGTCATATTCTGAAGTGGTGATGCGGGTGCCGTTATATTCAACGTGATCGTTCTGATCGAGGTTGTTGTAGATGGCCTGGATCTGCGGCTCCAGCTTGAAGGTGCGGGCGTTATCCGACGGTAACAGCCAGGCGTGACCAATTTCCACCGAGGCGGCGACACCCTGGCTGCTGTACTGCTCGTCCGGCAAATCGTCGCTCATTATCTGGCTGTCGAACCAGTGATAGGCCAGCCAGGTATCGATATAGCCGCCGAGGCGCTGGTTCTGATCCTGCTGCCAGGTGGCGTAAAGCCCAACGTTGTAGCCTTCAACGTTACCGGAAGAGGAGCGCGTGTTGTTTTTAGCATCGGCATGAGTATCGCTGTGACCGACGCCCAGCATGAACCCGCTGTGCAGCGTGCCGTTAGAGAGATAACCCGTCCAGACGTCGCTGCCTAGCTGAAGCACGGTGGAGGAGATGTCATAGTTAACGTTGTCTTTAGCCATGCTGGCATCAGAATACTGGCCTTTGACGTACATCCAGGTATTCAGGTCGTCTTCGTCACGCAGCATCACTTGATCGCGATCGTCACGTTTGTGCTCGAACATCTGCTGTGCCGCGACGTAGTTCGCCATATAGACGCCGGCCTCTGGACGGTAAATATCCGGCGTAAGATCGCCGCCGCCGTTATCTGGCTCCGCCGTTTCCGACTCCAGATACCAGTTGCCGTCGGTATGCTGATTCAGGTTGTATTCCCACATCCCTGCCACGACCGGTTTATCGAGCGTGAATGTCGCTGCGGACGTGCCGCCGACGTCGATCAGTTCGATACCGTTAAGCGTCTGCGCGCCCATGCCGCCAACGTTCGAAACGGTGAGCGAGGATTCACCCGCGCTGTTGCCGGTGATGGTCAGATGATCGGTAACCGAGTTGTCATCCCCGGCCACGGTATTCATCACCACATTGCTGCCCTGCGTCCCGGTGTAATCGCCGTTGATCACGAAGTTATTGCCCGCGGTTTCGCTGGCGAGCAGCAGTGTTCCCTGGTTAGTCACGTTGCCATTGATGGTGTCGCCGGTTGCGGCGGCGGTTGCGTTAACACCGCTGCCGCCGACCGCATTCCATGCCGCCAGGATACCGCCGCTGGCGACATCTACATTGCTGTTTACCGTGCCCGCAGAGGCGAGGGTGGCCCCGCTGTTGATGGTGACGGTGGCGCTGCTGTCCGCTGCGCCCAGGGTTGCGCCTTCAGCGACCAGGGTGGTGCCGGCCTTAAGGTCGGTATTGCCGGTGTAGCTGTTGTTGCCGCTCAGCGTCAGGGTGTTGGCATCCTGCTTGATCAGCTCCCCGCTACCGGTAATAGCGTTAGCCCAGGTGAAGTCTTCAGCCTGATTGAAAATTAGCGTACCGTTGTTCTCAACATCGCCTTCCAGGGAAGCATTGCTGCCGCTGCCAGTACCCAGTTGCAGAGACGCTCCGCTGTCGATCAGGCTGCCGCCCTGGTTGGCAACGTCGCCGCCCAGCGTCAGCGCACCGGTTTTCACATACAGGCTGTTTTTATCGGTGCCGATAAGATCGATATCGCCGGTGAGCGTCCATTTATCACCGTCCAGCGTCAGCGATTTAAAGCCGTCCTCGCCCTTATTAATGCCGGTGAAATTGGCCTCTTCGCTGCCGGTGCCATTTAAGGTAATGGTATTATTAACGGAGCCTGTTGATGTTACGTCGCCTTGTAAATCAGAGCCGGTATTCAGGACCAGCGAATTAGTGCCGGTTCCGGTAAAGGTGATAGCGTTATCTTTACCCGCAATTACACCGCTGTTAATGATAGTGGCATTTTTATCATTGATGACATTAATACCTGTCGCCCCACCCGAGATAGTTCCGATATTTTCGAGGGTGAAGGTTTCTGATTTCTGATCGCTGATATTAATCTGCATCGCATCGGCATTTTGACTGGAAATAGTGCCGTTATTTTCGATGCGAGTAATACTTTTACCTTTAACCTCGGAACCGATGTCAGTGCCTTCGGTGGCGATTTTGACGCCGTCATTAATGATGTATTCGCTGTCACCACTGAAGGTATAGGTATCCACCGTGTCTTCGCTGATGGTGGTGGTGGCGTTCACCATGACCGGTGCCAGTAATAACGCGACCGGGAAAATATGTGCCATTACGCGGGTGATATTATTTTTTCTGAATGCTTTGGGTTTATTCATAATTACATCCCATATAATAATGAGTAAACGGGTGGTTTATCTAAAGGTCGGCAAGTGTATGCGCTTTTTTTTCGCTTGTGAAGGTAGGCAAAATCTCTATCTTCAGATGATGGAATATATACACCGCATTCGTGCATTCTTATTTTTTATAATATTTTTAGAATTAATGTGTGGAGTGGAAAAAGGGGGGGTGTTTTATTTTAAAACAGGGTGCGGAGGTAATAAAAAGGGAGGCAGCGCCTCCCTGATGAATAATCCGTAAGTTACACTTCCAGGTAGTTCATGATACCGTCTGCCGCTTTACGGCCTTCGGCAATAGCCGTGACCACCAGATCTGAGCCGCGCACGATATCGCCGCCGGCAAAGATTTTCGGGTTGCTGGTCTGGAACGGATTATCGTGGCCTTCCGGTGCGATGATGCGCCCCTGAGAGTCCAGCTCCACGCTGTGCTTCGCCAGCCACTCCATGCTGTGCGGGCGGAAGCCAAATGCCATCACCACCGCATCGGCAGGCACTACGTGCTCTGAGCCCGGCACGATTTGCGCCCGACGACGACCCTGCTCATCCGGCGCGCCCATCTCGGTACGCACCATTTTCAGGCCGCTGACGTTGCCGTTCGCGTTGATCTCAATACCCAGCGGCTGGACGTTGAACTGAAACTCCACGCCCTCTTCACGCGCGTTTTTTACTTCACGGCGTGACCCCGGCATGTTCTCTTCATCACGACGATAGGCGCAGGTGACGTGCTTCGCCCCCTGGCGTACCGAGGTACGCACGCAGTCCATTGCGGTATCCCCGCCGCCGAGCACGATGACGCGCTTGCCTTCCATATTGACGAAAGGCTGAGCGCTGTCTTCGCTAAAGCCCATAAGCTGACGGGTGTTAGCAATCAGGAATGGCAGCGCTTCGTACACGCCCGGCGCGTCTTCATTTTCCAGCCCGCCACGCATCGACTGATAGGTACCGACGCCGAGGAAGACCGCGTCATACTCTTTCAGTAAATCATCAAGTTGCACGTCGCGACCCACCTCGGTATTGAGATGGAACTCAATGCCCATGCCGGTGAAGATTTCGCGGCGGCGGGTCATGACCTCTTTCTCCAGCTTAAAAGCCGGAATGCCGAAGGTCAGCAGCCCACCGATCTCCGGGTTGCGGTCATAGACCACCGCTTTAACGCCGTTGCGGGTTAGCACGTCGGCACAGCCGAGGCCCGCCGGGCCGGCACCGATGATTGCCACGCGTTTGCCGGTCTGCTTCACGCCGGTGAGGTCAGGACGCCAGCCCATCTCAAACGCTTTATCGTTGATATAGCGCTCGATATTACCGATGGTTACCGCACCGAACTCGTCGTTCAGCGTACAGGAGCCTTCGCACAGACGGTCCTGCGGGCAGACGCGCCCGCATACTTCCGGCAGGGTGTTGGTCTGGTGCGACAGTTCGGCTGCTTCAATGATGCGTCCCTCTTCGGCCAGCTTCAGCCAGTTCGGGATGTAGTTATGCACCGGACACTTCCATTCACAGTACGGGTTACCGCAGGCGAGGCAGCGATCGGCCTGCGCTTTCGCCTGGCTTTCTGAGAACGGCTCGTAGATTTCAACAAATTCAATTTTACGGATCTTGAGCGGCTTCTTCGGAGGATCAACACGCTGTAAATCAATAAACTGGTATACGTTCTGACTCATATCGACCTCTTACTGCGCCTGCACCCGCAGCTCGGCTGCGGAACGACTACGGTGACCCAACAATGCTTTGACATCACTGGACTTCGGTTTAACCAGTGCGAATCTGGTGGAGAACGCCGGCCAGTTCGCCAGGATCTCTTCCCCGCGCTGCGAGCCGGTGTGCTGCACGTGCTCGGTAATCAGGCCGCGCAGATGCTCTTCGTGGATCGCCAGATCGTCAACGCTCAATACTTCCACCAGCTCCGGGTTCACGCGTTTACGGAACTCGCCGTCTTCGTCCAGCACGTAGGCGAAGCCGCCCGTCATGCCTGCGCCGAAGTTAACCCCGGTTTTGCCGAGGATGCAGACGATCCCGCCGGTCATGTATTCACAGCCGTTATCACCGATACCTTCCACCACGGTGATCGCCCCGGAGTTACGCACCCCGAAACGTTCACCGGCACGGCCGGCAGCATACAGGCGACCACCGGTTGCGCCATACAGGCAGGTGTTGCCGATGATGCTCGCCTCGTGGCTGCGGAATGCGGAACCTACCGGCGGACGAATCGCCAGCAGACCGCCCGCCATGCCTTTGCCGACGTAGTCGTTGGCATCGCCGGTCAGGTGCAGCTCTACGCCACCGGCGTTCCACACGCCGAAGCTCTGGCCTGCAGTACCGCTGAAGTGCGCTTTAATCGGGTCGGAGGCCAGCCCCTGATCGCCGTGGGTCCGGGCGATATAGCCCGAGAGTGAAGCCCCCACCGAGCGGTCGGTATTGCGGATATCAAACCAGAAGGTCTTGCTCTGGCGTTCGTCCACATAGGGTTTCGCCTGGTTCAGCAACTGACCGTTCAGCACGCCGTTATCGAACGGCGGGTTATGTTCGGTGCAGTACAGCGCTTTACCCGGATGCGGCTCGGCGGTTTCCAGCAGGCGAGACAGATCCAGCTTCTGCTGCTTCGCGGTATAACCGTCCAGCGCTTTCAGCAGATCGGTGCGACCGATGAGATCCACCAGGCGCGTTACGCCAAGCTGCGCCATCAGCTCGCGGGTTTCACGGGCGATAAATTCAAAGTAGTTGGTCACTTTGAACGGCAGGCCGTGATAGTGGTTCTTACGCAGCTTGTCATCCTGCGTCGCCACGCCGGTCGCGCAGTTGTTCAGGTGGCAAATACGCAGGTATTTACAGCCCAGCGCCACCATCGGGCCGGTGCCGAAGCCGAAGCTTTCCGCGCCGAGAATCGCTGCTTTGATAATGTCGAGGCCGGTTTTCAGGCCGCCATCCACCTGCAGACGGATTTTATGGCGCAGGCCGTTGGAAACCAGCGCCTGCTGGGTTTCCACCAGGCCAAGCTCCCACGGACAGCCAGCATACTTCACCGAAGAGAGCGGGCTGGCACCGGTGCCGCCGTCGTAGCCGGCGATGGTGATCAGGTCCGCATAGGCTTTCGCCACGCCGGTAGCAATGGTGCCGACGCCCGGTTCGGAAACCAGCTTCACGGAGATCATCGCCTGCGGATTGACCTGTTTCAGGTCAAAAATCAGCTGCGCCAGATCTTCAATCGAGTAGATGTCGTGGTGCGGCGGCGGGGAGATAAGCGTCACGCCCGGCACCGAGTAGCGCAGTTTCGCGATGTACGGGGTGACCTTGTCGCCCGGCAGCTGGCCGCCTTCGCCCGGCTTCGCGCCCTGCGCCACTTTAATCTGAATAACGTCAGCATTGACCAGATACGCCGGGGTAACGCCGAAGCGGCCCGAGGCAACCTGTTTGATGCGTGAGACTTTGTTGGTGCCGTAACGCGCCGGATCTTCGCCGCCTTCGCCGGAGTTGGAGTTGCCGCCGATGCTGTTCATCGCTTCGGCCAGCGCCTCGTGGGCTTCCGGGCTTAATGCGCCGATGGACATCGCGGCGGTATCAAAGCGTTTGAACAGCTCGCTGGCGGGTTCCACGTTGTCGATGCTCACGGACTCGCCCTGCGGGGCCAGCGCCAGCAAATCGCGCAGCGTGGCCGCCGGACGTTCGTTCACCAGCTTTGCGTACTGCTGATAATCGCTGTATTCCCCGCTCTGTACCGCCTGTTGCAGGGTGCGCACCACGTCCGGGTTATAGGCGTGGTATTCGCCGCCGTGCACGTACTTCAGCAGACCGCCCTGGTCGAGGGATTTGCGTACCAGCCAGGCGCGTTTCGACAGGTTCAGCAGATCCTGCTGGAAGTCGGCAAAGCCTGCACCGCCGATGCGGCTGACCACGCCCTGGAAGCAGAGCGACGACACCTCATCGTGCAGGCCCACCGCTTCGAACAGCTTCGAGCAGCGGTAAGAGGCGATGGTCGAAATGCCCATCTTGGACATGATCTTGTACAGGCCTTTGTTGATGCCGTTACGGTAGTTCAGCATCACGGTACGGTAGTTCTTCTCGATCGCAGCGGTATCCACCAGCTTCGCCAGCGTTTCGTAGGCGAGATACGGGTAGATGGCCGTTGCGCCGAAGCCCAGCAGCACGGCAAAGTGGTGCGGATCGCGGGCGCTGGCGGTTTCAACAATGATGTTGGCGTCGCAGCGCAGGTTCTTCTCAACCAGACGGGTCTGGATAGCGCCCACCGCCATCGGAGCCGGTACCGGCAGACGGTCTTTGCCGATGTTACGGTCGGAGAGCACCAGCAGGACGGTGCCGTTACGCACCATCTGCTCGGCGCGATCGCACAGCGCGTTCACCACCGCTTCAAGCGAGATTTCCTTCACGTCGAAGGTGATATCGAGCGTGTCGGCGCGATAGTGCTCCTCTTCCATCGTGGTGAGCTGTCTGAAATCGGAGTAAAGCAGGATTGGCGACTTAAAGCTCAGGCGGTGCGCCTGACCTTCAGCTTCGCAGAACACGTTCATCTCGCGACCGATGCTGGTGGCCAGCGACATAACGTGCGCTTCGCGCAGCGGATCGATCGGCGGGTTGGTAACCTGCGCGAACTGCTGGCGGAAATAGTCATAGATAATGCGCGGCTGGCTGGAGAGCACGGCAAACGGGGTATCGTCGCCCATAGAGCCGACGGCTTCCTGGCCGTTCTCGCCCAGCACGCGGATCACGGAGTCCAGCTCTTCGTTGCTGTAGTTGAACTGCTTCTGGTAGCTGGCCAGCAGATCGTCGTCCAGCTCGCGCGCGCCCACCTGCTCATCCGGCAGATCTTCAAACGGCACCAGGCGGCGCACGTTCTTCTCCATCCACTCTTTATACGGGTGGCGGATTTTCAGATCGTAGTCGGTTTCCGCCGAGTGCAGAATGCGCCCGACGCGGGTGTCGATCACCATCAGTTCGCCCGGTCCGACGCGGCCTTTCTCCACTACTTCGTCCGGTTGATAATCCCAGATGCCCACTTCGGAGGCACAGGTGATGAGCTTGTCTTTGGTAATCACGTAGCGCGCCGGGCGCAGGCCGTTACGGTCGAGGTTACAGGCGGCGAAACGACCATCGGACATCACGATGCCTGCCGGACCGTCCCACGGCTCCATGTGCATGGAGTTAAAGTCGAAGAAGGCGCGCAGATCCGGATCCATATCCGGGTTGTTCTGCCAGGCCGGTGGCACCAGCAGACGCATGGCACGCACGATATCCATGCCGCCTGCCAGCAGCAGCTCCAGCATGTTATCCATTGAGCTGGAGTCAGAGCCGGTTTCGTTAACGAACGGCGCGGCGTCATGGAGATCCGGGATCAGCGGAGTCTGGAACTTGTAGGTACGCGCGCGCGCCCACTGGCGGTTACCGGTGATGGTATTGATCTCACCATTGTGGGCCAGATAGCGGAACGGCTGCGCCAGCGGCCAGCGCGGCACGGTGTTGGTGGAGAAGCGCTGGTGGAACAGGCAGATGGCCGATTCCAGACGCAGATCCGCGAGGTCCAGGTAGAAGCGCGGCAGATCCGCCGGCATACACAGACCTTTATAGATGTTGACGAGGTTCGACAGGCTGCAGACGTAGAAGTCTTTGTCATCCTGGATACGCTTTTCGATACGGCGGCGGGCGATAAACAGACGGCGCTCCATATCGCGCGGACGCCAGCCAGCCGGGGCGTTAACGAAGATTTGCTCAATGCGCGGCATGGAGGAGAGGGCAATCTCGCCCAGCACGCCGTCGTTGGTTGGCACGTCGCGCCAGCCGACGATAGACAGCGTTTCACGCTGCAGCTCTTCTTCCACAATGCGGCGGGAGGCCTGCGCCTTTTCGACGTCCTGGCTTAAGAAAATCATTCCGACGGCGTAATTTTTTGCCAGCCGCCAGCCGCGCTCTTCGGCAACGAAGCGGAAGAAACGGTCCGGTTTTTGCAGCAGCAGGCCGCAACCATCGCCGGTTTTACCGTCGGCAAGAATAGCGCCACGGTGCTGCATACGAGCCAGTGCGTGAATGGCGGTTCGCACTACCTTGTGGCTAGGTTCGCCTTCTATGTGGGCGATCAGGCCGAAACCACAGTTATCCCTCTCAAGAGATTTATCGTACAACATATCAGTGAACCTCCCCAGGCTCTGCGGACCCCTTCGTTACCGATTGCGCACAGGCGTAATGAGGGCAAGGCGACGATATTAAGTGAGGCGGTTAACCTCATCTGTCGCCCTCTCTTTATCCTTTTCGCATCGGTACACAAGTGTTGAGGACTTGCTTTAAGAGGGAATCTCTATAACTGCATAAATATGATGAGCAGAACGCTCATCCAGAAAGCTTCCAGCGGATTTCCAACTTATCGGGAATCCGGATTCAGGTCAAATGGCATTCTTATTTATACAAAATTGTGCTAATGAGCACTTAACCTAATGATATACAGGCTTATTTAACCTTTTTTACATTCAAAAAGCGCAGCGTATCAGGCCCGAGGAGTGTGATCTGTCTCACTATCGATAAGCGGTAAAAAGCGCAAACCATAGCGTCACCGGCGCGACTGCCAGCATAAAATGCCAATAATGCTTCTCTCGCCGCAGCATGCCACTGTTTTTTCCGCTGTGTCATATTCCTTAAATAACGGGCAATGTTATAAGCAAAAGTAATCACATTACGAATGCGTTAAATTTCACTTTTAATGAATTGTTATTCAAAAGGTAAAGCGTATCCAGGGCGTTTGATCCATGTCATCGCCGGAATACGTTTAAAATGGCAGGCTTGGCCCTTTTCTCAGGCCGGTCACTCAGATTATGCAGTTACAGAAATTAGTCAATATGTTTGGGGGGGATCTTGCCCGTCGGCATGGGCAAAAGGTTCACAAGCTTACCCTGCACGGCGGCTTCAGCTGTCCGAACCGGGACGGCACCTTCGGACGCGGCGGCTGCACCTTCTGTAACGTCGCGTCATTTGCTGATGAAGCGCAGCAGCACCTTTCTGTCGCTGAACAGCTGGCATACCAGGCGCAACGGGTTAACCGCGCCTCGCGCTATCTCGCCTATTTTCAGGCCTACACCAGCACCTGGGCTGAAGTGCAGCTGCTGCGCAGCATGTACCAGCAGGCGGCGAGCCAGGCGAACGTGGTGGGGCTGTGCGTGGGCACCCGTCCGGACTGCGTACCGGATAGCGTACTGGATCTGCTGGCCGGCTATCGCGAGCAAGGGCTGGAGATATGGCTGGAGCTGGGCCTGCAAAGCGCCCACGATGCCACGCTACGGCGCATCAATCGCGGTCACGATGTTGCCTGCTATCTGGAAACCACTCGCCGCGCCAGAGCGCGCGGCCTGAAAGTATGCTGTCACCTTATTGTTGGTCTGCCGGGGGAGGGAATGGCGGAGAATCGCGTGACGCTCGATCGCGTCGTGGAGAGCGGGGCGGAAGGTATCAAACTGCATCCGCTGCACATCGTGACCGGCAGCACGATGGCAAAGGCGTGGCAGGCCGGGCGGCTCAACGCCATCGCGCTGGAAACGTACACGGCCATTGCCGGGGAGATGATCCGCCATACCCCGCCGGAGGTGGTGTTCCATCGGGTGTCCGCCAGCGCCCGCCGGCCAACGTTACTCGCGCCGCTGTGGTGTGAGAACCGCTGGACCGGCATGGTGGAGATCGATCGCTACCTTACGCAGCATGGCGGCCAGGGCAGCGCTCTCGGGCGAGCCTGGCAGGCACCGGAAGATATCGCCCGTCCCGACGTTTCAGCCATTGCCCGCTAAACCCCGGCGCGTGCCGCACTTTTTTCGCACTATCATCAACCTGGTGGCGCGAATTGAGTATGATGGCGCAAAGCGTGCAAAGGAAAGAGACATGAAGCAGATCCGAATGTTGGCGCAGTACTATGTTGATTTAATGATGAAACTGGGGCTGGTGCGGTTCTCCATGCTGCTGGCCCTGGCGCTCGTGGTACTGGCGATCGTGGTGCAGATGGCGGTCACGATGGTGCTGCATGGCCAGGTGGAAAGCATCGATGTGATCCGCTCCATCTTCTTTGGTCTGCTGATCACGCCCTGGGCGGTCTATTTTCTGTCGGTGGTGGTCGAACAGCTGGAAGAGTCGCGCCAGCGGCTGTCGAAGCTGGTGGAAAAGCTGGAGGAGATGCGCGAGCGCGATCTGAAACTGAATGTTCAGCTCAAGAACAACATCGCCCAGCTTAATCAGGAGATCGCCGATCGTGAAAAGGCCGAGGCCGAACGTCAGGCCACCTTTGAGCAGCTGAAAATTGAAATGAAAGAGCGTGAAGTGACCCAGCTTCAGCTTGAGCAGCAATCCTCTTTCCTGCGCTCCTTCCTCGACGCCTCGCCCGACCTGGTTTTCTATCGTAATGAAGACAAAGAGTTTTCCGGCTGCAACCGCGCCGTGGAGCTGCTGACCGGTAAAAGCGAGAAGCAGCTGATCGGCCTGAAGCCGCATGATGTCTATAGCGCCGACGCGGCGGAGAAAGTGCTGGAAACCGATGAGAAAGTGTTTCGTCACAACGTGTCGCTGACCTATGAACAGTGGCTCGACTACCCGGACGGGCGCAAAGCCTGTTTTGAGATCCGCAAAGTGCCGTATTACGACCGCGTTGGTAAACGTCACGGCCTGATGGGCTTTGGCCGCGACATCACCGAGCGTAAGCGCTATCAGGATGCGCTGGAGAGCGCCAGCCGCGATAAGACCACCTTTATCTCTACCATCAGCCATGAACTGCGCACGCCGCTCAACGGCATCGTTGGCCTGAGCCGCATTCTGCTGGATACCGACCTGACGGCCGAGCAGGAGAAATACCTGAAAACAATCCACGTCTCAGCGGTAACGCTGGGTAATATCTTCAACGATATTATCGACATGGACAAAATTGAGCGGCGCAAAGTGCAGCTCGACAATCAGCCGGTAGACTTCACCAGCTTCCTTGCCGATCTGGAAAACCTTGCCGGGCTGCAGGCCCAGCAAAAAGGGCTACGCTTTGTGATGGAACCCGCGCTGCCGCTGCCGCACATGGTGAAAACCGACGGTACGCGCCTGCGCCAGATCCTGTGGAACCTTATCAGCAACGCGGTGAAATTTACCCAGAAAGGGCAGGTTACGGTGCGGATTGCCTATGAAAAGGGCACCATGCTGCGCTTCGAGGTGGAGGACTCCGGCATCGGCATTCCGCAGGAGGAGCAGGACAAGATTTTTGCCATGTACTATCAGGTGAAAGACAGCAACGGCGGCAAGCCGGCCACCGGAACCGGTATTGGTCTGGCGGTATCGCGTCGGCTGGCAAAGAGCATGGGCGGAGATATTACCGTCGACAGCCAGCCGGGCCGCGGCTCGATCTTCACCCTGACGATACAGGCACCGCGCGTCGCGGAAGAGGTGGAGAACACGCTGGATGAGGACGATATGCCGCTGCCGGCGCTGCATGTGCTGCTGGTGGAAGATATCGAGCTCAACGTGATTGTTGCCCGTTCGGTGCTGGAAAAACTGGGTAACAGCGTGGACGTGGCGATGACCGGCAGCGCGGCGCTGGAGATGTTCAGCCCCGGCGAATATGACCTGGTGCTGCTTGATATTCAGCTGCCGGATATGACCGGGCTGGATATCTCACGCGAGTTGAACCAGCGCTACGGTAAAGACCAGCTGCCGCCGCTGGTGGCGCTGACCGCCAACGTGCTGAAAGACAAGAAAGAGTATCTGGACGCCGGGATGGACGATGTGCTGAGCAAGCCGCTGGCGGTGCCGGCGCTGGCCGCCACCATCAAAAAGTTCTGGGACGTCCGGGATGACGAGCAGGAGGACACGATGCAGCAGGATCACGATAAGCAGCAGAGTCTGTTTGATATACCGATGCTTGAGCAGTACATCGAACTGGTTGGCCCGAAACTGATCACCGACGGGCTGGCGGTGTTTGAGAAGATGATGCCGGGTTACCTGGAGGTGCTGGAGTCCAACTTCACCGCCCGGGATCAGAAAGGCATCGTTGACGAAGGCCATAAAATTAAAGGGGCTGCCGGCTCGGTCGGCCTGCGTCATCTTCAGCAGCTGGCGCAGCAGATTCAGTCCCCGGATTTACCGGCATGGTGGGATAACGTTGGTGAATGGATTGAGGAGCTGAAACAGGAGTGGCAACACGACGTGGCAGCACTGAAAATCTGGGTGGAGAAGACCCATAAAAAATGACCCCGGCTAAACCGGGGTGCGCGAATACTGCGCCAACACCAGGGAAATCGTGGCTTCGCCATTTGGATAGTGATTGTCAGCCCGGCGCGGCCAGTAGTATCTCGTGGGTCGCACATAAGATAGCAAAACTCACATGTTTTGTTACGTGATTCAGTAAAATGTGTGACGCTTAGCGTTTAATTGCAAATTTGTGATAACCATCATTGTGTTACCAGAGGGCAGGGAGATGAAAAAAGTCGGAGTCGTGCTGAGCGGATGCGGGGTTTACGACGGGTCGGAGATTCATGAAGCGGTAATTACGCTGCTGGCGCTGGCGAGAAATGGCGCCACCGCTATCTGCTACGCGCCGGACAAAGCCCAGAGTGATGTGATCAATCACCTTACCGGCGAAACGATGCCGGAGACGCGCAATGTGCTGGTGGAAGCGGCGCGCATTGCCCGCGGTGATATTCATCCTCTCGCCAGCGCGCGGGCAGACGACCTGGATGCGCTGATTGTGCCGGGTGGTTTTGGCGCAGCGAAAAACCTCAGCACGGTAGCGAGCGCGGGCAGCGATGCCGTTATCGACGAGGATCTGCTGCGCCTGAGCCAGGCAATGCATCAGGCCGGCAAACCGCAGGGTTTCATCTGTATTGCCCCCGCGATGCTGCCAAAAATTATTCCGGCTCCGCTGCGCCTCACTATCGGCACCGATATTGATACGGCAGAGATGGTGGAGGCGATGGGCGGTGAGCACGTACCCTGCCCGGTGGATGACATCGTTATTGATGAAGATAACCGCATCGTCACCACCCCGGCGTGGATGCTGGCAGAAGATATCGCGCAGGCCGCGCAGGGCATTGAGAAACTGGTGGCCCGCGTGCTGGAGCTGTGCGAGTGAAGCGAGGGCGTATGTCGCCCTTTGGGCTGATCAAACGCTGGCTGCTGCGTGCGGTTGCGATCGTTATGCTGTGCTGGGTGGGCGGTATTCTGGCGTTCAGCGTGCTGCCGGTGCCGTTCTCAATGGTGATGGCGGAGCGTCAGCTCTCTGCCTGGTTCAGCGGCGATTTCAGCTATATAGCGCACTCAGACTGGGTGAGTATGGATAACATCTCGCCGTGGATGGGGATGGCGGTGATTGCCGCTGAGGATCAGAAATTCCCTGAGCACTGGGGTTTTGACGTGGCGGCGATTCAGCAGGCGGTGGCGCATAACGAACGCAGCGATACGCGCGTGCGCGGGGCGTCTACGCTATCGCAGCAGACGGCAAAAAATATGTTTCTGTGGGACGGTCGCAGCTGGCTGCGTAAAGGCCTGGAGGCAGGACTGACGCTGGGTATCGAGACAGTGTGGAGTAAAAAGCGCATCCTGACCGTCTACCTGAACATTGCTGAATTTGGCGACGGCGTGTTTGGCGTTGAGGCGGCAGCGCAGCGCTATTTTAACAAGCCCGCCAGCCGCCTGACTGCCAGCGAGGCCGCGCTGCTTGCCGCCGTGCTGCCTAACCCGATCCGCTACAAGGTGAACGCGCCCTCAGGCTATGTCCAGCGCCGTCAGGCGTGGATCTTACGCCAGATGCGCCAGCTGGGTGGTGAATCCTTTATGGCGCAGCATCATCTGCACTAAACAGCGTTAAGCCTGATGGGATGAGAGTTCCATCGGGTTGGCGCTGGCCGGGAGCGTCTTTTCACTCTCGAGTACGGCGGCCAGCACCTTGCTGGCCATAAACCGCTGCCAGGTGCGTTCCAGCTTGCGCTGATAGAACCATCCGGACCAGGTCGCCAGCGGGATCAGCGTGCCTTCCCCGATATTGTCGCAGATCACCGGCACCACTTCAGAGGCGCTGATACGACGGCACAGCACGTTCTGCGGCTTCAGCGTCATCGTCACAATACGGTTGTTTTCCATATAGCGTCTGAGCGCTTTCAGCATATGGCGCAGCACCTTCACATCTTCAGGATAGCGGCACTGTTCAGCAAACTCGGTAAGCGTAATTGAGGGCTTACCGTCGAAATCGGTAATCACATCGTAGACGTAGCCGGTGCCAAGATCGGTTTCTACCGTGCCGTAGTAGCGCGGAATACCGCTCCAGTCTTTCAGGCGGCGCGACAGCTGCGCGTAATAGTTCAGCTCGCGTCGGGTCTCTTTATCCCCGCCGTGACCGCTGTTATAGATAATTTTGATGCAGCGCTGGGCGTCATCCGGGTGCAGATAACACTTGCGGTGCCGCCCGGTGCCCAGGGGGGTCATTTCAGATAAACGAATCATGTGACTTCCTGGAAAATTGATTAACACGCGTCCAGTATCGCCAGGTTAGTTAAATGAACTTTCAACGAGAGTCTTAAGTTTTTCTTAAGGTTTATTCTGAAAGTGAAGAGCGCACAAAATGTAGAAAATCTGTAAACGACGGGCAAAAAAAAACGCCGGTCGGCGTTTTTCATGGCGGAAGGGGAGAGAAGACTTACTCTTCGTCGAACCCGGCATTAAACAGGGCGACGACCGCCGTCAGCGCTTCCTGCTCCTGGGGGCCGCTGGCTTCAACTTCAATATGCCCGCCCTGTGCGGAGTCGAGCATCAGCAGGGCGATCACGCTGCTCGCTTCAGCCTCGGTGCCCGCTTCATTACGCAGCAGCACTTCCGCATCAAAGCTCTGCACCAGCTCAAACAGCTTCATGGCCGGGCGGGCATGCATCCCCAGCTTGTTGGTGATTTCAACGGTCTGTTTAACGGTCATGCTTTACGTTTTTCCAGAGTGCGATGACGGGACTGAACGTTTTTACCGCGTGAGCGGAAGTAGTCCGCCAGCTGTTCAGCGATATAGACCGAGCGGTGTTTGCCGCCGGTACAGCCGATGGCAACCGTGAGATAGCTGCGGTTGTTCGTTTCCAGCATCGGCAGCCAGAGTTCTAAGTAGCTGCGCGTCTGGTAGATAAAGTTGTGCACTTCGGTGTGGCGATCGAGAAACGCGGCGACGGGCTTATCGAGGCCGGTCATGGGACGCAGCTTCGGATCCCAGTGCGGGTTAGGCAGGAAGCGCACGTCAAAGACATAATCGGCGTCAATCGGGATACCGTGCTTAAAGCCGAAGGATTCAAACACCATCGTCAGCTCGCGCTCGCGCTTGCCCAGCAGGCGGGTGCGCAGCATTTCGGCCAGCTCGTGTACCGACATTTCCGAGGTGTCGATGATCAGATCGGCCCGCGAGCGCAGCGGCTCCAGCAGATCGCTCTCTTCATCGATGGCGCTTTCCAGCGACAGATTCTTGCTGGAAAGTGGATGCAGACGACGGGTGTCGCTGTAGCGACGGATCAGGGTATTGCGGTCGGCATCAAGGAACAGCAGCTGCGGCGAGAAGGTGTCGGGCAGATTGCTCATCGCCTGTTCGAACACTTCCGGCGATTCCGGCATATTACGCACATCAATGCTGACCGCAGCAGAAATCTGTCTGTCGGCCAGCGAGTTCGCCAGCTCCGGCAGCAGCACCACCGGCAGGTTGTCTACGCAGTAAAAACCCATATCTTCCAGCGCGCGCAGGGCTACAGATTTCCCTGAGCCCGAACGGCCACTGACAATCATCAGCACCATGAACTGTCTCTCCCCCGGACATCAGATGTTACCGTGACGGCACCATCGCAGACCACGTGTCGGCCTTTGTTATTCAGTCTCATCGCTGCCTTCAGTAATGATCTGGTACAGCTCCTCATCGCTGGTCGCCGCCCGCAGGCGACGGCAGATGGTTTTATCTGCCAGACGCCGCGCCACCAGCGACAGCGTATGCAGGTGCGTTTTGGTCTGATCGGCAGGCACCAGCAGGGCAAACAGCAAATCCACCGGCTGGTTATCAATCGCGTCAAAGGCGATGGGCGTTTCCAGTTGCACAAAAACACCCACGGCGCGCAGCGTATCCTCTTCCAGCTTGCCGTGAGGAATAGCGATACCGTTACCAATACCGGTACTGCCCATGCGTTCGCGGGTCAGTATCGCTTCAAACACCACCTGCGGCGGCAGGCTGAGCTGCTTCGCCGCCAGCTCGCTGATGATCTCCAGCGCGCGTTTTTTACTCTGGCAGTGGACGCCGCTTCGTGTACATTCCTGATTCAGGACGGTGCTCAGTTGCAGAGCGGATTCATTGTTCATCATATCTTTTCACCTGAGCGTCTCGTGATGCGCTTCTGACCGCGCCCGCGCGTGCGGGCGATTGAGCGGGAAACGGCTCGGGCCAGGGCCACGAGCCGTCAACGCATCAGCTATACGCCCGGACAGTCAATGTTGTTTTAGTTTATCTTTATGTTTGTTGAGCTGCCGCGCCAGTTTATCAATTAAACCGTCGATAGCGGCATACATATCCTGACCTTCCGCGCTGGCATGGATCTCCCCGCCGTTGACGTGCAGGGTGGCATCCGAAATATGCGTCACCTTCTCCACTTTCAGCACAATATAAACCTGGTTAATCCTTTCGAAGTATTGTTCCAGTTTGGCAAACTTCGTCGTCAAGAAGTCGCGCAGCGCTTCGGTGATTTCGACGTTGTGACCGGTAATGTTGAGCTGCATAGTGTCTTCCTTATCGGTTAAGTCACACCAGCTGTTTACGCTGGTTAGACGGCGGGATGGATAAAGACTCTCGGTACTTGGCAACGGTACGACGGGCCACCATGATGCCCTGGTCGGACAGCAGGGTTGTCAGTTTACTGTCGCTCAGCGGTTTGGCGGGGTTTTCCGCCGCGATCAATTTCTTCACCAGCGCACGGATCGCCGTGGAGGAGGCTTCGCCGCCGCCCTCGGTATTGACGTGGCTTGAGAAGAAATACTTCAGTTCAAAAATACCGCGCGGGCTGTGCAGATACTTCTGCGTGGTCACGCGTGAAATCGTGGATTCGTGCATTTCGACGGCCTGGGCGATATCCGCCAGCACCATCGGTTTCATGTACTCTTCGCCCTGCTCGAAGAACGCCTGCTGCTGCTCAACGATGCAGCGGCTGACGCGCAACAACGTATCGTTGCGGCTTTCCAGGCTCTTAATCAGCCACTTCGCTTCCTGGAGGTTGCTGCGAATGAAGTTGCTGTCCGCTTCATTGCGCGCGCTGCCGCCCAGTGACGCATAGTGCTGATTGATGGAGAGGCGCGGCAGGCTGTCGGCATTCAGCTCGACGACCCAGCGTTCGGCGTGTTTGCGTACCAGCACGTCCGGGATCACGTACTCCGGCTCGCCGGTCTGGATCGACTGGCCCGGACGCGGATCGAGGGACTGAATTAATGCCATCGCCTCTTTGAGCACCTCTTCTTTCAGCCGGGTGACGCGCATCAGGCTGCGGAAATCATGGTTGGCGAGCAGATCGAGATGATCGCTGACGATCAAGCGGGCTTCGGCGAGGCGGGGCGTGTCTTTGGCATACTGCGACAGCTGGATCAGCAGGCAGTCGCGCAGATCCCGGGCGGCGACGCCAACGGGGTCAAAACGCTGCACGCGCTTAAGCACCGCCAGCACTTCCTCCAGCGACAGCTCGTCATTGCCGATGCTTTCGAGAATATCGTCCACCGGGACGGTGAGATACCCGGTCTCGTCCACGGCATCAACGATGGAGGTAGCAATGGCGCGGTCGGTGTCAGAGAAGGGCGTCAGCTCTACCTGCCACATCAGGTAATCCTGCAGCGACTGGGTGGTTTCACCCTGATAGATGGGCAGTTCGTCGTCCTGATAATCGACGCCGTTGCCCGACGGGGTGCCGGCGGTGTAGATCTCATCCCAGCTGGCATCCAGCGGAAGCTCTTCCGGCATGTCGGGCTTTTCCAGCGCTTCGCGGGTATCCAGCGCCTCGCTGTCGGTAGTTTCCTGGGTGGCAATCTCGTCGTGAAGATCGGTTTGCTCAAGCAGCGGATTACTTTCCAGCGCCTGCTGCAGTTCCTGCTGAAGTTCTAACGTAGACAGCTGCAACAGACGGATAGCCTGCTGCAACTGGGGCGTCATAGCAAGCTGTTGGCTGAGCCTAAGTTGCAAACCTTGCTTCATAATCAGAGCGGATATCCTCAGGTTTTACACCTGAACCTGTCATCACGGTGGGAGACACCGCGCCAGAAGAGGTTCAGGCGATACACATTAATGGCTACCGTATCAGAGTCTGAACTCTTCCCCAAGATACACGCGCTTCACCTGCTCATCTTCAAGGATGGCGCCAGGTGTGCCGTGGGCAATCAAATGCCCCTGGCTGACGATATACGCACGCTCGCACACCGCCAGTGTTTCACGCACGTTGTGGTCGGTAATCAACACGCCGAGGCCGCTGTCGCGCAGATGCTCGATGATGCGTTTGATGTCGATAACCGAAATCGGGTCAACCCCGGCGAAGGGTTCATCCAGCAGGATGAATTTCGGGTTGGCGGCGAGGGCGCGGGCGATCTCAACGCGGCGGCGTTCACCACCGGAGAGCGACTGCCCGAGGCTGTTGCGCAGATGGTCGATATGAAACTCTTCCATCAGTTCTTTGGCACGATCCTCGCGCTGTTCGTCGGTGAGATCGTCACGGATCTGCAGCACCGCCATTAAGTTGTCGTAGACGCTCAGGCGGCGGAAAATGGACGCTTCCTGCGGCAGATAGCCAATCCCACGCCGCGCGCGGGCGTGCAGCGGCAACAGGCTGATATCTTCGTCATCAATGATGATGTTGCCGGCGTCGCGCGGCACGATGCCCACCACCATGTAGAACGTCGTGGTTTTACCGGCACCGTTCGGGCCAAGCAGACCGACGATTTCGCCGGAGTTAACCGTCAGACTGACGTCTTCCACCACGCGGCGGCCTTTGTAGGCTTTAGCGAGGTTTTTTGCGATAAGTGTAGCCATAGCGGATCAGTTACTCTTTCTCTGGGCCTCAGGCGCGGCCTGGCCATTTTTTTCCTGCATCTGCGACGGCACCAGCACGGTGGTCACGCGTTTGCCTTTTTCGCTGAACGCCTGCATTTTCTGCTCTTTCACCAGATAGGTGATCTTGTCGCCCTTGATGTTGCTGTCGAGCTGCTCAAGATAGGCGTTACCGGTCAGCACCACGAAGTCTTTCTGCAGTTCATAGTGCATCTGTGAAGCGTTGCCTTTTACCGGCTTGCCGTTGTCCTGCATCTGGTAGAACGTCGCGGGATTGCCGTAGCCGTCGATGACTTCTTTCCCTTCCTGACCACCCGGGCGGGTGACTACGACTTTATCGGCATTGATTTTGATGGTGCCCTGCGTCACCACCACGTTGCCGGTAAAGGTCACAACGTTGCCCTGCATATCCAGCGACTGCTGATCGGATTCAATATGGATTGGCTTTTCGGTATCACCCGTCAGCGCCAGCGCCAGCGGGCTGGATGCCAGTAATACGCTCGCCAGCAGCAGATTAAGGCTGCGTTTGTTTGTTCTGAATTTCATAGGATGTTCTAACCTTTTCAATCAGCTCGGCGTTCTTGCTGCGTAAGTTACCACGCATCTTCATACCGCTGGAGTTAAAGCTTGTGCCATAAAGCGTTACCAGCGAGTCGGAGGAAACATCCTGCGTCACGAGGTTAACTTGTGCTTTGTCTGTGGTGATCTTACGCAGCTGTGAATCGGGCGTCAGGGCGTTAACCTCGACGTGACCCTCAAGATACAGCATCTGATCGTTTGTTAATTTGGCCTTGTCTGCTCTGATTGACCAGGTCGGCACTTTTGCCTTATCAAACGAGGTCATCACCGGTCTGGTGAAAAATGAGACCGCGTCGTCAGAATAGTATTCAACGTGTTGCGCCACCAGACGGTAGTTCAGCGCGCCTTCCGGGCTGTACACCACCGTGTTCGACTGCTCGCTCTGGTACGTCGGCTCACCGCTGTTGGTCGCAACCTGGCTGGTGGTGTCGTTATCGGCGAGGTTTATCCCGATTAACACCAGCACGGCCAGCACGAGCAACACGATTACCCAACGTCTGGTTTTACTCATATGGATTGCCCTTTGGCCTCTTCAAGCTTGCCCTGCGCCAGCAGCAGCAAATCGCATACTTCGCGCACCGCACCGCGTCCGCCGCTGATACGGGTGACATAGTCAGCGCGGGGGATCAGCAGCGGATGCGCATCGGCGACCGCCACGCTCAGCCCGACTTTTTCCATTACCGGCCAGTCGATCAAATCGTCACCGACGTAAGCCACATTTTCCGGGCTAACTGACAGTTTATCCAGTAAATCGCGCCAGGCGACAAGTTTATCGCTTTGTCCCTGGTAAAGATGTGTAATGCCGAGAGTTTCACAGCGGTCTTCCAGCAGTTTCGCTTTCCGCCCGGTGATGATGGCCACCTCAATACCTGAGGTGAGGGCGCAACGGATACCGTAGCCGTCGCGGACGTTAAACGCCTTCAGCTCTTCTCCATTATTACCCATATAAATCAAGCCGTCAGACATCACGCCATCAACGTCGAGAATAAGCAGACGAATCTGTGCCGCCCGCTCAATTACGTGCGCGCTGACGGGGCCGTAGCAGGTCGCCAGAGACGCATTCAGGTTACTCATTCACGCTTATCCTTCATTACACTACGCCGGCGCGCAGCAGATCATGCATATGTATCACACCGTGCAACTGGTCGCCATCAGCAACCAGGACAGAAGTAATGTGGCGGGACTGCATCAGGTTGAGCGCATCGACCGCGAGAGTACCTGGCCTTACGCGAATGCCGCCGGAGGTCATCACGTCGGCAATGTTCAGCTGGTGCAGGTCAACCCGCATATCGAACACGCGACGCAGGTCGCCATCGGTGAAGATGCCTTCGATTTTCATCAGATCGTCACAGATCACCGTCATACCGAGGTTTTTACGCGTGATCTCCAGCAGCGCATCGCGCAGCGTGGCATCTTTGCTTACGCGCGGGATCTCATCGCCGGTATGCATAATATCGTTCACGCGCAGCAGAAGTTTACGGCCCAGCGCGCCGCCCGGATGCGAGAGGGCGAAATCTTCCGGCGTAAAGCCGCGCGCTTTCAGTAGGGCCACCGCCAGCGCATCGCCCATTACCAGCGTTGCAGTGGTGCTGGAGGTTGGGGCCAGCCCGAGCGGGCACGCCTCTTTTGGCACTTTCACGCACAGGTGAATATCGGCAGCGCGCGCCATAGCGCTTTCCGGGCGACTGGTGATGCAAATGAGCGGCACCTGCAGGCGCTTAAGCACCGGGATCAGCGCCAGGATCTCATTGGATTCGCCAGAATTGGAGATAGCGATGACGATATCCTGGGCGGTGACCATGCCAAGGTCGCCGTGACTGGCTTCGGCAGGATGCACAAAGAAGGAAGGCGTACCGGTGCTGGCGAACGTTGCCGCCATCTTTTTACCGATATGGCCCGATTTTCCCATGCCCATCACCACCACTTTACCCGGGCAGTAAAACATCTTCTCGCAGGCCTGAGTAAAATCGTCGTTGATGTAGCGGTCAAGCTGCGCCAGGCCTTCACGTTCAATTTCCAGGACATCCTTTCCTGCCTGCTGAAAGTCAAAGCCCGGCGGTAAATCTAGCTGCGACATAGTGAGTTTCCGATTTATCCAACAAGACGCGGTGAGATCGCAAAAATCATCACCATCCACACAATAAAACCACAGGTTAACAGTGCGCCGGTGCGTCTGCTGATATGGCGCGAACGCCGCCAGCAGAGCAGGGCGAAGATGACGCTAACCACCAGCATCACCAGGTAATCGCGCGAGAACGCAAGCGGGTCGAACGCGCCTGGCGCAATCAGCGCCGGCAGTCCCGGCACAATCGCAATATTAAAGATATTAGACCCGATGATGTTGCCAATAGCGATGTCATCTTCGCCTTTTCGCGCGCCAGCGATGGCGGTAGCCAGCTCCGGCAGGCTGGTGCCAATCGCAATCACCGTCAGGCCAATGGTCAGTTCGCTGACGGCAAAATAGTGCGCTACCACCGTCGCGTTATCGATGATGATACGTGTCGCCATCGGCATAATGATCAGCGCGACCCCCAGCCACAGGCAGGCCACCGGTACGCTGCCGTCCTGCGGCAGTTCCGCAAGCTGCTCCTGCGTAAGGCGATCGGTGCCTTGTTTTTCAGCCAGGCGGGCGATTTTAACAATAAACAGCAGGTAAAACGCCGCCAGCAGCAGCAGAATCACCCCTTCGCCGCGCGAGAGCGCGCCATCATAAAAGAACAGGCCGGCAAGCATACTGACCAGCAGCATCAGCGGCAGTTCGCGACGCAGGATATCAGAATGCACAGTAAAAGGATGAAGGAATGCAGCGAGGCCGAGGATCAGCAGGATATTGGTAATGTTCGATCCCAGCGCGGTGCCCATCGCCAGATCCAGCTGGCCGTTGAGGCCGGCGGAAACCGCGACGATGATCTCTGGCAGCGAAGTGCCGACGCTGACCACCGTCATGCCGATCACCAGCGGCGGGATGCCCATGCTCCGGCACAAAATTGAGGCAGCAAAAACCAGCCGATCGGCACTGTAGACAACCAAAAGTAAACCGATAATTAACAGGGCCGTAGCTAAGAGCATGAAAAATCCTTTATTCGGGTATAATCGTCGGTCCACAGGGGGAACGGCTGCAGGTCAGCAGGTGTCCGATCGATGCGTAATTCTGACTTTATGCGCCGGAAAAGTAAAACAAATGCCAGCTTTCGCTAACCCCTGGTAGCAAATATCTGTAAAAATGTGGGGTTCAGGATGGCGTCTGGTGCCATGCTTACCCGTTAATTTTTCTCTGAAAGGATTACGTCATGAGCCAGACCGATGTAAATCTGGTCGAAGTCAACGGTGTCACCTTTAGCCGAAGCAACCGGCGCATCTTTGATGACATATCGCTGACGGTGCCGCGTGGCAAGATTACGGCCATCATGGGGCCTTCCGGGATCGGAAAAACCACGCTGCTGCGCCTGATTGGCGGGCAGATCCAACCCGATTGCGGGCAGATCCTGTTCGATGGCGAAAACATTCCTGAGATGTCGCGCTCGCGGCTGTTCACGGTGCGTAAGCGCATGAGCATGCTGTTCCAGTCCGGCGCGCTGTTCACCGATCTCAACGTTTTCGAAAACGTAGCCTATCCGCTGCGTGAACATACTCGTTTACCCGAGCCGCTGCTGCACAGCACCGTCATGATGAAGCTGGAAGCCGTTGGGCTGCGCGGCGCGGCAACCTTGATGCCCTCGGAGCTGTCCGGCGGCATGGCGCGTCGTGCGGCGCTGGCGCGGGCTATCGCCCTTGAACCCGATCTGATCATGTTTGACGAACCGTTCGTGGGTCAGGATCCGATTACCATGGGCGTGCTGGTCAAGCTTATCTCCGAACTGAACCGCTCGCTGGGCGTCACCTGCATCGTGGTCTCCCACGACGTGCCGGAAGTGCTGAGCATTGCGGATTACGCCTACATCGTTGCCGATCAGCGCATCGTGGCGCAGGGCAGTACCCCGTCGCTGCAGCAGAACGACGATCCGCGCGTGCGGCAGTTCATGGACGGTATTGCGGATGGCCCGGTGCCGTTCCGCTTCCCGGCCGGGGATTATCGTCACGATCTTCTGACTGGAACAGGGAGTTAATCCGCCCATGTTGTTAAATGCACTGGCCGCCATTGGCCATCGCGGGTTAAAGAGCTGCGCAACCTTCGGGCGCGCCGGGCTGATGCTGTTCAATGCCGTGGTCGGCAAGCCCGAGTTTCGCAAGCATGCCCCGCTCCTGATGCGTCAGCTCTATAACGTCGGCGTGCTGTCGATGGTGATTATCATCGTTTCTGGCGTGTTTATTGGTATGGTGCTTGGCCTGCAGGGGTATCTGGTGCTGACGACCTACAGCGCGGAAACCAGCCTCGGGATGCTGGTGTCACTGTCGCTGCTGCGTGAACTGGGGCCGGTCGTCGCCGCGCTGCTGTTTGCCGGCCGTGCCGGCTCGGCGCTGACGGCAGAAATTGGCCTGATGCGCGCCACGGAACAGCTCTCCAGCATGGAGATGATGGCGGTTGACCCGCTGCGCCGCGTTATCTCGCCGCGCTTCTGGGCCGGGGTCATTTCCCTGCCGCTGCTGACCATCCTGTTTGTCGCCGTCGGCATCTGGGGCGGCGCGCTGGTGGGCGTGAGCTGGAAAGGTATCGACGCTGGCTTCTTCTGGTCTGCCATGCAGAATGCCGTAGACTGGCGCCTCGATCTGGTGAACTGTTTAATTAAGAGTGTGGTGTTTGCCATTACCGTAACGTGGATTGCGTTATTTAATGGCTATGATGCGATTCCGACGTCCGCAGGGATCAGCCGGGCAACTACACGTACCGTTGTGCACGCGTCGCTGGCCGTTCTCGGCCTGGATTTTGTGCTCACTGCACTGATGTTTGGGAATTAAGTTCATGCAAACGAAGAAATATGAAATCTGGGTTGGCATTTTTATGCTGTTGGCGCTGCTGGCCGGGCTGTTTATCTGCCTCAAAGTGGCCAACGTCACTTCATTGCGTACAGAGCCGACGTACCGCCTGTACGCGACGTTCGATAATATTGGCGGCCTGAAAGAGCGCTCGCCGGTGCGTATTGGCGGGGTGGTGATTGGCCGGGTGGCCGATATTTCCCTCGACCCGAAAACCTATCTGCCGCGCGTAACCCTGGATATTGAAGAGCAGTACAACCATATTCCCGATACCAGTTCGCTGGCGATCCGCACGTCAGGCCTGCTGGGTGAGCAATATCTGGCGCTGAACGTCGGTTTTGAGGACCCTGAGCTGGGAACGTCTATCCTCAAAGAGGGCGGCGTCATTCAGGACACCAAATCTGCAATGGTGCTGGAAGACCTTATCGGTCAGTTCCTTTACAAGAGTAACAGCGGCGACAATAAGAATGACGCCGATGCGCCGGGACAGGAACCCGAGAATAATAGTGCTGCGCCGCAACCCGGTGCCGTGAACTAATTCAGGAGATAATGACTATGTTCAAACGTCTGTTAATGGTTGCGATGCTGGTGGTGGTAGCTCCGCTGGCAATGGCGGCCGACCAGTCAAATCCATATGCGCTGATGAACGATGCGGCGAAGAAAACCTTTGATCGCCTCAAGAATGAGCAGCCGCAGATCCGCCAAAACCCGGACTACCTGCGCGAGATAGTCGATCAGGAACTGCTGCCGTATGTGCAGATCAAATACGCCGGGGCGCTGGTGCTGGGTCGCTATTATAAAGACGCCACTCCGGCGCAGCGCGAGGCGTATTTCGCCGCGTTCCGTGAGTACCTGAAGCAGGCTTACGGTCAGGCGCTGGCGCTCTATCACGGCCAGTCTTACCAGATCGCGCCGGAACAGCCATTGGGTGATGCCAATATCATTCCGATTCGCGTCACCATCGTTGACCCGAACGGGCGTCCGCCGGTGCGCCTGGACTTCCAGTGGCGTAAAAACAGCCAGAGCGGTCACTGGCAGGCCTATGACATGATTGCCGAAGGGGTCAGCATGATCACGACCAAGCAGAACGAGTGGAGCGATCTGCTGCGTACCAAAGGCATCGACGGTCTGACGGCGCAGTTGAAGTCTATCTCGCGTCAGCCGATTACCCTGGACCAGCAGAAATAATGTCTCAGGCCTTAAGCTGGGCGCGTGAAGAGACGCGCCTGATCCTGCGCGGTGAGCTGGAGAACGACACCCTGCTGCCACTGTGGGATGTCAGAGAGCAGGTCAGCGCCGGGGTCACGACCCTTGATTTAAGCGGACTGACCCGGGTGGACACCGCCGGCCTGGCGCTGATCATTCACCTCTATGCGCTGGCCTCTGAAGCGGGTGCGCCGGTAACGATCAGCGGCATGAGCGAGAACCTGACCGCATTATCGCAGCTTTACAATCTGCCGGACTCGCTGCTCCCTGCCGCAAATAATTAATATTTTCATTATGTTACTAAAAAGCCCTCGAGAGTTTCACTCAAGGGCTTTTTTGCTTATTTAAGACTTTGTCCGTTTCCTCTAAGATGTTTGGCTGTTTTCCTTAACCAACGAATGATAGAGCCCATGGAAAATCAAGAAATTCAGAGCGTGTTGATGAACGCATTACCGCTCCAGCAGGTGATTGTCTCCGGTGACGGTAGCCATTTTCAGGTTATCGCAGTGGGTGAGCTGTTCGATGGCATGAGTCGCGTTAAAAAACAGCAGACCGTATATGGTCCGCTGATGCCGTTTATTGCCGATAACCGTATGCATGCCGTATCGATTAAGGCTTACACCCCGGCAGAATGGGAACGCGATCGTAAACTCAACGGTTTTTGAGCTGTGGGCGTCTCGCCGGCAGCGGATATGAATTGCTAACAGAGAATTGCTTCAATGGATAAATTTCGTGTTCAGGGGCCGACCCGGCTCAGTGGCGAAGTCACAATTTCCGGCGCTAAAAACGCCGCACTGCCCATTCTCTTCGCTGCGCTGCTGGCGGAAGAGCCGGTAGAGATCCAGAACGTACCGAAGCTGAAAGACATCGATACCACCATGAAGCTGCTGAGCCAGCTTGGAACCAAAGTCGAACGTAACGGTTCCGTGATGATCGATGCCAGCCAGGTCAACATCTTCTGCGCGCCTTACGAGCTGGTGAAAACCATGCGCGCTTCCATCTGGGCACTGGGTCCGCTGGTGGCGCGTTTCGGCCAGGGCCAGGTCTCACTGCCGGGTGGCTGTGCGATTGGTGCGCGTCCGGTCGATCTGCATATCTTTGGCCTGGAAAAACTCGGGGCTGAGATCAAGCTGGAAGAGGGCTACGTTAAGGCTTCCGTTGATGGCCGCCTGAAGGGCGCGCATATCGTGATGGATAAAGTGAGCGTTGGCGCGACCGTGACCATCATGTCCGCTGCCACCCTGGCGGAAGGAACTACCGTTATCGAAAACGCCGCGCGCGAGCCGGAGATCGTCGATACCGCTAACTTCCTGAATACGCTGGGTGCGAAGATCACCGGTCAGGGCACCGATCGCATCACCATCGAAGGCGTTGAACGTCTGGGTGGCGGCGTCTACCGCGTCCTGCCTGACCGTATCGAAACCGGCACCTTCCTGGTGGCTGCGGCCATTTCCTGTGGCAAAGTGATGTGCCGCAATACCCGTCCTGACACCCTGGACGCGGTGCTGGCGAAGCTGGGCGAAGCCGGTGCCGATATCGAAGTGGGTGAAGACTGGATCAGCCTCGATATGCACGGCAAGCGTCCGAAAGCGGTGAATGTGCGTACCGCACCGCATCCGGCGTTCCCGACCGATATGCAGGCGCAGTTCACCCTGCTGAACCTGGTCGCGGAAGGCACCGGTGTGATCACCGAAACCATCTTCGAAAACCGCTTCATGCACGTGCCGGAACTGATCCGCATGGGCGCGCACGCGGAAATCGAAAGCAATACCGTGATCTGTCACGGCGTTGAAAAGCTCTCCGGCGCGCAGGTGATGGCAACGGATCTTCGTGCTTCAGCAAGCCTGGTTCTGGCGGGTTGTATTGCGGAGGGAACGACGCTGGTGGATCGTATCTATCACATCGATCGCGGCTACGATCGCATCGAAGATAAGCTGCGTGCACTGGGTGCGAACATTGAGCGTATTCACGGCGAGTAATGCCGCACGCGTAATACTGCGGTAAAACATAAAGCCGCTGGCATCTGATGTCAGCGGCTTTTTGCTGCGTTAGCGGTGGCGAATCAGACGCGTGCGGTCGATAAACTCATGGGTGCGCGGATCGTGGTAACGCGACGGCCAGATGACCCACGGTTCGGTCCCCAGTGCATCAGCGATGATACGCTCGCCCTTGGGCCAGGGGCGGCTCAGCGCATTGGCGAGCGTTGAGGAGCTTAACCCCGCCCTGCGCGATTCCGCCGCCATCGATGTGCCTCTTTTACGCAGCCCGGCAATAATATCTGCCGGATGCCAGTCCACAAATTTACGTTCCATATCCTCTCCCTGTGGCTGCACCAAACACCTGTTCAGCAAGTTAAAACACACATTACAGGAAGGGTTATATCATGAAACACGCGAAATGATTCCTGTTGCTTCCCAAAATGATCGAAATTGTGGGGTTATGCACAAGCAAATGTAATTAATGCAATGGGTTGGAATGAATGGACGGGGATGTATTCAGGAAAGTTTTGGAACCTTTCCGCGGCTGGCACGGAAAGGTCAGGGTATTAACGGTCGCGCTGTACCGCGATATGAGCGATACCAATAAGCGCCTCGCGCCACGGCGTATCGGGCAGCACCTGCAGGGCAGAGATGGCTTTATCAGCTTCTTCTTCGGCGCGCTTGCGGGTCCACTCCAGCGAGCCGCAGTTCGCCATCGCCTCAAGCACCGGCTCAAGCAGATGCCGGCCGTTACCCTGCTCAATGGCTTCACGGATCAGGCTGGCTTGCGCCGGGGTGCCGTTATGCATGGCGTGCAACAGTGGCAGCGTTGGTTTGCCTTCGTTAAGGTCGTCACCGACGTTTTTGCCCAGCGTTTCGCCGTCGGCGCTGTAGTCGAGCAGATCGTCAATCAGCTGGAACGCGGTACCCAGATAGCGACCATAATCCTGCAGGCCTTTTTCCTGAGCGGGAGTCGCATCGGCCAGGATGCCAGAGCACTGCGCTGCGGCTTCGAACAGACGCGCGGTTTTGCTGTAAATCACGCGCATGTAGCTCTCTTCGGTGATGTCCGGGTCGTTAACGTTCATCAGCTGCAGGACTTCCCCCTCAGCAATCACGTTCACCGCTTCTGACATCACTTCCAGCACTTTCAGCGACCCAAGACGCGTCATCATCTGGAACGAGCGGGTATAAATAAAATCACCCACCAGCACGCTGGCCGCATTGCCAAACGCGGCATTCGCCGTCGCTTTACCGCGGCGCATGTCGGACTCATCCACCACATCATCATGCAGCAGCGTAGCCGTGTGGATAAATTCGATTAATGCGGCGATGGTCACATGAGCTTTGCCCTCATAACCCAGCGCGCGCGCTGCCAGAACGGCAATCATCGGACGTATACGTTTGCCGCCACCGCTGACAATGTAATAGCCCAACTGATTGATCAGCTGAACATCTGAATTTAACTGCTCCAGGATTGTCGCGTTGACACCGGCCATGTCTTGCGCGGTTAACTCGTTAATTTTTTCTAAATTCATCGCAAAAGTCTGGCTATCGTCCTGTTTACCACTTATCTAAATGGGATTATGGAGGGAGACGGATTGTAAATGTAGCAGAGATTGTACTGCAAAAAAGCCCAAGAGAAACGTCGCGCAGGCAGTTGCGTTTTTTTTCTGCACTGATGAACAATCGCACTTGTCAAAGCGTCACGATTTGCGTAATATTCGCGCCCTATTGTGAATATTTATAGCGCACTCTGAATCACAAAAAGGTGTGCGCGGAAGCGGAGTTTTATATGTACGCGGTTTTCCAAAGTGGTGGTAAACAACACCGAGTAAGCGAAGGTCAGACCGTTCGCCTGGAAAAGCTGGACATCGCAACTGGCGAAACTATTGAATTCGCTGAAGTTCTGATGGTCGCAAACGGTGAAGATGTCAAAATCGGCGTTCCTTTCGTTGATGGCGGCGTAATCAAAGCTGAAGTTGTTGCTCACGGTCGTGGCGAGAAAGTTAAAATCGTTAAGTTTCGTCGTCGTAAACACTATCGTAAGCAGCAGGGCCATCGTCAGTGGTTCACTGATGTGAAAATCACTGGCATCAGCGCTTAATACAGGGGAGCAGATTAAATGGCACATAAAAAAGCTGGCGGCTCAACTCGTAACGGTCGCGATTCAGAAGCTAAACGCCTTGGCGTTAAGCGTTTCGGTGGTGAAGCAGTTCTTGCTGGCAGCATCATCGTTCGTCAGCGTGGCACCAAGTTCCACGCAGGCACCAACGTTGGTTGCGGCAAAGACCACACTCTGTTCGCTTTGACTGACGGTAAAGTTAAGTTCGAAGTTAAAGGCCCGAAAAACCGTAAATTCATCAGCATCGTTGCTGAATAAGTTTTTCGCGTCCCGGTAACGGATGAAAGCCCCGCAACCTGTTGCGGGGCTTTTTACATTCCGATCCCGGTAATTTTAATTGCAGGGAAAAAGCATGAAACAGCAGGCGGGTATTGGCATTGCTCTGGCGCTGACAACAGCGATGTGTTGGGGCGCACTGCCAATTGCGATGAAGCAGGTGCTGGAAGTTATGGAACCGCCGACGATCGTGTTTTACCGCTTTCTGATGGCCTCCATTGGGCTGGGTGCCATTCTGGCGCTAAAAGGCAAGCTGCCGCCCTTGCAGCTGTTCCGTAAGCCGCGCTGGCTGGTGCTGCTGGCTATCGCCACCGGTGGTCTGTTCGGGAACTTCATTCTTTTTAGCTCGTCCCTGCAATACCTGAGCCCGACCGCGTCACAGGTTATCGGCCAGCTCTCCCCGGTGGGGATGATGGTGGCTAGCGTCTTTATCCTGAAAGAGAAGATGCGCGGCACCCAGATAGTGGGCGCCTGTATGTTGATCTGCGGCCTGGGACTGTTTTTCAATACCAGCCTGATCGAGATTTTCACGCGCCTGTCGGATTACACCTGGGGCGTGATTTTTGGTGTCGGTGCGGCCACGGTGTGGGTGAGCTACGGCGTGGCGCAAAAAGTACTGCTGCGTCGCCTGGCGTCACAGCAAATACTCTTTTTGCTGTACACTTTATGTACGATAGCGCTGATACCGTTGTCCGATCCGGCAACGGTGTTTCAGTTAAGCAACTGGCAGCTCGCCTGTTTAGTCTTCTGCGGCCTCAACACCCTGGTAGGTTACGGCGCACTGGCGGAAGCAATGGCGCGCTGGCAGGCAGCACAGGTGAGCGCGTTCGTTACGCTCACTCCATTATTTACGCTGCTTTTTTCGGATCTATTATCTATGGCCTGGCCCGAACTCTTCGCAAAACCGATGTTAAACCTGATTGGTTATCTCGGTGCGTTTGTCGTGGTTGCGGGCGCAATGTATTCCGCCATTGGCCATCGTCTTTGGGGACGCTGGCGAAAGCATGATGCGGCGGTAACTGTAGCCCGCTCAGGCGAATGAATTACGGAGAAGTAAGATGAAGTTTGTTGATGAAGCAACGATTCTGGTCGTGGCTGGTGATGGTGGCAACGGCTGCGTAAGCTTCCGTCGCGAAAAATACATTCCGAAAGGCGGCCCGGACGGCGGTGACGGCGGTGACGGTGGCGATGTCTGGCTGGAAGCGGACGAGAACCTGAATACGCTCATCGATTACCGTTTCGAGAAGTCCTTCCGTGCCGAACGCGGTCAGAACGGCCAGAGCCGTGACTGCACCGGAAAGCGCGGGAAAGACGTTACCATTAAGGTGCCGGTCGGAACGCGCGTTATCGATCAGGGCACCGGCGAGACGATGGGTGACATGACCCGTCACTCCCAGCGTCTGATGGTCGCTAAAGGCGGCTGGCACGGTCTGGGAAACACCCGTTTCAAATCGTCCGTTAACCGTACCCCGCGTCAGAAGACGATGGGTACGCCGGGCGAGAAGCGCGATCTGCAGCTGGAGCTGATGCTGCTGGCCGACGTCGGTATGCTGGGGATGCCGAACGCCGGTAAATCCACCTTCATCCGCGCGGTGTCTGCGGCGAAGCCGAAAGTGGCGGATTATCCGTTTACCACGCTGGTACCGAGCCTCGGCGTTGTGCGTATGGATAACGAGAAGAGCTTTGTGGTGGCTGACATTCCGGGGCTTATCGAAGGCGCCGCTGACGGTGCCGGCCTGGGTATTCGCTTCCTCAAGCACCTTGAGCGCTGCCGCGTGCTGCTTCACCTCATCGACATTGAACCGATTGACGGTTCCGATCCGGTTGAGAATGCGCGCATCATTGTTGGCGAGCTGGAAAAATACAGCGAAAGCCTGGCGCAAAAACCGCGCTGGCTGGTGTTCAACAAGATCGATCTGATGGACAAAGACGAGGCGGAAGCCAAAGCGAAGGCTATCGCCGGGGCGCTGGGCTGGGAAGACAAGTTCTATCTCATTTCAGCCGCAAGCCAGCAGGGCGTGAAAGATCTGTGCTGGGACGTCATGACCTTTATCATCGAAAACCCGATTGTGCAGGCGACCGAAGCCGCGCAGCCGGAGAAAGTCGAGTTTATGTGGGACGATTACCATCGCCAGCAGCTTGATGAGATGGAAGAAGAGAATGACGAAGACTGGGATGACGACTGGGATGAAGAGGATGACGAAGGCGTAGAGTTTATCTACAAAAAGTAATCCTTCCCGAACCGCGTTTCCCGGTAAAACCCTCTCCTGACGGAGAGGGTTTTTTTATGGCCGGGATACTGGCATCAGTTGTTCTGGTAGACGTCTTTATAGAGACGGCTTTCGAAGCGCACCAGCGGAATACGGCGGTTGCGTTGATCCGCCGGCTCGACGGCATAACCAGACAGATACTGCACAAAGGCCATACGCTGGCCGCTGGCGGTAGTGATAAAGCCCGCCAGGTTATACACGCCCTGCAGCGAACCGGTTTTCGCCGATACCTTTCCGTCAACGCCTGCCGCATGCAGGCCGGCGCGATACTGCAGCGAGCCATCGTGGCCGGCGAGCGGCAGCATGGTGATGAAATTGAGCTGGCTGTCGTTCTGCGCGATGTACTGCAGGACCTGCATCATGGTCGCTGGCGAAATCAGGTTGTGGCGCGACAGGCCGGAGCCATCCACCACCAGGCTGTTGCCCAGATCCACGCCGGCTTTGGTGCGCAGGATCTGACGCACGGCGTCAGCACCGGCACGCCACGTACCCGGCACGTTATAAAAGTTGTGGCCGATGGTGCGGAAGACCGTATCCGCAATCATGTTGTCGGATTTTTTCAGCATGATGCGCAGCAGATCATGCAGCGGCGGTGACTGCTTGCTGGCGATCACCGTACCCGGCTCGTTCTGCTGCGTCTGGCGCATCAGCGAGCCTTCGTAGGTAATACCCGCGGTCGTCAGCTCCTGCTTAAGGATTGCTCCCGCATAGCCTGCTCCGTCCTGAATCGCGAACGCCAGCGGCAGCGGGTCGGCTCGCTGGGTCAGACAGCCAGTCAGCACGTAGCGGTTCAGGTCACCGGGAACCACATCCAGCTCGCAGTACTGCGCCTCTGAAGAGCCGCGCGGCAGGGTGCGGACCTGGCTCAGTACGGTGATGGGATAAAACGAGGCAACGCGCACGTAAGCAAGATCGTTGGCTTTTGGCGCGCTGTAGAGCGAAACCGAGAAGCAGTTACGATCGACAATCGCCGCGGAGGGTGGAGCGCTGAAGCATTGCGTCATGTCGTTCCAGGGCCAGCCGGGCGCTTTATCATGGCTGGCAAATATGGAGGTGTCGATCAGCACGTTTCCTTTGATCTTCTCGACGCCGGCGCGCTTGAGGGCCGCCACCATATTGCGTAGATCCTGACGCTTAAAGCTTGGATCGCCACCGAAACGGGCGATAAGATCGCCTTCCAGCACGCCATCACGCACTTCACCCCGGCTTTCAAGCGTGGTGGTAAAGCGGTAATCAGGGCCAAGCTGGAGCAGAGCGGCAAGGGCGGTGATCACTTTCTGCGTACTGGCAGGCAGGGCCATTTGTTGACTGTGATAATCAATCTCCGGAGCGGGTGCGCCTACCTTCTGCACCATAAGCGCCAGATTGGCGCCGGCGGGTAACTGATTGATATACTCATCTACGTTTGCCGCCTGAGCAGTCAGGGCGACCCATGTGGTCAATCCGATGATAATTCTGGAAAATCGCATAATCTCGCGGTTACAGCCTGGAAACGTGCCGTCATACTACGGTGCATCGCCCTGCAAAGTAAACGATGACCCTCAGGGAACTTCGGGTTAAACTAGGTATCATATTGAAAAATTCGTGGCTGACCTGGGGCTTTGTACCCGGGTCAGTTTTCTTTTGTTTCTTACCCGGGCAGGCACTGTGTTTGCCGGACTGGCGACGTCGCCAGCGCGGAGATGGATCGTACCCGGGAAGAAGGTTTGAAGAGGAGTAACACATGCAAGCGATTCCGATGACCTTACGAGGCGCTGAAAAATTACGCGAGGAACTGGAGTTTCTGAAAACCGTTCGTCGCCCGGAAATCATCGCTTCTATCGCCGAGGCCCGTGAGCACGGCGATCTTAAGGAGAACGCTGAATACCACGCTGCTCGCGAGCAGCAGGGGTTCTGCGAAGGACGCATCAAAGATATCGAGGCCAAGCTGTCTAACGCGCAGGTTATCGACATCACCAAAATCCCGAACAACGGCCGCGTTATTTTTGGCGCAACCGTCACCGTTCTCAACCTTGATACCGATGAAGAGCAGACCTACCGCATCGTGGGTGATGACGAGGCTGATTTTAAGCAAAATCTGATCTCGGTGAACTCGCCAATTGCGCGCGGCCTGGTCGCTAAAGAAGTGGATGACGTTGTCGTCATTGATACGCCGGGCGGGCAGGTTGAGTATGAAATTGTAAAGGTTGACTATCTTTAAGGGCGTTTCGTCGCGAAACCGTTATAACCCGAAGTTTTGCTACCGTGGCGACTCTGTTAATGTGACAACGCGTCCGGTCAGAATGTAAAGAATGGAAAAAGGCCGCATAGCGGCCTTTCATCAACAAACGGAGCGTGGCATTTTGCACACGTGCTGCCCGGGAAGGACCCGTGCTTAGCGTGGTAGCGAAATCTTACGCTCTTTGCCCGGACGATACAGAACGAGCGTTTTACCGATGACCTGTACGTTGCTGGCGCCGGTTTCCCGCACGATAGCTTCCACAATTAAGGTTTTCGTTTCGCGATCTTCAGTAGCGATTTTCACCTTGATAAGTTCATGGTGTTCAAGCGCTTGCTCAATCTCGGCCAGTACCCCTTCGGTCAAACCATTATTGCCAAGCATAACGACCGGCTTGAGCGAATGTGCCAGACCTTTAAGGTGCTGCTTTTGTTTAGTACTAAGATTCATCGTATTATTTTTTACTTACGTTGGGATTGAAAACGGTTCATTCTACCGCCATCTCTTCTGAATAGCCAAAGCTGTGTAAGTTTTAGCCGACGGCATACGATGAACCTGAACTGGAATATCAAATGACAGGTAAAAAGCGTTCTGCCAGCTCCAGCCGCTGGCTACAGGAACACTTTAGCGATAAATATGTTCAACAGGCGCAGAAAAAGGGTTTACGTTCCCGTGCCTGGTTTAAACTTGATGAAATACAGCAAAGTGACAAACTCTTTAAACCCGGGATGACCGTTGTTGACCTGGGGGCTGCACCCGGTGGATGGTCCCAGTATGTGGTGACCCAGATCGGCGGCAAGGGCCGCATTATCGCTTGCGATCTGCTGCCAATGGATCCTATCGTTGGCGTGGATTTCCTGCAGGGCGACTTCCGTGACGAAACCGTTGTAAAAGCGCTTCTGGAGCGCGTCGGCGAGAGTAAAGTCCAGGTGGTCATGTCAGATATGGCCCCTAACATGAGTGGTACGCCTGCGGTGGATATCCCGCGCGCAATGTACCTGGTTGAGCTGGCCCTGGAAATGTGTCGTGATGTTCTGGCACCGGGCGGAAGTTTTGTAGTGAAAGTGTTTCAGGGCGAAGGTTTCGATGAGTACCTGCGAGAAATTCGCTCCCTGTTTACGAAGGTTAAAGTTCGTAAGCCGGACTCTTCTCGTGCCCGTTCACGTGAAGTGTATATTGTAGCGACCGGGCGTAAAGTATAACCAGTGGGCATCAGGGTGGGGCGAGGAAGCTTACCGCTGCGGCTTGAAAGAGACTGGAGATATAGTATCCTGACGCTGTTTTTAACACAGTTGTAATAAGAGGTTAATCCCTTGAGTGACATGGCGAAAAACCTAATTCTCTGGCTGGTCATCGCGGTTGTGCTGATGTCTGTGTTCCAGAGCTTTGGGCCCAGCGAGTCGAATGGCCGCAAGGTAGATTACTCTACCTTCCTGCAAGAAGTTAACCAGGATCAGGTTCGTGAAGCACGTATCAACGGACGTGAAATCAACGTTACCAAGAGAGACAATAACCGTTATACGACTTACATTCCGGTTAATGACCCTAAACTGCTTGATAACCTGCTGACCAAAAACGTAAAAGTGATGGGCGAACCGCCTGAAGAGCAGAGCCTGCTGGGCACGATCTTCATCTCCTGGTTCCCGATGCTGTTGCTGATTGGCGTCTGGATCTTCTTCATGCGTCAAATGCAGGGCGGCGGTGGCAAAGGTGCCATGTCGTTCGGTAAAAGCAAAGCGCGTATGCTTACCGAAGATCAGATTAAAACCACGTTCGCGGACGTTGCGGGCTGTGACGAAGCGAAGGAAGAGGTTGGCGAACTGGTGGAATACCTGCGCGAACCGAGCCGTTTCCAGAAGCTGGGCGGTAAAATTCCAAAAGGCGTTCTGATGGTGGGCCCGCCGGGTACCGGTAAAACGCTGCTGGCGAAAGCGATTGCCGGCGAAGCGAAGGTGCCGTTCTTCACTATCTCCGGTTCTGACTTCGTCGAAATGTTCGTCGGTGTGGGTGCTTCCCGTGTCCGTGACATGTTCGAACAGGCGAAGAAAGCTGCACCGTGCATCATCTTTATTGATGAAATCGACGCCGTAGGCCGTCAGCGTGGCGCGGGTCTGGGCGGTGGTCACGATGAGCGTGAGCAAACCCTGAACCAGATGCTGGTTGAGATGGATGGTTTCGAAGGTAACGAAGGTATCATCGTTATCGCAGCAACCAACCGTCCTGACGTACTTGACCCTGCGCTGCTGCGTCCAGGCCGCTTCGACCGCCAGGTTGTGGTTGGTCTGCCGGACGTGCGTGGCCGTGAGCAGATCCTTAAAGTTCACATGCGTCGCGTACCGCTGGCGCCGGATATCGACGCGGCAATCATTGCGCGCGGTACGCCTGGCTTCTCCGGTGCGGACCTGGCTAACCTCGTGAACGAAGCGGCGCTGTTTGCCGCCCGCGGTAACAAGCGCGTGGTTTCCATGGTGGAGTTCGAAAAAGCGAAAGACAAAATCATGATGGGTGCGGAACGTCGCTCCATGGTGATGACGGAAGCGCAGAAAGAATCTACCGCCTATCACGAAGCAGGCCACGCCATCATCGGCCGCCTGGTACCGGAACACGATCCGGTGCATAAAGTGACGATTATCCCGCGCGGCCGTGCGCTGGGTGTGACCTTCTTCCTGCCAGAAGGCGATGCGATCAGCGCAAGCCGTCAGAAGCTGGAAAGCCAGATCTCAACCCTTTACGGTGGTCGTCTTGCAGAAGAGATTATTTACGGTGCAGAGCACGTCTCTACCGGTGCGTCGAACGACATCAAAGTCGCGACTAACCTGGCCCGTAACATGGTGACCCAGTGGGGCTTCTCCGACAAACTCGGTCCGCTGCTGTACGCGGAAGAAGAAGGCGAAGTGTTCCTGGGCCGCAGCGTCGCGAAAGCGAAACATATGTCCGATGAAACGGCTCGTATCATTGACCAGGAAGTGAAAGCGCTGATTGAACGTAACTACGTTCGCGCTCGTCAGATCCTGAATGACAATATGGATATCCTGCATGCCATGAAAGATGCGCTGATGAAGTATGAAACCATCGACGCACCGCAGATTGACGATCTGATGGCTCGCCGCGACGTTCGTGCGCCGGCTGGCTGGGAAGATCCAGGTAGCAACAACAACGACAGCAATGGCACCCCGCGCGCGCCGCGTCCGGTTGATGAACCGCGCACGCCAAACCCGGGCAACACCATGTCAGAGCAGCTGGACGATAAATAATTCGTTAATGGCACGTTGTTATCATCATTCAAACCCCGGCTGGTCCGGGGTTTTTCTCGTTTAGTTAATCTTAGTTTTTGCAGGGTAATCGCCATGAAACTCTCCGCTCAGGGCTCAACGCTCGATCTTTCGCATCCACACGTGATGGGCATCCTCAACGTTACGCCAGACTCATTTTCTGATGGCGGCAAGCACAACACGCTGATTGAGGCGGTGAAGCATGCCAACGCGATGCTGAACGCAGGCGCGACGATTATCGATGTTGGCGGTGAATCCACACGCCCGGGCGCGGCAGAGGTAAGTGTTGATGAGGAGCTTTCGCGCGTGGTGCCGGTGGTCGAAGCGTTATCCCAACGTTTCGAAACCTGGATCTCCGTTGATACCTCGCGCCCCGAAGTGATTCGCGAGTCAGCGAGAGTGGGTGCTCATATCATCAATGATATTCGCTCCCTACAACTGCCCGGCGCGCTGGAAGCCGCTGCGGAAACCGGATTGCCGGTATGTCTGATGCACATGCAGGGCCAGCCTGGCACGATGCAGGATGCGCCGCATTACGATGATGTATTTGCGGATGTGAATCGCTTCTTTACTGAGCAGATCGCACGCTGTGAAGCGGCGGGCATCGCAAAAGAAAAATTGTTGCTCGACCCGGGTTACGGTTTCGGTAAAAATCTCACCCATAATTACCAGCTTTTGGCCCGACTCTCAGAATTCCACCATTTTGGCTTACCGTTACTGGTGGGGATGTCGCGTAAATCGATGGTAGGGCAGCTGCTTAATGTTGGTCCTGCGGATCGTCTGAGCGGCAGCCTTGCGTGTGCAGTGATTGCGGCCATGCAGGGCGCTCACATCATTCGGGTACATGACGTAAAAGAGACGGTGGAAGCGGTGCGCGTGGTGGAAGCCACACTGTCAGCGAAGGAAAAGAAACGCTATGAGTAACCGTAAATATTTTGGTACCGATGGTATCCGTGGCCGCGTAGGCGATGCACCCATTACCCCTGATTTCGTGCTGAAGCTGGGCTGGGCGGCGGGTAAAGTGCTGGCGCGCCATGGCTCACGTAAAATCATTATCGGCAAGGATACCCGCATCTCCGGCTATATGCTGGAATCGGCGCTGGAAGCCGGTCTGGCAGCCGCTGGCTTATCCGCATCCTTCACCGGGCCCATGCCCACCCCTGCCGTCGCCTATCTGACCCGCACCTTCCGCGCGGAAGCCGGGATCGTTATCTCCGCATCGCATAACCCGTTCTATGATAACGGTATCAAGTTCTTCTCCATCGACGGCACCAAATTGCCGGATGAAGTGGAAGAGGCTATCGAAGCGGAAATGGAAAAAGAGATCACCTGTGTGGATTCCGCTGAGCTTGGCAAGGCGAGCCGCATCGTCGATGCCGCGGGCCGCTACATCGAATTTTGCAAAGCTACGTTCCCGAATGAGCTGAGCCTGAGTGACATGAAAATTGTGGTGGACTGCGCAAACGGCGCGACCTACCACATCGCACCGAACGTGTTCCGCGAGCTGGGTGCTCAGGTCATCACCATTGGCTGCGAGCCTGATGGGGTAAACATCAACGCCGAATGCGGTGCAACCGATGTCCGCATGCTGCAAAAACGCGTGGTGGCAGAGAAAGCGCACCTCGGCATCGCCTTCGACGGTGACGGCGATCGCGTGATGATGGTTGACCACGAAGGCAATAAGGTCGATGGCGATCAGATCCTCTATATCATCGCGCGTGAAGGCCTGCGTCAGGGCCAGTTGCGCGGTGGTGCCGTCGGCACGCTGATGAGCAATATGGGTCTGGAGCTGGCGTTAAAACAGCTGGGTATTCCCTTTGCGCGTGCAAAAGTGGGCGACCGCTATGTGCTGGAGAAGCTGCAGGAAAAAGGCTGGCGTATCGGCGCGGAAAACTCCGGACACGTTATCCTGCTTGACCAGACTACCACCGGCGATGGCATTGTCGCGGCGCTGCAGGTGCTGACAGCCATCGTGCGCAACCATATGTCGCTGCACGATCTCTGCAGCGGTATGAAGCTGTTCCCGCAGATTCTGGTCAACGTGCATTTCACCCCGGGCAGCGGCGATCCGCTGGAAAACGAGCAGGTGAAAGCCGTAACGGCAGAAGTGGAAGCGGCGCTTGGCAGCCGTGGCCGCGTGCTGCTGCGTAAATCTGGTACCGAGCCGCTTATTCGCGTGATGGTGGAAGGCGAAGATGAAGCGCAGGTAACCGATTTTGCTCACCGCATCGCCGATGCGGTAAAAGCGGTTTAAGAGACCCGGCTGGTTAAAAGGGCGGCAAATGCCGCCTTGTTTTTAAACAAATTCATCGCCATTGCCGTTTTTTTCCGCAGTTGATACATTGGCATGAATTTGCTCTTGCTAAGGCGATACGCTTTGGTTAGTATTCTCACCCGCTTCACAGGGGAATGACAAATGGCCCCGCATTGACTGGTTTGAAGCATTGGTATGCGGTTAACCCGCAAGGAACAGGTTGATTATGTACGAAGCTCTTTTGGTTATCTTCCTTATTGTAGCGATTGGCCTCGTAGGTCTTATCATGCTGCAGCAAGGTAAAGGCGCTGATATGGGAGCCTCCTTCGGAGCAGGCGCTTCCACTACACTGTTCGGTTCAAGTGGTTCTGGTAACTTCATGACCCGTATGACAGCTGTGCTGGCTACGCTGTTCTTCATCATCAGCCTGGTACTGGGTAATATCAATAGCAACAAAACGAACAAAGGAAGCATGTGGGATAACCTGACTCAGCCAACGTCTGAGCAGACCACACCAGCGGCACCTACCAAGCCGACGAGTGATATCCCGCAGTAATTTGTCGTATCAAACGCGGTAGTGCTGAATACCGCGTTCTAAGTGCCGAGGTGGTGGAATTGGTAGACACGCTACCTTGAGGTGGTAGTGCCCGATTGGGCTTACGGGTTCAAGTCCCGTCCTCGGTACCAAATCACAGCAAAACTTGCAATTTATGCATTTTAGGCGTAATATTCGCCACGTTTTCGGACGCGGGGTGGAGCAGCCTGGTAGCTCGTCGGGCTCATAACCCGAAGGTCGTCGGTTCAAATCCGGCCCCCGCAACCACTTTCCCTTAGAGTTCTTTTTCAAATATACTGTGTAGAGCGGAATACGCTTTTTCATTGGGTTTTGAAAAAAATTCTGTTGGAGAGTGCTCCAGGTCACCATGGTGACTTACAGGGTTCAGTTATATAAAGCCCCGATTTATCGGGGTTTTTTGTTATCTGACTTCAGAATAACTGGGCTTTATGCCCTTTTTTTATGTCTTGGGGGTGGGCTTGTCCACATTAGAGCAAAAATTAACAGAGATGATTACAGCACCGGTTGAAGCGCTGGGCTATGAACTCGTCGGTATCGAATTCATTCGCGGACGCACATCGACGCTGCGCATCTATATTGATAGTGAAAATGGTATCAATGTTGATGATTGCGCTGATGTCAGCCACCAGGTAAGCGCCGTACTGGATGTCGAAGATCCCATTACAGTGGCATACAACCTTGAAGTTTCCTCTCCTGGCCTCGATCGCCCAATGTTTACCGCGGCGCATTACACTACCTACATCGGCGAAGAAGTCGCGCTGGTACTGCGAATGGCAGTACAGAACCGTCGTAAATGGCAGGGCATCATTAAAGCGGTAGATGGCGAAATGATTACCGTGACGGTCGATGGCAAAGATGAAGTATTCGCGCTGAGCAACATTCAGAAAGCGAACCTGGTTCCCCACTTTTAACATTCTGGATTGAGGCGAAGGCCCCCGATGAACAAAGAAATTTTGGCCGTTGTTGAAGCTGTTTCTAACGAAAAAGCGGTTCCACGCGAGAAAATTTTTGAAGCGCTGGAAAGTGCCCTGGCCACGGCAACCAAGAAAAAATACGAGCAGGAAATCGATGTTCGCGTAAGCATCGATCGTAAAAGCGGCGATTTCGACACCTTCCGTCGCTGGGTGATTGTCGAGGAAGTGACTCAGCCGACCCGTGAAATCACCCTGGAAGCAGCTCAGTACGAAGATCCGGCGCTGACGCTGGGCGAATATGTCGAAGACCAGATTGAATCTGTGACCTTTGACCGCATTACTACGCAGACCGCGAAACAGGTCATCGTGCAGAAGGTGCGTGAAGCCGAGCGCGCGATGGTTGTGGATCAGTTCCGCGAGCACGAAGGCGAAATCATTACCGGTATCGCTAAAAAAGTTAACCGCGACAACATTACCCTTGATTTAGGGAATAACGCGGAAGCGGTTATCCCGCGTGAAGACATGCTGCCGCGTGAAAACTTCCGTCCGGGCGACCGCATTCGTGGCGTGCTTTACGCCGTGCGTCCTGAAGCTCGCGGCGCGCAGCTGTTTGTGACCCGTGCGAAGCCGGAAATGCTGATTGAGCTGTTCCGCATCGAAGTGCCGGAAATCGGCGAAGAAGTTATTGAGATCAAAGCGGCAGCGCGCGATCCAGGTTCACGAGCCAAGATTGCGGTGAAAACCAACGATAAGCGTATCGATCCGGTTGGTGCTTGTGTCGGTATGCGCGGTGCGCGTGTTCAGGCGGTTTCTACCGAGCTGGGCGGTGAGCGTATCGATATCGTACTGTGGGACGATAATCCGGCGCAGTTCGTCATTAATGCGATGGCCCCGGCTGACGTTGCCTCTATCGTCGTTGACGAAGACAAGCACACTATGGATATCGCCGTTGAAGCGGGTAACCTCGCACAGGCGATTGGCCGTAACGGTCAGAACGTACGTCTCGCTTCCCAACTGAGCGGCTGGGAACTGAACGTCATGACCGTTGAAGACCTTCAGGCTAAACACCAGGCAGAAGCCCACGCAGCGATTGATACTTTCACTAAGTATCTGGATATCGATGAAGACTTCGCAACCATGCTGGTTGAAGAAGGTTTCTCCACGCTCGAAGAACTGGCCTACGTGCCGATGAAAGAGCTGCTGGAAATTGACGGTCTTGATGAGGCGACCGTTGAAGCACTGCGTGACCGTGCGAAAAACGCACTCACGACGCTGGCTCTTGCCCAGGAAGAGAGCCTTGGTGATAAAAAGCCGAGCGAAGACCTCCTCAATCTTGAAGGAATGGACCGTACTCTGGCTTACAAACTGGCTGCTCGTGGTGTTTGTACGCTTGAAGATCTCGCCGAACAGGGCGTAGATGACCTGTCTGATATTGAAGGGTTAACCGATGATAAAGCCGGTGAGCTTATCATGGCGGCCCGTAATATTTGCTGGTTCGGCGACGACGCGTAATAAACTGTAGCAGGAAGGAACAGCATGACTGATGTAACCGTAAAAGCGCTGGCCGCAGAGATTCAGACCTCAGTGGACCGCCTGGTACAGCAATTCGCTGATGCAGGGATCCCTAAGTCAGCTGATGATTCTGTAACCGCGCAAGAGAAACAAGCTCTGCTGACGCACCTGAACCGTGAACATGGTTCGGCGCCAGATAAGTTGACATTGCAGCGCAAAACGCGCAGTACTTTAAATGTCCCGGGTACCGGTGGGAAAAGCAAATCGGTACAGATCGAAGTCCGCAAAAAACGCACCTTTGTAAAACGCGATCCGCAAGAGGCTGAACGCCTGGCCGCGGAAGAAGAAGCGCAGCGTGAAGCGGAAGAGAAGGCCCGTCGTGAAGCAGAAGAAACTGCGAAACGCGAGGCTGAGGAAAAAGCAAAACGCGACGCGGAAGCAAAGGCTAAACGTGAAGCTGACGAACAGGCTAAACGCGAGAACGCTGAAAACGCGAAACGCGGAGCTGCGGAAAATAGCAAAGTGAGCAATCAACAGACTGACGAAATGACCAAAACTGCCCAGGCCGAAAAAGCCCGCCGTGAAGCTGAAGCCCTTGAGCTGAAGCGTAAGGCTGAGGAAGAAGCTCGCCGCAAGCTGGAAGAGAGCGCCCGCCAGGTAGCGGAAGAAGCGCGTCGAATGGCCGCGGAAAACGAGAAAAACTGGGCGGAAACCCCAGAGAAACCGGAAGAAAGCACCGACTATCACGTCACCACGTCTCAGCATGCTCGCCAGGCTGAAGATGACAACGACCGTGAAGTTGAAGGTGGCCGTGGTCGTGCGCGTCCTGCAAAAGCAGCGCGTCCGAAGAAAGGCAACAAGCATTCAGAATCTAAAGCTGACCGCGAAGAAGCGCGTGCAGCGGTTCGCGGCGGTAAAGGCGGCAAGCGTAAAGGTAGCGCGCTGCAGCAGGGCTTCAACAAGCCGGCGCAGGCCGTTAACCGTGACGTGGTTATCGGTGAGACCGTAACCGTTGCTGAGCTGGCGAACAAAATGGCCGTTAAAGGCTCTCAGGTCATCAAAGTGATGATGAAGCTGGGTGCAATGGCGACCATTAACCAGGTTATCGACCAGGAAACCGCACAGCTGGTCGCAGAAGAGATGGGCCACAAAGTTATCCTGCGTCGTGAGAACGAGCTGGAAGAAGCGCTGATGAGCGACCGCGATATGGGTGCTCAGGCTGAAGCGCGTGCGCCGGTTGTGACCATCATGGGTCACGTTGACCACGGTAAAACCTCTCTGCTCGACTACATCCGCTCCACGAAAGTCGCCTCTGGCGAAGCGGGCGGCATTACCCAGCATATCGGTGCATACCACGTCGAAACCGACAACGGCATGATCACCTTCCTGGATACCCCGGGCCACGCCGCGTTTACCGCAATGCGTGCTCGTGGTGCGCAGGCGACCGATATCGTGGTTCTGGTTGTTGCAGCGGACGACGGCGTGATGCCGCAGACCATCGAAGCTATCCAGCACGCGAAAGCGGCGCAGGTGCCGGTGGTGGTTGCAGTGAACAAAATCGATAAGCACGAAGCGGATCCGGATCGCGTTAAGCAGGAACTTTCCCAGTACGGCATCATGCCGGAAGAGTGGGGCGGTGAGAGCCAGTTCGTCCACGTATCTGCTAAAGCGGGTACCGGTGTTGATGAACTGCTGAACGCTATCCTGCTGCAGGCAGAAGTTCTTGAGCTGAAAGCGGTACGCAGCGGTATGGCGAGCGGTGTGGTGATCGAATCCTTCCTGGATAAAGGTCGTGGCCCGGTTGCAACCGTACTGGTTCGTGAAGGTACGCTGAACAAAGGCGATATCGTCCTGTGTGGCTTCGAGTATGGCCGCGTCCGTGCGATGCGTGACGAACTTGGCCGTGATGTCTCAGAAGCGGGTCCGTCTATCCCGGTTGAGATCCTGGGTCTGTCCGGTGTGCCGGCAGCAGGTGATGAAGTCACCGTAGTACGTGACGAGAAGAAAGCACGCGAAGTGGCACTGTACCGTCAGGGCAAGTTCCGCGAAGTGAAACTGGCTCGTCAGCAAAAATCCAAGCTGGAAAACATGTTTGCCAACATGACCGAAGGCGAAGTTCACGAAGTGAACATCGTACTGAAGTCCGACGTACAGGGCTCTCTGGAAGCGATCTCCGACTCGCTGCAGAAACTCTCTACCGACGAAGTGAAGGTGAAGATTGTTGGCTCCGGCGTCGGTGGTATCACCGAGACCGATGCGACGCTGGCTGCTGCTTCTAACGCCATCATCGTTGGCTTCAACGTTCGTGCCGATGCCTCTGCGCGTCGCGTGATTGAAGCGGAAAGCCTGGATCTGCGTTACTACTCCGTCATCTATAACCTGATTGACGAAGTGAAAGCGGCGATGAGCGGTATGCTCTCTCCGGAACTGAAACAGCAGATCATCGGTCTGGCCGAAGTGCGTGACGTCTTCAAGTCACCGAAATTTGGCGCCATTGCCGGCTGTATGGTTACCGAAGGCGTCGTGAAACGTCACAACCCGATCCGTGTACTGCGTGACAACGTGGTTATCTATGAAGGCGAGCTGGAGTCCCTGCGCCGCTTCAAAGATGACGTCAACGAAGTGCGTAACGGTATGGAATGTGGTATCGGCGTTAAGAACTACAATGATGTTCGCACCGGCGATATGATCGAAGTCTTCGAAATTATCGAAATCCAGCGCAGCATCGATTAATTTCTGCCGTCCCGGGTGATGTCCCGGGCGAAAAGGGATTAACGATATTGTAGGCCGGGCTGGCGCTGCGCCACCCGGCAAGCATTTTCAAAAGGGGCTTTTAGCCCCTTTTTAGTCTTTAGTGTGGAGAATTATTATGGCGAAAGAATTTGGTCGCCCGCAGCGCGTGGCTCAGGAGATGCAGAAAGAAATCGCTATCATCCTGCAGCGCGAAATCAAAGATCCGCGTGTGGGTCTGATGACAACGGTTTCCGGCGTGGAAGTATCCCGCGATCTGGCTTACGCAAAAGTATTTGTAACCTTCCTCAACGATAAAGATGAAGAAGCGGTTAACGCCGGGATCAAAGCGTTGCAGGACGCCTCCGGCTTCATCCGTTCACTGCTGGGCAAAGCAATGCGTCTGCGCATCGTGCCTGAGCTGACCTTCTTCTACGATAACTCGCTGGTAGAAGGTATGCGCATGTCGAACCTCGTCAGTAACGTGATCAAAAACGATGAGTCTCGCCGCGTTAACCCGGACGACAGCAAGGAGGACTAATGAGTCGTCCTCGTCGTCGCGGTCGCGACATACATGGCGTTCTGTTGCTGGATAAACCCCAGGGTCTCTCCTCTAACGATGCGCTGCAAAAAGTGAAGCGTTTGTATAACGCTAACCGGGCAGGGCATACCGGCGCGCTGGACCCGCTGGCGACCGGTATGCTGCCGATCTGCCTCGGAGAAGCGACAAAGTTTTCCCAGTATCTGCTCGACTCCGACAAACGCTACCGCGTGATCGCAAAACTCGGGCAGCGGACGGACACGTCGGATGCCGATGGGCAAATCGTAGAAGAGCGGCCGGTTAGCTTCAGCGCTGCGCAGCTGGATGAAGCGCTGGAAAGCTTCCGGGGCGACACCCAGCAGGTGCCGACCATGTTTTCGGCGCTGAAATACCAGGGTAAGCCGCTCTACGAGTATGCGCGTCAGGGGATTGTGGTACCGCGTGAAGCGCGCCCCATCACCGTGTATGAACTGCTGTTCATCCGCCACGAAGGCGATGAGCTTGAGCTGGAAGTGCACTGTTCCAAAGGCACCTACATCCGCACCATCATTGACGATCTCGGCGAGAAACTCGGCTGCGGCGCGCATGTTATCTTCCTGCGTCGACTGGCGGTGAGTAAGTATCCGATTGAGCGCATGGTGACGCTGGAGCAGCTGAATGCGCTGGTCGAAGAGGCGCAGGCGCGCGACATCGCGCCGGGCGAGCTGCTCGACCCGCTACTGATGCCGATGGACAGCCCGGCAGCGGACTTCCCGCTGGTAAACGTCCTGCCTGAGGTGGCCGTATACTTCAAAAACGGTCAGCCGGTACGCGTGGCGGGTGCCCCGTTAAACGGGCTGGTGCGCGTTACCGAAGGCGAAGATGCGAAGTTTATCGGCATGGCGGAAATAGACGATCAGGGCCGTGTCGCTCCGCGCCGTCTGGTTGTCGAGTATCCCGCATAAGCGATGTCGCGACCTTGCGATAACAGGTGGCGACAGGTAGAATATTGCGGCTCAACACACCTGTATGATGTTTACATTTTCACGGTGTGTTCATTGGGGATGCTGAATTAGAGATCGGCACCTCGTTATTTATCTATAAACTGGAGTTCAAAATGTCTCTAAGCGTTGAAGCTAAAGCTAAAATCGTTTCTGAGTTCGGTCGTGGCGAAAACGACAGCGGTTCAACTGAAGTACAGGTTGCCCTGCTGACTGCACAGATTAACCACCTGCAGGGTCACTTTGCAGAGCACAAAAAAGATCACCACAGCCGTCGTGGTCTGCTGCGTATGGTTTCTCAGCGTCGTAAACTGCTCGACTACCTGAAACGT